>Ga0213920_1001507_pt1 | contig 12709 bp, 7 predicted proteins | sample McNCre1117MG_FD_161054 | JGI IMG/M metagenome (GOLD analysis project Ga0213920, IMG submission 161054) | Freshwater microbial communities from McNutts Creek, Athens, Georgia, United States - 11-17 MG | ecosystem: Environmental > Aquatic > Freshwater > Creek | place: USA: Georgia | collected...
TGAGGCCGCTTTGGACGCCGCGCAGCAGCAAACGCTGGCCGCCTTGCTGACCTACGGCGAGCCCGCACACGCAGCCCCCGCAGTCACTTTGCTGGTGGTGACGCCGCGTTTTGGCACGGTGTCGCCTTGGGCATCGAAAGCGACCGACATTGCGCACAACTGCGGTTTGCAGGTCAAGCGCATTGAGCGCATCACCGAGTTCCACATTCAGCTCAAAGACGGCTTGTTGAGCAAAGCCGCACTCACACCCGAACAACTGGCCGCCGTGGCCGATGTGTTGCACGACCGCATGACCGAGTCCGTCATGCGCACGCGCGACGAGGCGCTGGGCTTGTTCACCGAACTGCACCCCGCACCGATGGAGCAAGTGGATGTGCTCGGCGGCGGCGAAGCTGCTTTGCAAGACGCCAACAAGCGCTGGGGCTTGGCCTTGGCCGAAGACGAGATTACGTATTTGGTGAACGCCTTCACGCAGCTCAAACGCAACCCCACCGATGTGGAGCTGATGATGTTTGCGCAAGCCAACAGCGAACACTGCCGCCACAAGATTTTCAATGCCGAGTTCACCATCGACGGACAGCGCCAATCGCACAGCCTGTTTGGCATGATTCGCCACACCGAAAAAACCAGCCCGCAATACACGGTGGTGGCGTATTCGGACAACGCCTCCATCATGGAAGGCCACCAGGTCGAGCGCTTTTTGGCCACCAACAATGGCAAAGACCTGCCTCAGTATGAAAAAGTGTCAGCCACCAACCATGTGTTGATGAAGGTCGAAACCCACAACCACCCCACCGCCATTTCGCCATACCCCGGTGCCTCTACCGGTAACGGCGGCGAAATCCGCGACGAGGGTGCCACAGGCCGTGGCTCTAAGCCCAAGGCTGGTATGTCGGGCTTTACCGTGTCTAAGCTGTGGGATAGCAAATTGGGCCGCCCCTCACACATGGCCAGCCCTTTGCAAATCATGACCGAAGGCCCCTTGGGCGGCGCAGCGTTTAACAACGAGTTTGGCCGTCCTAACCTGACGGGCTACTTCCGCGAGTACGAGCAAGACGTGGCAGGCGTTACACGCGGCTACCACAAGCCCATCATGATTGCGGGCGGCTTGGGCGTGATTGACAGCGAACAAACCAAGAAGATTGAGTTCCCTGCAGGCACCTTGCTGATTCAATTGGGAGGCCCCGGCATGCGCATTGGCATGGGCGGTGGTGCGGCTAGCTCGATGGCCAGCGGCACCAACGCAGCTGAACTCGACTTTGATTCGGTGCAGCGCGGTAACCCTGAAATTGAGCGCCGTGCGCAAGAGGTGATCAACCATTGCTGGGCACAAGGCAAGGCTAACCCCATCCTTGCCATTCACGATGTGGGCGCGGGCGGTTTGTCCAACGCGTTCCCTGAGTTGACCAACGACGCAGGCCGTGGCGCACGCTTTGATTTGCGGGCTGTGCCACTCGAAGAATCAGGCTTGGCCCCCAAAGAAATTTGGTCCAACGAAAGCCAAGAGCGCTACGTGATGGCGATTGCGCCTGAGTCGCTTGAACAATTCAAAGCCTTTTGCGAGCGCGAGCGTTGCCCGTTTGCGGTGGTGGGTGTGGCGACTGAAGAGCGCCACCTGACCGTTGCAAATGAAGATGCGACGCTGGCACACCATGCAGGCACGCCTGCAGAGGCCCCCGTCAACATGCCCATGAACGTGCTCTTGGGCAAGCCACCCAAGATGCACCGCGATGTGACGCGCGTGGCGCGCACCAGCGCACCGATGGACTTAACTGGTGTGAGCTTGCAAGAAGCCGTCATCAACGTGTTGAGCCACCCCACCGTGGCCAGTAAACGCTTCCTCATCACCATCGGCGACCGCGCCGTGGGTGGTTTGACGCACCGCGACCAAATGGTGGGCCCATGGCAAGTGCCAGTGGCCGACGTGGCCGTGACCTTGGCCGATTACCAAAGTTTTGCCGGCGAAGCCATGAGCATGGGTGAGCGCACGCCGCTTGCGTCTCTCGACGCCTCAGCCTCAGGCCGTATGGCCGTGGCTGAAGCCATCACCAACTTGCTGGCCGCTCCGTTTGAGTTGCCCCGCGTCAAGCTCAGCGCCAACTGGATGGCCGCATGCGGCGAAGCGGGTGAAGACGCTGCCCTGTACGACACCGTCAAAGCCGTGGGCTTGGAGCTTTGCCCAGCATTGGGTATTTCCATCCCCGTCGGCAAGGACAGTTTGTCGATGCGCACGCAGTGGAGCGAAAACGGCGAGACCCACAAAGTCACCTCGCCAGTGAGCCTCATCATCAGCGCGTTTGCGTCCATCCCCGATGTGCGCGGCACACTCACACCACAGCTCAACAACACAGAAGACACCACCTTGGTGTTGGTGCAGTTGGGCGAGGGCAAGCGCCGCATGGCCGGCAGCATCTTGGGCCAAGTGCTGAACCAAGCGGGTGATCAAGTACCCGACCTCGATGACGCACAAGACTTGGTCAAGCTCGTCAATGCGGTGAATGCCTTGCGCGCGCAAGGCAAAATTTTGGCGTACCACGACCGCAGCGACGGTGGCCTGATGGCGGCTGTATGCGAGATGGCCTTTGCAGGTCAAGTGGGCGTGGCGCTGAATGTGGACATGCTCATCACCGAGGGTGACGGCATCAAGGACAGCCGCGCTGAGTATGGCGATACCAAAAACTGGGCAAGCCAAGTGAGCGCCCGTCGCGAAGAACTCACGCTGCAAGCCTTGTTCAACGAAGAATTGGGTGTGGTGCTGCAAGTGCGTACGTCAGAGCGCAACGAGGTGATGCAAACCTTGCGTGAGCACGGCTTGTCCAAGCACAGCCACTTTGTGGGCAAGACACGCCCCCAGTCTTCGACCATCGACAAAGGCAAAGGCGAGATCAGCGTTTGGCGCGATACCAAAGAGGTGTTCGTGGCCAAGCTCGCCGACCTGCACCAAGTGTGGGACAGCGTGAGCTGGAAGATTTGCCAGCAGCGCGACAACCCTGCGTGCGCCGACGCTGAGCACGCCGCCGCTGGCAACCCCACCGACCCCGGCATGCATGTGCATTTGCCAGCAGGCGTGACCGACAACGTGGCAACCCCCTTCATCAACGTCGCAGTCAAACCCAAAGTGGCGGTGCTGCGCGAACAGGGCGTCAACTCACACGTCGAAATGGCCTATGCCTTTGCCGAAGCTGGCTTTGATGCCTACGACGTGCACATGACCGACCTGCAAACTGGCCGAGCCAAGCTGCAAGACTTCAAAGGCCTAGTGGCGTGCGGTGGCTTTAGCTACGGCGACACCTTGGGCGCTGGCATTGGTTGGGCACGCAGCATCACGTTCAACCCCGTGTTGTCTGAGCAAATGCAACAGTTCTTTGCCCGCACAGACACCTTCGGTTTAGGCGTGTGCAACGGCTGCCAAATGTTTGCCGAGCTGGCCGCCATCATTCCAGGAGCCGAGCACTGGCCACGCTTTACCACCAACCAAAGCGAGCGCTTTGAAGCACGCTTGAGCATGGTGGAAGTGTTGGAATCGCCTTCTTTGTTCTTCGCAGGCATGGCCGGTACGCGCATGCCCATCGCCGTGGCGCATGGCGAAGGTTTTGCCAACTTCAGTCAACGTGGCAACGCAGCCAAAGCGCTGCCGGCCATGCGTTTTGTGGATAACCACGGCGCAGCGACCGAAGCCTATCCGTTCAACCCCAACGGAAGCGCTGGTGGTTTGACATCGGTCACCACAGCAGACGGCCGCTTCACGGCCATGATGCCGCACCCAGAGCGCGTGTTCCGCAACGTGCAAATGAGCTGGACCGACTTGGCCGCCTCTGGCGGCGTGGACGCGTTCAGCCCTTGGATGCGCATGTGGCGTAACGCGCGTCAGTGGGTGGGTTAATTCACCTCAAGCTCGTATAAAAAAACCGCAGCCTAGACTGCGGTTTTTTTTCACTGGGATTTTGAAGGTCGCGTTTTATAAAACGTGATCGGCGACTCGGCCATCTCTTTGATACGCTGATTGAGCACCGATTTTTTCATCTTGCCTACCACATGCATTTCGCAGGGCTTGCAGTCAAAGCGAAGCGTGAGTTTTTCGCTGCCGTTGATGAGCATCAGAGGTTCGGCCTTCACCGTGCCTTGAACGCCCGTCACACCCTTGGCTTGCTTGGGGCACAGGCTCATGCTAAAGCGCACACAGTGCTTGGTGATCATCAAGCTGGCTTCGCCCAATTCTTCGTGGCTCTCGTACGCGGCCTCAATCACTTTCACGCCATGTTTGGCATAGAAGTCGTGGGCTTTTTGGTTGTAGACGTTGGCCAAGTAGGTGAGCGAATCTTCGGGGTAGCTCACGGGTGGCTCAACGGCCGCAGCGCGTTGGGGGCGGTCATAAGCTTTGTGGCGCGCAACTTCTAACTGCTCCACGGCTTCACGACGCAGAGCGTTGAGCGAAGAGGCTGGCACAAACCAAGGCTGGCTGATGTTGATTTGCAGGTTGAGTACTTCAAACACGGTCGTACCAAATTTGCTCAGGTGCTCGCGCAGGCTTGCATCGTTGCGTACCGCATCTTTGGCAAGTTCATTAGTACAGGCGAGGGTGGCGCTGGCCGTGTGGCCATCTTCATCGGTGAGCTTGAGTTGAAAGCCTTGCGGTGTTTCTGCAAACTCCACCCATGCGCCAATGCGGCGTTCGCTTGATGTTTTTTCAAGCCCACGCACCCAATCCATGTCGCGGTTGCGGTTGATGACCATGCCCGCCCGCAAATCTCTAAAGCCCTCGATTGGGTCTTTGGGGAACAAGCGCCACACACCTTTTTTAGGGCTTGGTTCGGCGCGGTTGATGGCTACGCCCACGAGTTCTTTCTGCAGGTCGTAGTAGCACAGGCCATCGCCGTTGTGCAGCACGGCGGTTTTTTCATACGGTTGGACTTCAAGCCAATTCGAACCAGTACTCATGACTTCACCCAACACGATGCCTGGGTTCTTGGGTGAGTCAAACGCGCCAATGTCTTCTTTGCGGCCCTGCACAAAGTAATCGGTGAATTCGCGGTTGAAGTTTTGCTCAGGGTTGGGTGTGAAGTACAGCGTGGTGTTGCCACTCGACGCACGGCTGAGCGGAGGTCGCTCGGGGTCGTCAGAGTATTGGCGTGACTCAATCAACTCGTCGATCAACACGCGGTAGTGGCCCGTGATGTTTTTCACATAGGCCATGTCTTTGTAGCGGCCTTCGATCTTGAAGCTGCGCACACCTGCGTCCACCAATGCAGCTAAGTTCTCGCTTTGGTTGTTGTCTTTCATCGAGAGCACATGCTTGTCATGCGCGATGAAGCGGCCTTGCGCATCGGTGACGTGATAGGGCAAACGGCAAGCTTGGCTGCAGTCGCCACGGTTGGCGCTGCGGCCTGTGTGGGCATGGCTGATGAAACATTGGCCGCTGTAGGCCACGCACAAAGCGCCGTGCACAAAAAACTCCAAGTTGCAGCGCTCGGCATCCAGTACATCGTGGATGGCTTTGATTTGCGGCAGCGTGAGCTCACGCGCCAACACGATTTGTGAGAAGCCCACGTCTTGCATGAACTTCGCTTTCTCTGGTGTGCGAATGTCGGTTTGCGTGCTGGCGTGCAGCTGGATGGGCGGCAAGTCCATTTCTAAAAACGCCATGTCTTGCACGATCAGCACATCAGCACCAGCGCGGTACACATCCCATGCCATTTTTTGCGCGGCTTCTAGCTCGTCGTCACGCAAGATGGTGTTGAGGGTGATGAAAATTTTGCTGTTGAAGCGATGCGCCTCTTTGCACAAGCGTTCAATGTCTTGCAGCGTATTGGTCGCGCTAGCTCGCGCACCAAACGCCGGAGCGCCGATGTACACAGCGTCTGCGCCGTGGTGAATGGCGGCAATGCCAATGTCGGCGTCACGCGCGGGGGCAAGTAGTTCGAGTTGGTGGTTGAGCAAAGACATGGCTTGAATTATCTAGAAAAACAAAAGCGGCCCGAAGGCCGCTGTGTGCATGGAGCAAAGGTGAGTTATTCGACCTTGGCTTTGGCGCGCAGTTCTTGTTGGAAAGCGGCCATGCGTTGCTGCGTCATTTGTTGCACGATTTGTGGTTTCACGTCTTCGAGTTTTGGCAACTGGGCTTCACGCACATCGTCCAAACGGATGATGTGGAAACCAAATTGGCTTTGCACGGGAGCAGACACTTCGCCTTTTTTCAGAGCCACCATGGCTTCTGAGAATTCTTTGACGTAGTTGCCGGGGGCTGCCCAATCAAGGTCACCACCATTGGCGCCTGAGCCAGGGTCTTTGGATTGTTTCTTGGCGATGTCTTCAAACTTGCCGCCTTTTTTCAGGCTGGCAAGGATGGCTTCAGCTTGTTCTTTGGTTTCGACCAAGATGTGGCGAGCGCGGTACTCTTTGCCACCGTTTGCGGCCACAAACTTGTCGTATTCAGCTTGCACATCATCATCAGTCACAGCCGCTGTTTTTTGGAATTCGGCGAACAATTCGCGAATCAAAATAGTTTGGCGGGCCAGCTCAATTTGAGCTTTGTAGTCTTCGGTAGCGTCTAAGCCGCGCTTTTGAGCTTCTTGCATGAAGATTTCGCGAGCGATGACTTCTTCTTTGATTTGGCCTTCCACCTCTGGGGTGATCGGTCGACCCGAGCGAGCCACTTGTTGCTTGAGTGCTTCAGCACGGCTGGTAGGCACGGCCTTGCCGTTGACGATGGCGATGTTTTGCGCAGAAGCGCTGATGCTCAAGCAAGTGAATGCAGCTGCGGCAACGGCGGTCCAAATCATTTGTTTTTTCATATCAGGTCTCAATGGTTTTCTAGGACTTCAATCGCCAAGGCATGCAAGCCTTGATCGATATATTCTTGCAATGCATCATACACAAGGCGATGGCGTGCAACGCGTGTTTTACCTGTAAAGCTCTCGCTTTGAATGCGCACGCGAAAGTGTGTGCCAAAGCCGCTGTCATTCGCGCCGACGTGTCCTGCATGCGCTGCACTCTCATCTAAAACTTCGACAAAAACGGGATTTAAGCGTTCTTGTAATCGCTGTGTCAGTGCCTGTGCGTTGATATTCACGCTTGATCCTCAGGCTGCTCTTTGATAAAACGGCTCATGTAGACACCTTGGGCCACCACAAAGACCAACATCAGACCCAAACCACCAAAGAGTTTGAAGCTCACCCATGTATCGGTGTCGTAGTTGTTTGCTACCCAGAGGTTAATGCAGCCCATGACCGCAAAGAAACAAGCCCAGCTGTGCAACAACACCCACCAAGCTTGTTCAGGTAACTCAACTTGCGCGCCCATGAGCTGCTTAAGGAAGTTGCGTTTGAACAAGTAATAACCGCCAAGCAAGGCACTGCTCATGAGCCAATACAACACGGTGGGTTTCCATTTGATGAAGGTTTCGTCTTGCGTGAGTAGCGTGGCGCCGCCAAAGACCACGATGACACCCAAGCTCACCCATTGCATGGGTTCTACAAAACCGTTCTTGCGCCAAAGGTAACCAATTTGCAGCAAGGTCGCGCCAATGGCCACCGCCGTGGCGGCCATGATGCCCCACGTTTTGAAGGTGATGAAAAACAAAATGATGGGAAAGAAGTCGAGCAGTAATTTCATAAACGCTTTATTTGATTGGCATGAAGTCTAACGAAGCCGAGTTCATGCAATAGCGCAAGCCTGTGGGGGCAGGGCCATCGTTGAACACATGGCCCAAATGCGCGCCGCATTCACTGCACACGGTTTCCACACGGGTCATGCCGTGACTGGTGTCACGATGCTCGGTAATAGCATCTTCGTTGGCAGGCGTGTGAAAGCTGGGCCAACCGCAGCCCGCATCAAATTTGGTGTTGGATTCAAACAGCTTCGCGCCGCAGCACATGCAGTGGTAGCTGCCGTTCTCCCAATGGGCTTCATATTTACCCGTGAACGGGCGCTCGGTGGCAGCTTTGCGCGTGACCTCAAAGGCCACGGGCTCTGCATGTTTGGCGGCGAGCAGTTCGCGCCATTCTTGTTCGGTTTTTTGAGTCTTCATGATGAACAGCTGATTTCGATGGATGAAGCCCATTCTGGCGCAAGGCCAGCCCAGGCTTCGTAGTTGGGGTGCTCGTCAAAGGGTTTGTGCAACACCTGCATGAGATCTTGCACCATCGCAAAATTACCGATTTTGGCTTGGCGAATGGCCAGCTCGCCTAAATGGTTGCGCAAGACATATTTGGGGTTGGTGCGCAACATGTTGTCACTTGTGGTTTGGCGGTTGGCCGAGCCGAGGCGCTCTGAGTAGCGAGCGCACCAGGCATCAAACACCTCGCGGTGCATAAATAAGTCGCGCACAGGCTCAAGGGCGTGCTTGATGTGTGCCGATTCACGCACTGCGACGCTTAACCGGCGCCAAAACACGGTGTAGTCCACGCGATCTTGCTGCATGGCTTGCAGCAGATCTTCCACCAAACCGCGGTCACCCTCATGTGCACCGCTCAGGCCCAGTTTGTCACGCATGTGCTGGTCCATCGCAGTAGGAAAGTTCACTTTATAGCTCTCAAGCGCAGCCAAAGCCGGTGCTTGCTCGTCAATCAAAGGCATCAAAGCTTGACCTAGGCAAAACAAATTCCAATAAGCGATTTGGGGCTGACGGACATAGGCATAGCGGCCTTGTGTATCGGAATGGTTGCAAATGTGGTTGGCGTCAAAGCCGTCCAAATATTGAAATGGGCCATAGTCGAGCGTGAGGCCCAACACACTCATGTTGTCGGTGTTCATCACGCCATGACAAAAGCCCACCGCTTGCCATTGCGCCATCAACGTGGCTGTGCGCTGCGTCACTTCGCGCAGCAAGGCGGTGTAACGCGCCGCACCTTGCAGATCTTGTAGCTCAGCGAAATGTGTCGTCACCACATGGTCGGCTAAGGTGCGCAACTCGTCGATTTGCCCATTCGCTGAGAAATGCTCAAAGTGCCCAAAGCGCACAAAGCTAGGGGCAACACGGGTGACCACCGCTGCGGTTTCTACCTCTTCACGGCGTACATGTGCAGGTGAACCTGTGACGCACAAAGCGCGCGTGGTGGGAATGCCTAAGCCATGCATGGCCTCGCTGGCCAAAAATTCACGAATGCTCGACCGCAATACGGCACGGCCATCGCCTCGGCGTGAATACGGCGTGGGGCCTGCACCTTTGAGCTGCACCTCTTGCAAGCCTACGGGTGTGTGGACCGCGCCCATATTTAAAGCGCGTCCGTCGCCCAACTGTCCCGCCCACTGGCCAAACTGGTGTCCGCTGTAAACGCTGGCGTAGGTAGCGACGTCGTGAGGCACAAGGTTGCCCGTCAATACATCTAACGCATCTTGCTGTTGCCACAGGTCTTGTGGCAAGCCGAGCTCGGCGCGCAAAGCATCGTTGCACCCCACCCAATGCGGTTTTGGTAAAGGCGTAGGCCCTGTTGGCGTGGCGAACGCATCCCCGAGCGCAGCAAAGCTCGCATCTGAAGCAGCGAGCCAAGGCACAGCAGCATTAGGTGTAGCAGGGCGGTTAATCATGAGCGCAATTGTCTCGGGTTATCCATAGGCTCGTTTTTTGTGGGCTTTCCTTAAATTCATAAAAGAATTGGCACAATACATAAAAAAGCACGATCGTGCGAAAAAAAGACAAACAAGGAAACCACATGCTTGGACTGATGCAAGACCAACCACTGCTCATCTCGAATCTGATTGAGTTTGCAGATAAGCACCACGGCGATGGCGAAGTGGTGTCACGTCGTGTGGAGGGTGACATTCACCGCTACACCTGGTCAGACGTGGCGCGCCGTTCACGCCAAGTCGCCAATGCATTGGATGGCATGAACCTCGGTTTCAGCGACCGAGTCGCCACGCTGGCTTGGAACGGCTACCGACATTTAGAGCTGTACTTTGGCGTCAGTGGCAGTGGTCGAGTGTTGCACACCATCAACCCGCGCTTGCACCCAGATCAAATTGCGTGGATAGCCAACCATGCCGAAGACCAAGTGTTGTGCTTTGACATGACGTTTTTGCCCATCATTCAAGCCTTGCACAGCCAGTGCTCAACGGTCAAACAATGGGTGGCCATGTGCGATGCCGACAAGCTGCCAGCCGACACTGGCATACCGAACCTCATCAGCTACGAGGCGTGGATGGGCAGCCAAAGCCCCAGCTACAAATGGCCCGTGTTTGACGAAAACACAGCGTCGAGCATGTGTTACACCAGCGGCACCACAGGCAACCCAAAAGCGGCGTTGTACAGCCACCGCTCTACCACCTTGCATGCCTATGCCGCAGCCTTACCCGATGTGATGTGCATCTCGGCCCGCGACGCCATCCTTCCAGTGGTGCCCATGTTCCACGTCAATGCGTGGGGCATTCCCTACAGCGCTGCGTTGACGGGTGCCAAGTTGGTGTTCCCGGGTCCAGGGATGGACGGCAAGTCTGTTTACGAAATGATCGAAAACGAGGGCGTCACCTACGCCGCCGGTGTGCCCACCGTTTGGCAAATGTTGCTGGGTTTCATGAAGCCCAATGGTTTGAAGTTCTCGACCTTGAAACGCACGGTCATTGGCGGCTCGGCTTGCCCACCCGCCATGATTGATGCTTTTCGCGACGACTACGGCGTGGATGTGTTACACGCCTGGGGCATGACTGAACTCAGTCCCTTGGGAACTGTGTGCACCTTGAAAAACAAGCACCTCGCACGACCTAAAAACGAGCAAATGAAGTTGCTGCTGAAACAGGGCCGTGCCATCTACGGCGTAGACATGAAGATCGTCAACGACGCAGGCGACGAACAACCACACGATGGCAAATCCTATGGCGACTTGCTAGTTAAAGGCCCGTGGGTAGTCGCCAATTACTACAAAGGCGAGGGCAACCCGCTGGTGAAAGACAAAGACGGTGTCAGTTGGTTCCCCACGGGGGATGTGGCGACCATCGACGCCGATGGTTACATGCAAATCACTGACCGCAGCAAAGACGTCATTAAATCGGGCGGGGAGTGGATCAGCTCGATTGACATTGAAAACATCGCCATAGCGCACCCCGCTGTTGCAATGGCCGCTTGCATCGGCGTGGCACATCCTAAATGGGACGAACGCCCCATTGTCGTCGTGGTGAAAAAGCCAGACGCACAAGTGAGTCGCGAAGAGCTGTTGACTTTTTACGAAGGCAAGACAGCCAAGTGGCAAATCCCAGACGATGTGGTGTTTGTTGATGCCATCCCCATTGGGGCCACTGGCAAGATGCTCAAAACAAAATTACGCGAACAACTCAAAGACTACAAGCTACCAAACGCCTAACAAACCCAATTCGTTTCGAAAAGGAAATCCGATGAGTGCAGACTACCAAGTACACGGCGATGTGGCCGTGATCACCCTGAACAACCCACCTGTCAATGGCATGGGTTTAGAAACACGACGCGCCATCGTGGCGGGCATTGCGCAAGCAGTGGCCGATGACGCCGTCAAAGCCATCGTCATCACAGGCCAAGGTAAAGCGTTTTCGGGTGGCGCGGATGTACGCGAATTTGGGACGCCCAAAGCGTTTCAAGAACCTAATTTACTCAGCGTGATTTCTTGCGTGGAAAACTGCAGCAAGCCTGTCGTGGCTGCACTGCACAGCGTCGTGATGGGGGGCGGCCTTGAGCTGGCATTGGGTTGCCACTACCGCGTCTGCGCGCCGGGCACCAGCATCAGCATGCCCGAAGTGAAACTGGGTTTGATACCCGGCGCAGGCGGCACACAACGTTTGCCGCGCGCCTTGGGCGTCGAGCCCGCGCTGAACATGATTGTGAGTGGCGAAGCGATCAAGAGCGACATGCTCAGCATGCTGCCCGGCCAAAAGCTGTTTGACCAAATGGCCATGTCGTCCCAAAGTTTGATGGAGGAAGCTTTGGCCTATGCCCGCGAAGTGGCCGATGTGCGCCCTCTGCCCAAAGTGCGTGACTTACCTTGCAAACACCCCATGGGCGACGCGTACTTCCAGTTCGCTCGCAACATGGTCAAAGGCATGGCCAAAAACTACCCCGCACCACCCAAAGCCGTGGACGCCGTCGAAACCGCTACCAAGAAGCCATTTGCTGAAGGCATGATGTTCGAGCGCGAGCAGTTCATCAACCTCATGTGGACGCCCGAGAGCCGCGCCTTGCGCCACTTGTTTGGTGCGCAACGTGCAGCCAGCAAGATTGCCGATGTGCCTAGCGATACGCCTGTGCGCGACATCAAGTTGGTGGCCGTCATCGGCGCGGGCACCATGGGAGGCGGCATTGCCATGAACTTCTTGAACGCAGGCATTGCGGTCAAGATGATTGAAACCAAGCAAGAAGCTTTGGACCGTGGCGTGGCCACGATCAAAAAGAACTACGAAGACCGCATCAAAAAAGGCAAGCTCAAAGAAGACAAGGCCGCTCAACGCATGGCGCTGCTCAGCACCACGCTGAGCTACGACGACATCAAAGATGCCGACCTCGTCATTGAGGCCGTGTTTGAAGACATCGGCGTCAAAGAAGCCGTGTTCAAACAACTCGATGCGGTGATGAAGCCGGGCGCGATTTTGGCATCCAACACCTCCACGCTTGACCTCAACAAAATTGCCCACTTCACCAAGCGCCCCCAAGACGTGGTGGGCTTGCACTTCTTCAGTCCTGCCAACGTGATGAAGCTCTTGGAAGTGGTGCGTGGCAAAGACACCGCCAAAGACGTATTGGCTACGGCCATGG
>Ga0213920_1001508_pt1 | contig 12708 bp, 12 predicted proteins | sample McNCre1117MG_FD_161054 | JGI IMG/M metagenome (GOLD analysis project Ga0213920, IMG submission 161054) | Freshwater microbial communities from McNutts Creek, Athens, Georgia, United States - 11-17 MG | ecosystem: Environmental > Aquatic > Freshwater > Creek | place: USA: Georgia | collected...
AAATCGAAGGCTTCCTTCGCTGGCGTGTTCTGCGGTGTAAATGTGAAATTGGCCTTGAGCCACCGCATCCACCACCTCTTGGCTGAGCATCAAATGTTGGCGGTTGCGGTGTGGAATTAAAGCGCCTTGTGTGCCATCCAACCCTTGGGCTTTGCAGGTGCGAAAGAAGCCTTCGATTTTTTCGTTCACGCCGCCCACAGGCAAGATTTCCCCGTTTTGATTGACTGCGCCCGTGACGGCAATGTTTTGTTTGATGGGCAAGCCTGAAAGTGAGGACAGCAGGGCATACAGCTCGGCACACGAGGCGGAGTCACCCTCAACGCCGCTGTACTCTTGCTCAAACACCACGGACGCGTTGAGCGCCAATGGCGCGATGTGCGAGAACAAGGCTGACAAATAGCTGTGCAAGATGAGTACACCTTTGTCGTGAATGGGGCCTGACAACTTCACCTCACGTTCGATGTTGACCAAGCCCTCGTTGCCTGCATAGGTGCGCGCTGTGACACGCACCGGAAATCCAAAGGCATGGTCGCCTAGTTCGATGACGGTGAGTCCATTGAGCTGACCCACTTTTTCGCCTTGCAGTGAAATGAGCCGTTCGCCGTCGGTGATGGACTCTTGCAAGCGCTGCTCGATGTAACCGTTTCTAAAGTCGCGTGCGGCGATGGCCGCATCGACATCGACGGCTTGCACCTTGTCTGCGCCGCGCTGGCGTGCGTGACTGGCGCTTTCAATGATGAGCGATTCGGTGTGCGAGAACAACGCGCTTTGGCGTGTCTGGTCATCCACTTCGCGGTGCGTGCACTCAATCAAGCGAGCCGTAGCATCGGCGTTGAAGTGGGGCAAGCCTAGACGTTGGCAGCTGTGCGCTACAAAGACAGCGGAGGCGCGGTGCGTGTCTGCGCTGGCCGAAAAGCTCTCGGCAAACTCCACTTTGCACATGAAGCGGCGAAAGAACTCAGGGGCTCCTTCTTGCAGCACGTAGTATTCCTCGACGGTGCCAATTAGCACAATCTTCACGTCGATTTGTACAGCTTCGGGTTCTAACGCGATGGCGGCAATGGGAGAGAGATGGAGGCCGGACTCTTCAATCTGCAGACGACCGCTGCGCAAAAAGCGTGAGAGCTTTTCCCACACCAAAGCATCGGTGAGCAAGTCGCGCACATGCAGCATCAAAAAGCCACCATGGGCTTTGAGCAAGCTGCCCGCGCGAATGCGCGAGAAGTCGGTCATCAACACATCGTCTTCGGTTTGGTATTCCACACTGCCAAACAGGGCGCGAAACACGGGGTTGTCTTCCACCAGCACGGGGGCGCCCTGCGTGTCGTGGTTGTCCACGGCCACGTTCACGCGGTAGCGCAGCAGCAGGGTGTTGAGGGCTTCGAGGCGTGTTTCCTCTTCGTTTTCATCGTCGTCATGTGGCTCAAACAGTTCGATGTGTTCCAACACATCGGCCATGACTTTTTGAAAGTAGTGAACGAGTTTTGCATTGCTCTGTGTGGGCTTGGCCAAGGTTTGTTGGATGCGCGCTAACTCTTGCTCCAGCATGGGCTTGATGGTTTGGCGACGTAAGGCGGCCAGGCCTTCGTTTTTGACACGATCAATGGGGCGCGTTTTGTCGAGAAAATTGGCAATTTCGGCACGCAATTCCACCTCGGCTTGGTCGATGGCCGTGCGGCGCTCTTTGGGCAAGGCCAGTGCTTCGGCCTCTGTCAAGGGCATGCCTTTGTCATCGCGCAAGGTAAAGACCAAATGCCCACCTTCGCGAAACAACGAAAAGCTGCGTGCCTCGGCAAAGGCATCAAGCACGGCGTAGGCACGGTCTTCCTCTTGTTTGTAGGTTTTCTCGATGTGTTCGCTTTCCACCTTGAAGTCTTGAGCGGTCAAGCGTTTGGGAATTTCGGCGAGCAGTGTTTTGGTGAGCTGAGCCATGTGCAGACGCAGCTTTCTGCCCTCACCTGCCGCGATGTGTACGGCGTGTGGATGTTCTGGCGTGTCGAAGTTGTGCAGGTAGCACAGGTCAGGCGGGACAGGGCGCGTTGCCGCTACGCTGTGCATCATTTGCCGAAGTAGGGTCGAGCGACCGCTGCCGACTTCACCCAAGACAAACAAGTTGTAGTTGGCTTGTGTCATTTCCAAGCCAAAGCGTGCCGCTGTTTCGGCACGTTCTTGACCAATCCACGGCAGAGCTTGCGTCACCAATTCTGAGGTGTCGGTAAAGCCCAATTCCGTAGGGTTCAGGGTGAGCCGCAAATCTGCGGCTGAAACCGTGTGTGGGCCTTGTGCTCGGGTGCTAGTGTGCATGTGCTTTTCCATTTACTGTGGCGGTATGCACAGTGGTTGTAGCACACACACGGGTGCTATGTCTTGAGGCTGCGCAGCACTTCTTCGGTGTGCTCACCCAAACGCGGTGCGGGTCGCCACACGCCCGTGGGTGTGCCGCTCATGCGTACAGGCGGGCGGAGTTGGCGCAGCATGCCTTCAAACGGATGCGGCACATCTAGCCAGCCTTGTGTGGCCACGAGGTGCGGGTCGGTCAGTAAATCATCAAGCTTCATCATGGGCATGACGGGGATGTCGTGCGCAGTGAAGTCTTTCATCCACTCGGCACTGGTGCGCGTGCGCATGTGTTCGCCCACAAAGGCGTAGAGCGCATCAATGTGTTTGAGGCGCTCTACGTGAGTACCAAAGCGTGCATCAGTGTGAAACAAATCGGGCTCGCCCACAAGATTCAAAAATGCTTGCCAATGTGCGTCGTTGTACATCAGCGCGCAGATGTGACCATCTTGTGTTTGATACGGTTTGCGATTGGCCGATAGCATGCGCGTGTAGCCCATGGGGGCGATGGGCGGTTGCCATGTTTCGCCGCTCAAATGTTCGCCCAATACAAACTGCAACAGGCATTCAAACATCGGCACTTCCACATGTTGGCCCACACCTGTGCGGAAGCGCGCAATCACCGCAGCCATGACCGCGTGCACCATGTTGAGCCCCGTCACGCGGTCGGCAAAGGTGGCAGGCACATAGCGAGGCTCGGTGCTGCCGCTTTGCGTCATCAACCAAGGTATACCTGCGGCACCTTGGATGAGGTCGTCATAGGCGGGCCAGTCCGAGTAGGGGCCGCCTTCGCTGTAGCCATATGCGCCGCACACCACCAAGCGTGGGTTGATGGCATGCAAGGTGTCATACGACAAACCCAAACGCGCCATCGATGCAGGGCGAATGTTGTAGGTCAATACGTCTGCAGTTTTGCACAAGGCCAGCAACTGCTCGCGTTGTTCGGGTTGGCGCAGATCCAACACCACCGAGCGTTTGTTGCGGTTGGCGTTGATGAAGATGTGGCCCATCCCTGGGTGCTTCATTGGGCCTGCATGGCGCATGATGTCGCCGCTGGGTGGCTCAATCTTGATGACGTCTGCACCGTAGTCGCCCAAAATTTGGGTGGCATAGGGGCCAAGCACCACGCCCGTCAAATCAATCACGCGTAAACCGGCCAATGCGCCTTGCAGGCTTGCGTTGTCAGTGAAGCTCATGCTTATTCGGGTGTGATGCCAGCCGTCTTGACCCAACTGCCCCATTTTTTGATTTCGGCGTCAATGGTTTTGGCGAGGGTGGCCGAGTCTTCTACGTCGAGATCAATGCCCACGCCTTGAATTTTCTCGCGTACCTCGGGCTTGGCCAACACAGCCATCAAGGTCGCGGTGGCTTTCTTTTGTACGTCAGCGGGCATACCAGCGGGGGCCATCAGACCGAACCAGGCGCTCACGTTGTAGTCTTTCACCGTGTCCCCAATGGGCGGCACGTTGGGGGCTTTGCCGGCGCGCTTCTTGGTGGTCACGCCTAGGCCGCGCATGCGACCGCCATTCATTTGCGACACGGCATTGCCTGTGTCGGCAAAGGCGAATTGAATTTGGCCACCCAACAAATCCGTCAAGGCTGGTGGAATGCTTTTGTAGGGCACGTTGACGGTTTGCAAACCCGCCAACTCAGTCAGCATGGCGGCAGACACCAGCGAACCTGAAGAGCCATGACCAAACGCGAGCTTGCCGGGGTTGGCTTTGGCATAGGCTACAAACTCTTTCATGTCTTTGGCAGGGAAATCGTTGTTGACCATCAAAATAAAACCGGTCTCGCCAATTTTGCCAATGGGCGTGAAGTCTTTCACGGGGTCGTACGGCAGCTTGCGGTACAGGTGCACATTGGCCGCTTGGGTGGTGCTGGTGGTGACCAAGAAGGTGTAGCCGTCGGCTGGTGCAGCTTTCACGACTTCGGCACCCAAGATGCCGTTGGCACCGGCTTTGTTTTCTACCGTGATGGTTTGTCCCATGGCGTCGCCCATGGCTTGCGCCAAGATGCGGCCCACGTTGTCGGTGGCGCTGCCTGCGCTGAACGGGACGACAAATTTGATCGGTTTGCTGGGGTAGCTTTGCGCCAGCGCAGCGGGGGAGACCAAGCCGCCCAGTGTTGCAGCGACAAAGCCTACGCATAGCGTGCGGCGAAAGTTTGACTGGATTGGAACGTGGCGCATGGTTTGTCTCCTCGTGATGATTGAGGAAATCTTAACCCGCCTGCGTCTTAGTCTTGGGTGGCTCGGCGTTGCACCGCATCGATGTAGGCGTGACCATCGGGTGGGCGGCCGCTGCGTTGGCTTTCCCAAATCATTTGACCCAAGGCATCCATGGTTTCATGGTGGGCGTCGTGTAGCGAATCGCGCCTGGCCGTGAGCAACTCAACCGCTTGCCGAATACCTCGGGGCTGGTCAATCGAGCATTGCTCACTCACCGACAGGTGCATGGACAAATGCAAGAAGGGGTTGGTTTTGCCGTCTTTGACTTCGTACATGCGCTCAAGTGCCGCATCGACGTCGGTCAAGTCGCCGTGGTACTCAGGATGTTCGGCCACCCACTGGCTGGCGAGCGTTTCGAGGGCGTCCATGGGCTGGGCATTGCGCCACTTGGCATAGACTGAGCAGAAAAAGCGCCGTACGTCGGCTTGGCTGGGTTCAAACATGCTTGTCATTGTCACTCAGGTGCCGGGGGCTTGCTGGTCAGGGGGCTCAGTCGTTACAGTTCGACATTCACTTTGAGACAACGAGACACACCATGATCAATAAAGTTGCTGATTCCGTAGCGCAAGCTTTAGAGGGTTTGACCGATGACATGACGGTGATGGTGGGCGGTTTTGGGACAGCAGGCATTCCAGGCGAGCTGTTGGATGGTTTGATTCAAGTGGTCCACGACAGCCGGATTTCCGGACTCACGGTGGTCAATAACAACGCAGGCAATGGCGATACGGGTTTGGCGGCTTTGCTTAAAACGGGCAGTGTTCGAAAAATCATTTGTAGTTTTCCTCGCCAAGCGGACAGTGATGTGTTTGATGGCTTGTACCGCTCGGGCAAGCTGGAGCTTGAATTAGTGCCACAGGGAAATTTGTCTGAGCGTATTCGTGCCGCGGGCGCAGGCATTGGTGGATTTTTTACGCCGACAGGCTATGGCACAGAATTGGCCAAGCACCCAGATGGGTCACCTAAAGAAACCCGCGAAATCAATTGCCGCATGTATGTGTTGGAGTATCCAATTTATGCGGATTTGGCGTTGATCAAAGCCGAAAAGGGCGACCGATGGGGCAATCTGACTTACCGCAAATCGGCACGTAACTTTGGGCCGGTGATGGCTGCTGCGGCCAAACGCACGGTGGCTTCCGTGCATGAGGTGGTTGAACTGGGTGCATTAGACCCAGAGAGCATTGTGACCCCTGGTATTTTTGTCAGCCATGTTGTCCCGGTGCCCCGTCAGGCGACCCAAGGCGCTGGCTTTAAAAAGGTGGCTTGATCATGACCTATACCCGTCGAACCAAAGACCAAATGGCTGCGCGTGTGGCGCAAGACATGCCCGATGGTGCTTACGTCAACCTAGGCATTGGCATGCCCACTTTGGTGGCAAACCATTTGCCGCAGGGCTTAGAAATCATTTTGCACAGCGAAAACGGCATCTTAGGGATGGGGGCTGCGCCGGCCAAAGAGGATGAGGACTTCGACTTGATCAATGCGGGTAAGCAGCCTGTGACCTTGTTGCCCGGTGGTGCTTATTTCCATCACAACGACAGCTTTGCCATGATGCGCGGTGGGCATTTGGACATTTGTGTGTTGGGCGCATTTCAAGTGAGCGAGCGCGGTGATTTGGCGAATTGGCATACGGGCGAGGCCGATGCCATTCCTGCGGTCGGTGGCGCGATGGATTTGGCCATTGGTGCCAAAAAAACATGGGTGATGATGGATTTGCTGACCAAGCAAGGCCAAAGCAAAGTGGTGCCCGAATGCACCTATCCCTTGACAGGTTTGGCGTGCGTGAGCCGGATTTACACCGATTTGGCGACCTTAGAAGTCACGCACCAAGGTTTACGTCTGATTGACGTAGTGGATGGTTTGTCTCATGCAGACCTCGAAGCCTTGATCGGCCTGAAGATTCAGGCCTAAGGCTCAGACTTACTGCTCGACGAAGGCGCGTTCAACCACAAAGTCGCCAGGGGTCGTGGTGGAGCCTTCTTTGAAGCCACGCTCTTCCAGCAAGGCCCGCATGTCTTTGTTCAAGCCAGGGCTACCGCAAATCATGATGCGGTCGTTGGCGGGATCGATATTGGGCAAACCCAAATCTTGGGTGAGTTTGTTGGACGTGAGCAAGTCAGTCACACGGCCTTGGTTTTTGAAAGGTTCGCGGGTGACGGTGGGGTAGTACAGCATTTGCGCGCTGACCATCTCGCCCAAGAACTCGTGCTTGGGCAACTCTTCGCTCAAGTAGTCGTGATACGCCAGTTCTTTCACTTCACGCACGCCGTGGACCAAGATGACTTTTTCGAAGCGCTCATAGGTCTCAGGGTCACGCACGATGCTGAGGAACGGCGCCAAGCCCGTTCCGGTGCCAATCAAGTACAGGTTTTTGGCTGGCAACAAATAGTCGATCAACAAGGTGCCTGTGGGCTTTTTGCCAATCACAATTTTGTCGCCCACTTTGATGTGTTGCAGCTTAGAGGTGAGGGGGCCGTCTTGCACCTTGATGCTCAAAAACTCCAAGTGCTCTTCGTAATTGGCGCTCACGATGCTGTAGGCGCGCAGCAAAGGTTTGCCGTTCTCGCCGCGCAAGCCGATCATGGTGAAGTGGCCGTTGGAGAATCGCAGCGAGGTGTCGCGTGTGGTGGTGAAGCTGAACAGGCGGTCGGTCCAATGGTGGACGGACAAAACTTCTTCGTCTAGGAATGCACTCATGACTGTAATAAATCGATATAAATCAAGCCCTCTAGTGTAGGCGAGGGCTTAAAACCTAAGGCTATATGGCGCTACGCAGAACGCCATAAGCCTTGACGGCGTGCGCTTTAAGCCTTGCCAGCAAAGTCGTTTTGTCGCCAAGCCTCGTAGGTGATGACCGCCACCGAGTTAGACAGGTTCAAACTGCGCTGGTCGGCACGCATGGGCAGGCGCAGGCGCTGCGCAAGGGGAAAGCTCTCGCGAATGTCCGCAGGCAAGCCGCTGGTTTCAGACCCAAACACAAACCAATCGCCGGGCTCAAACGTCATGTCGTGCGCGGTGCTAGAGCCTTTGGTGGTCATGGCAAACATGCGGGCTGGGTCGGGCTTGGTGTCGTTCAAAAACGTGGTCCAGTCGGCGTGGCGCAGCACGGGTGCGTACTCGTGGTAGTCCAAGCCCGCGCGGCGCATGTGCTTGTCTTCCATCGAGAAGCCCAAAGGCTCGACCAAATGCAAGGTGCAGCCCGTGTTGGCTGCCAAGCGGATGACGTTGCCCGTATTGGGCGGAATTTCGGGGTGGACGAGGACGATGTGGAACATGTGCTTATTGTCCCGCATGGTTTCAGTCTTGCGCTTCTCTTGATTCAGTTCGGGCCAGTACCAGACCTGTGATGTGCGCCGCCCCTGCTGCACGTAAGGTTCGTGCGGCCTCATACATCGACGCCCCCGTGGTCATCACATCGTCTACCAGCACCACGCGCTGACCGCGCACGGCAGACACACGATCGGGTGCGACCCAAAATGCATCATGCACATGCGCAAGCCGATCTTGGCGTGAGGCGCCTACTTGGTGAGCGCTGTCGCCACGGCGCAGCAAGGTGTAGGCGTGGGCTTTGTGTGGGGCCAAGTGGCGAGCCAGCTCTAGCGCTTGGTTGTAGCCGCGTTCGCGCAAGCGCGCGATGGAGAGTGGCATGGGTACTACCAAGTGGACTTCGTCTAACGCGGGCTCGACCCACGGCGCGTGGCGCATCAGGTGAGCCAAGGCGCGTGCCAAGCTGGGGTCGGCTTGAAATTTAAAGCGGGCAATGCAGTCGGACCAGGGAAAGGTGTAGCTCACGGCGGCCACGCAGGCGTCTAGGGGGTTTGGGTGTTCGACACAATTTTTGCAAGAGGTGGTATGCGTGGCAGAGCTTAGCGTGAGGGCGCAAGTGCGGCAACGCAGCGTGGGCTGGGCAAAACGCTCGACACACGGCGCACACAAAGGCTGGCTGGGCCAGCGGCGGCAGATGTGATAAAGACTTGGAATGCGACTGGTCTTGTGCAACATGCCCTGTATTGGAAAGACACTGCCCCCGCTTGGGTTGAAGTCGCGTGCAATGTTTGCGAAGGGACGGGTGTCGATAATAGAGGCCATGTCTGACCCGTCTCGCGCTGAGCGCCCCCCCACTTTAGACCCCGTTGCCAGTGCCCGTTGGGCCGCTTGGCCGCACGCCACATCGCCTTGGTTGAACGAAGAGATTGGGCGGCGCATGGAAGACCGGTTGCAGTGGATTCGGCTGCAGCCTCAGTCCTGGGTGGATTGGGCGCCACTCAGCGGCGGTTTGCAAACGCACGCCAAGCTCCGTGCGCGTTACCCCCAAGCGCACTGTCAAGTTCTAGAAACCACCGCTCAGCGTGAACATTTGGCGCGTCAGGTGCTGCAAGCGCCCTGGTGGCAGCGTTGGTTGAAACCGGATGCTTTGACGTTTGGTACACCAGCCGCAAGTAGTGCCGACATGGTGTGGGCCAATATGGCACTGCACACCTGTGACGATCCGAATGCTTTGTTGCAAAAATGGCACCAACTGCTGGCCGTGGATGGTTTTTTGATGTTCTCGTGTCTCGGACCGGACACCTTGCGTGAGCTGGCAGAGGTTTATCAAAACAAGGGTTGGCCGCCTGCCTGTCATGCTTTCACCGACATGCACGACTGGGGTGACATGTTGGTGCAAGCGGGTTTTGCCGAGCCCGTGATGGACATGGAACGCATTACCTTGACTTACGCAAATGCCGACAGTTTGCTGGCGGAATTTCGTGCGCTAGGCCGCAATCTGCATCGCGAACGCTTTGCCAGCTTGCGCGGTAAGGAGTGGTTGGCGCAATTGAAAAACGCCTTGTTGTCGTTGGCCAAGCCGCAAGAAGATGGGCGTCTTGTGTTGACGGTGGAGGTGATTTATGGCCACGCTTTGAAGCCATTGCCACGCCTCAAAGTTCAGCAGCAAAGTTCCGTATCTTTACAAGACATGAGAACCCTACTAGGGCAATCCCTTAGTGGTCGCTCTGTATGATTTTCTTTGTAAGCTTGTAGCGCAAATAACGCTTAGACACTTTGAGTTAAATCAGTGTTTAAGGCGGTTTGTAGTCCTGAAGACAAAAACATTGAGGCAATCAAAGTGATGAAGAACAATCTTTTACAAAAGTTGACTTCAGGTGTGTTGTTTCTCGCCGCATGGGCGAGCACAGCTGCTTGGGCGGTGAACGATTTGCCGGGTGGCCCTGGCGTTCGGCAACTGAACCTGCAACCTGGCGCGACCAAAATTGCTCAAGAACAGGGCTGGCTGCATTGGTTCATGCTCATCATCTGTACCGTCATTTTTGTGGCGGTGTTCGGTGTGATGTTCTATTCCATCTGGAAGCACCGCAAATCGGTGGGCCACAAGTCGGCCAGTTTCCATGAGTCGGTCAAGGTAGAAATTGCATGGACCGTCATTCCTTTCGTCATCGTGATTTTGATGGCCTTGCCTGCCACCAAAGCGGTGGTGGCTCAAAAGGACACATCTAACGCCGACCTCACCATCAAAGCCACGGGTTACCAGTGGAAGTGGGGCTATGACTACATCAAGGGCCAAGGCGAAGGCATTGCTTTCATCTCGACGCTCGACAACGCACATCGCGAAATGTCAAACAACGGCGCCAAAGGCGTGGACATCGATAACTATTTGTTGAAAGTGGACAACCCATTGGTGGTACCCGTCAACAAGAAAGTGCGCATCATCACCACCGCCAACGACGTGATTCACGCGTTTGCTGTGCCGTCGTTGGGCGTGAAGCAAGATGCAATTCCCGGTTTTGTGCGTGACACTTGGTTTCGCGCTGAAGCGGTGGGCGACTACTACGGTCAATGCCAAGAGCTGTGCGGCAAAGAACACGCATACATGCCCATTCATGTGAAGGTACTCAGCGCCGCTGATTACTCCGCATGGGTAGAGACAGAACAAAAGAAGATGGCCGCCAAAATGGACGATCCTTCTAAGGTTTGGACTTTGGCCGACATCAGCAAGCGCGGTGAAAAGGTCTACGCTGCCAACTGTTCGGCATGTCATCAACCCAATGGCAAGGGCGCTGGCCCGATCAAGCCACTCGACGGCGCTGCCGTGGTGTTGGATGCCGACAAGAACAAGCAAATCAAAGTCTTGTTGAATGGTCAGAACAACTTGGCTATGCCAAGCTGGAAACAGCTCAGTGACACCGATATTGCGGCTGTCATCACGTACACAAAAAACAATTGGTCGAACAAGACAGGCCAGCTGGTTCAGCCTGCCGATGTCAAGGCCGCCCGTTAAAACTAGCGTTTAGAAGGAACACATCATGAGCGCAGTACTCGATTCCCACGGCCACGGTCACGACGACCACCATGGCGCACCGCACGGCTGGCGCCGTTGGGTGTATGCCACCAACCACAAAGACATTGGTACCTTGTACCTGTTGTTTGCCTTCACCATGCTGATCATTGGTGGCGTTTTGGCGCTGTTGATTCGTGCCGAACTGTTCCAGCCTGGTTTGCAGCTGGTCAACCCCGAGTTGTTCAACCAACTCACCACCATGCATGGACTCATCATGGTGTTCGGCGCCATCATGCCGGCCTTTGTGGGCTTTGCGAACTGGATGATTCCACTGCAAATTGGTGCCTCTGACATGGCCTTTGCCCGTATGAATAACTTCAGCTTCTGGCTGATGATTCCTGCGGCTGCTACGTTGGCTGGCTCGTTTTTCATGCCCGGCGGTGCCCCCGCTGCTGGCTGGACTTTGTATGCACCTTTGACCCTGCAAATGGGTCCTTCGATGGACGCTGGTATTTTTGCCATGCACATCTTGGGCGCATCGTCGATCATGGGTTCAATCAACATCATCGTGACCATCCTCAATATGCGTGCCCCAGGCATGACCTTGATGAAGATGCCAATGTTTGTGTGGACTTGGTTGATCACGGCTTATTTGTTGATCGCTGTGATGCCTGTGTTGGCTGGCGCGATCACCATGACGCTGACGGACCGTCACTTTGGCACGACCTTCTTTAACCCTGCCGGCGGTGGTGACCCCATCATGTACCAGCACATCTTCTGGTTCTTCGGTCACCCTGAGGTGTACATCATGATCTTGCCGGCCTTCGGCATCATCAGCCATATCGTTCCTGCGTTTGCACGTAAGAAGTTGTTTGGTTACGCCTCTATGGTGTACGCCACTTCGTCGATTGCGATTCTGTCGTTCATCGTTTGGGCGCACCACATGTATGCCACGGGCATGCCTGTGACGGGTCAGTTGTTCTTCATGTACGCCACGATGTTGATTTCTGTGCCTACAGGCGTGAAGGTGTTCAACTGGATTGCTACCATGTGGCGCGGCTCCATGACGTTTGAAACCCCCATGCTGTTTGCTGTGGGCTTCATCTTTGTGTTCACCATGGGTGGTTTCACAGGTCTCATCTTGTCGATGGCGCCGATCGACACCCAGGTGCAAGACACCTACTATGTGGTGGCGCATTTCCACTATGTGTTGGTAGCGGGCTCGTTGTTTGCCATGTTCGCTGGCTTCTACTACTGGTGCCCCAAGTGGACAGGTGTGATGTACAACGAAACACGTGGTCAGATTCACTTCTGGTGGACGCTGATTTCTTTCAACGTTACGTTCTTCCCCATGCACTTCTTGGGTCTGGCGGGTATGCCACGTCGCTATGCCGACTACCCCATGCAGTTTGCTGACTTCAATGCCTTGGCATCTATCGGTGCGTTCTTCTTCGGCTTTGCTCAGGTGTACTTCTTCTTGTTCGTGGTGTTGCCAGCGATGCGCGGCCACGGTGAAAAAGCGCCCGCCAAACCTTGGGAGGCTGCTGAAGGTCTGGAGTGGGAGGTGCCTTCACCTGCACCATTCCACACTTTTGAGACGCCACCCAAGTTGGACGCGACTGCAACCCGCGTGATTGGCTGAGTATGACGTCTGAACAACGCAAAAACAACCTGCGCTTGGGCCTGATCTTGGCCTCGGTGGCAGTGGTGTTCTTTGTTGGCTTTTTCGTCAAAGTCATGTTGCTGAATCGCTAAGACTATGGCTTCACCTCGTCATAACCTGCTCATGTTCAAGAAGCTCGTCGTCGTGGCGGCTGGCATGTTTGCGTTTGGTTATGCCTTGGTGCCCATGTACAAAGCAATTTGT
>Ga0213920_1001510_pt1 | contig 12697 bp, 13 predicted proteins | sample McNCre1117MG_FD_161054 | JGI IMG/M metagenome (GOLD analysis project Ga0213920, IMG submission 161054) | Freshwater microbial communities from McNutts Creek, Athens, Georgia, United States - 11-17 MG | ecosystem: Environmental > Aquatic > Freshwater > Creek | place: USA: Georgia | collected...
GGTATATAAAGGAGGTCCAATCGTTCCTGTTTTATTAGGATGTTTATTAATGGTAATCGTGTTTTCATTTGAGCGTTTTGCTGTTATTTCAAAAGCTGCTGGAAAAGGAAACTTAGATGCTTTCATGAAAAATGTTCAAGCTAGTATTACTAAAGGAGATATTGACGGAGCTATTGCTTCATGTGACAAACAACAAGGTTCAGTTGCAAATGCAATTAAATCAGCTTTATTGAAATACCAAGATGTTAAAGCAGAAGGTTTAGATAGCGAAGCTGCTGCTGAAACTATTCATAAAGAAATTGAAGAAGCTACTTCATTAGAAATGCCAATGTTAGAAAAACATATGACTATCCTTTCTACATTAGTATCTTTAGGAACATTAGCTGGTTTGTTAGGAACAGTAACAGGGATGATTAAAGCGTTTGGTGCGTTAGCTTCTGCTGGAACTCCAGATCAAGCTGCTCTTGCAAATGGTATCTCTGAAGCATTGATTAACACTGCAACAGGTATCTCGACTTCAGCTTTAGCAATTATTGTTTATAACCTTTTTACTTCTAAAATTGATACTTTGACTTATTCTATTGATGAGGCTGGTAATACAATTGTAAATACTTACAGACACTTCAGAAGTTCAAAAAAATAATTAATAATTAATTTTGGGAAGGCGTTTCTAAAAGAATTCACTTTTTCAAGTTATAAAAAAATAAAGTAATGGCTGTAAAAATGTCCAAAAAAGCTGCGTCTATTGATATGACCGCTATGTGTGATGTTGCCTTTCTATTGCTGACTTTCTTTATTTTGACTGCTACAGCCAAAATACCAGAACCATTGCCAGTAGATACACCAGCATCAACAGTTCAAACTAAATTGCCAGACACTGATTTAGCTACTATTACCGTAGGAAAAGGAAAAGTTTTCTTTGATTTAAAAGGTAGAGAAGTTAGAAAAAGAACTTTAGAATTAATGGGTCAAAAGTACGGAGTTGCTTTTACTGAAGATGAATCAGCAAAATTTGCATTAATGGAAGGTATTGGAGTGCCAATTACTAGTCTTAAGCAATTAATTGCGTTGAAAAGTTCAGAAAGAAGTAAATCAAATTTACAACCTGGAATTCCTAAAGATTCTTTAGATAATCAGTTGTCTCAATGGATTCAAAATGCTAGAATTGCAAACATTGAAATCGACGATAAAGAGTTGCAAATAGCAATTAAAGGAGATGCAAAAGAAGAATATCCATCTATTAAAAAAGTAATGGATATTTTACAAGACCAAAAAATCAATAGCTTTAATTTAGTTACTGGTTTGAGAGCAAAAGACAAATAATTATAAAAAGACACTAAAATGGCTGAATTAAATACCGGCGACGGTGGAGGCAAAAAAGGTGATGGTAAGGTAAGAAGTAAAAAATCCAATTCCAAGGTTGATTTAACAGCAATGGTGGATTTAGCTTTCTTGTTGATTACATTCTTTATGCTTACAACCACCCTGTCTAAACCCCAATCGATGAGTTTGGGATTGCCAGATAAAGAAGATAAACCTGATCCAAAGAATCAAGTTAAAGTGGATGAAAATCGTACGATGACTATTCTATTAGGTGATAATGACAAATTAGTTCGTTACGTTGGTCTGTTAGCTACTCCAGTTGCTGGTGGAGCTCCAAAAGAGTTTTCTTATGGTAAAGAGGGTATTCGTAAAGAGTTGTTGTCAAGAAAAAAACTGGTTCTTGAGTACACAGGGAATAAAGACAAAGGGATGATTGTAATTATCAAACCAAGTAAAAAATCGAATTACCGCAACTTGGTTGATGTATTAGATGAGATGGCAATTGTTGACGTTCCTACGTATGCAATTGTTAATGAGTACACTCCTGAGGAACAAAAATTGTTAGAAGGTAAATAAGAATTTCTTATTACTCAATAACCTAATAACTAAGAAAAATGAAATTAGATATATTCACAAATCAATGGCTTGATATTGTTTTTGAAGGGAAAAATAAGGCTTACGGGGCTTACGATCTTAGAAAAACCAATAACAAAACCACGGTAAAGGCATTAATTTTTGGCGCAATTGTATTTGCTCTGATGGTAGGTGCACCGCTTATTATGAGCTTGTTGCCTGATTCTTCTAGTGATGATGATAGTTTAGATACTAAAATTGTAACGATGAAGTTGCCTCCAAAGAAAGAACAGCCTAAAAAAGATCTTCCACCACCTCCACCACCTCCACCAAAAGTGGATCAAGTGAAATTTGTTAAGCCAGTTGTGGCAAAAGCAGATGAGGTAACTGAGGAACCACCAAAAATTACCGAAATTAAAGACAAAAAATTAGGTAATGAAACTATCAAAGGAGATCCAGATGCTCAATTAACAGTTGAACCTGTTGGGAATGGACCTGCTGCAGTAGTAGAAGAAGATAACACAGTATATAATACTGCTGGTATCGAAGTAAAACCTGATTTCCCTGGAGGAATGGAAAAATTCTATTCTTTTGTTGGTAAAAATTACCAAACACCAGAAGAAGAAGGTTTGAAAGGTAAAGTATATGTTACTTTCGTAGTAGAAAAAGATGGTTCGTTAACAGATATCAAAGTACTTAGAGACATTGGTTTTGGAACTGGAAAAGAAGCTATACGTGTATTAAACAAATGTCCAAGATGGACTCCTGGAGAGCAAAATGGTAAAAAAGTGAGAGTACTTTATTCTCTTCCTATTACTATCCAATCTGCAGAATAATGATCAAAAACTTTGTTAATAGTTTTCAGAAGAAATCGCTCAAAGGGCGATTTCTTCTCGTTATAGGAATTTTGTTTTTATTGTCTTATTTAGTTTTAGGATTATTAGTTATCTTTATGAAACATTTCCCTATTCAAATGCAATACAACTATAGAATTGCTTTTGGAGTACTTTTAATTGTGTATTCTTTTTTTAGGTTCGTAAGGATTATTAATGATAACAATGATTAAGTTATGAGAACTATTGCAAAATTATCGTGTTTGTTTATTGTGGTTTTATTTGTTACAGCTTGTAATAAATCAAATACTGCTAATCAGGAAACTATTTTGAAAGGGAATGCGACCCTTTTAGTTGACGAGACATTAAAGCCAATCATGGAAGATCAGATAGAAATATTTGAGAGTCGTTATGAGGCTAAGATTAAATTGGATGCAAAATCTGAAAGTGAGGTTATTCAGTCATTGGTTAAAGACACTTCTAGTATGGCGGTGTTATCAAGAAAATTGAATGACGATGAAATGAAAGTTTTTGCTGCAAGAAAAATCATTCCTAAAATAACTCCTATTGCGATTGATGCAATTGCATTTATTTCAAATGGTCAATCTAAAGATACTTTAGTTGCATTGAGCGATGTATTGGATTTCATGAAAGGAAAAACAGAAGGTAAAATTAAAGGATTGGTTTTTGACGACCCCAATTCAAGTACTGTTCGTTATATGAACAACTTGGCAGGTCTAAATTCGATTCCACAAAAAGGAGTGTTTTCTTTTGGAACAAATAACGAAGTTATTAAATTTGTTTCTGAAAATGAGGGGATGATTGGTGTGGTTGGATTGAATTGGTTGTCACAACCTACTCCAGAAATGCAACACTATGTAGATAAGGTAAATCTTTTAAGTGTTAAAGGGCTTAAAGATTCAAATTACTATGCTCCAGATCAAAATAATATTGCGGAGGGGAAATATGCTTTGGCACGTGATTTGTACATTATCAATTGTCAAGGATTTTCTGGTTTAGGAATGGGTTTTGCTTCTTTTGTTGCAGGAGACATTGGACAACGAATTATTTTAAAATCGGGATTATTGCCGGTTAAAGTACCGCCAAGAAAATTGAATATAAGAAAAGAAATCACCAACGATAAAAAATAAATTAATTATAAAAATAAAGATGAATAAATTTAAAATTTTTGGATTAGTTCTTTTGACTTCAGTTTCTGTAAGTCATGCTCAAGATATCAATCAAGCAAAAAAGGCTATTGATGCCGAGAAATATGAAGAGGCTAAGTCTATTCTAAAATCAATCATACAAGCTAAGCCTTCAAATGGTATGGCTTCTTTTATTTTGGGTAATGTATATTTAACTCAAAGTCTTAAAGATTCAGCTAAAATTTCTTATGATAAGGGATTAGCTGCTTCAGAAGCCGCCCGATTCAATAACATTGGGTTAGGACAAATGGACTTGGATAGAAATGATACTATTGCTGCCAATGCTAAATTCATTTTGGCTACAAAAGACATGCGTAAAAAAGATTTTGAAGAGTATGTGTATGTTGCTAGAGCTTATATGAACGCTGAAAAACCTAATTATAAAGCAGCAGTTGCAGTTTTAAAACGTGCATTAGTAAATAATCCATTAGATGCTCAGGTGCAATTAGCCCTAGGTGATGCTTATTTTGGATTGAGTAATCAAAATGATGCCTACAAAGCCTACAGAGATGCGTTTCAAGCAGACAATACTTTATTAAGAGCTAAAATGCAATTAGGAGTATTATTGAAAGGTGCTAAGTCATACGATGAAGCTTCAAAAGCGTATAATGAAGTAATTGCAATCAATCCTAATTACGGACCAGTATATAGAGAGTTAGCTGAAACCTATTATAAAATTGCGAGAAATAAGCCTTCAAAAGCAGCTGAAAATTTCAAAATTGCAATTGATTACTATCAAAAGTACATGGATTTAACGGACTATTCTATTCATTCAAGAATGCGTCGTGCAGACTTTTTGATTTTAGCTAAAGATTACAAAGCATTAGAAGAAGAGGCTAATAAAATGATTGAATTAGATAAAGTAAATCCAAGAATATTTAGATATTTAGGATATGCTGCATACGAAAATGGTAATGTAGACAAAGCAATTCAGTCATTAGAGACATTCACTTCTAATCCGACAAATAAAATTATTGCAAAAGATTACCAAGTTTTAGGATTGGCTAAAATTAAAAAAGGAACTAGTGCTGATGGACTTTCTATTGACCCTATTGCTTTTGAAGCAGGTTTAGCTTCTATTAAAAAATCGATCGAAATGGAACCTTTAGCAGTAGAGGATTTGAATGAAGTGGGTAAAAAGTTTTTTTCTCAAAAATTATTTAAAGAGGCTGCCGCAATTTTTGAATTAGCTACTGTAAATAAAGATTCAAAAAATTACTTAGAGGATAACATATACTTGGGATTGTCAATTTATTCTAATAGTAGAAAAGAAGCTAAACCAGATTCAATTGCATTACAAAAAGCAGATGCTGCATTTGATAAAGTGTTAGTAGCTTCACCTAAATATCAAGAAGCATTGTTGTATAAGGCTAGAATAGCTAGATCTTTGGAGAATGATGAAAATATTATTAAATATTATCAGTCTTATGTTAACTTAGCAATTGAAAACCTTAAAGAAAAATTAACTAAAGCAAATGAAAATTTGAATAATAATTCTTTTATCGAAGATTTATATAAAGGGACAATGTTGGATTTTAATTACTCGATTTATAATACAGAACTTGAGAAATTAAAACCTAAAATTATTGAAAGTTATAATACGATTGCGGCTGCTTATGCTAATACTTCTAAGGATAAAGCAAAAGAATATTTTAATAAAACTTTAGCTCTTGATCCAACTAATAAATACGCATTAGAATCTCTTAATAAGTTGAAATAAGAATTTTATTTCACAGTATAAAAAAAACCGACAATTAGTTGTCGGTTTTTTTTGTATCTAAATTTTACTCTTTTAAGGTTGAAAGAAGATAGGATAAGAATTTTCTAATTGACTATCTTTGCAACTTCAAAAGAAATTCATGTTATCAAAAGAAATACAATTAGAAGTTAATAAAGGAGCCATGTTACCTTTGATGGAGGAATTTTATACCATTCAAGGTGAAGGATCACATACGGGAACAGCAGCTTATTTTATACGAATTGGCGGTTGTGATGTGGGTTGTCATTGGTGTGATGTGAAAGAGAGTTGGAATGCAGAACTACATCCTCCTACTAATGTGGATTTGATTGTAGCCAATGCAACTAAGTATGCTGATACTGTTGTAGTAACTGGAGGAGAACCGTTGACTTGGGATATGACTTTGTTAACCCAAAAATTAAAAGATAACAATGTGAAAGTTCATATTGAAACTTCAGGAGCTTATCCACTTTCAGGAACTTGGGATTGGATTTGTCTTTCGCCCAAAAAATATAAATTACCAACACAAACGGTATATGATAATGCCGATGAGTTAAAAGTAATCATTTATAATAAGCATGATTTTATTTTTGCAGAAGAACAAGCTGAAAAAGTAAATAAAAATGCTATACTTTTTCTTCAGCCAGAATGGAGCAAAAGAGAAGAGATGATACCAATGATAGTGGACTATGTCATGAAAAATCCAAAATGGCGTGTGTCATTACAAACGCATAAATATTTAAATATCCCATAAGTAGTAGTTTTTAATTTTTGTCGCTAAATAAATGAAATCGCAATTTCTTCTTGATCCAACTATTACGTTTTTAAATCATGGTTCATTTGGTGCTTGTCCTAAACCTATCTTTGAAGAATACCAACGATTTCAGTTGGAGTTGGAGACAGAACCTGTTTTGTTTATTCAAAAAAAAGCAGCAGGATATTTAAAGACTGCTAGAGAAAAGCTGTCAACTTATATAGGTTGTAATTCTTTGGATGTCTTTTTTACTCCTAATCCTACCTTTGCTATTAATACCATTATGCGAAGTCTGGACCTACAAGAAGGTGACGAAATTTTATCGACCAATCATGAATATGGAGCAATGGATCGAATTTGGAGTTTTTATTCCAAAAAGTCAGGAGCTAAGTACATTCGGCAAAATATCACACTCCCAGTTACAAGTAAAGAACAGCTGTTAGACGAATTTTGGAAAGGGTACAATTCCAAAACAAAAATTATTTTTCTAAATCACATTTCAAGTTGTACGGCTCTAGTATTCCCTGTAAAGGAAATTTGCGATAGAGCAAGAGAGTTGGGTATAATCACTATTATCGATGGTGCGCATGTTCCTGGTCAAATGGATTTGAACATTGAGGATTTAAATCCAGATTTTTATACAGGAACATTGCATAAATGGATGTTAGCACCCAAAGGGAGTTCTTTTTTGTGCGTAAAAAAAGCGTTTCAAAATACGCTTGACCCATTAATTGTGGGTTGGGGATATGAAAGTGTTTCTCCAGGAGAAAGCCAATTTTTAGATTATCAAGATTATCAAGGGACTAGAGATATTTCTTCTTTTTTGACTACACCAAAAGTGATTGAATTTTTAGAGAAAAACAATTGGAAATCAATTGCAAAACAATCTAAAGCTATTGTTTTAGGGAATTACCAACGTTTTTGTGATTTGCTTCATACACAACCGCTTTGTCCAATTTCGGAAGAATTTTTAGTCCAAATGGCAAGTATTCCTGTTAAAACAACCAATCCAATTGGATTAAAGGAGTTGTTGTTTACTAAATACAAAATTGAAATTCCAGTGATGTCTTTGAATGGTAATTTTTATTTAAGATATTCTATCAACGGCTATAATTCAAAGGAAGATTTAGATGTCTTGTACGCTGCTTTACAAGATATTCTTGCTACAACAGATTTAATTCAAGAATAAATTTACCAACCTTTTCGTTTTTTTAACTCTGTAATATGCGTCAGATGGTGTAATCCATGCCACGCATACGTGCCAATAATAGCTTTGATTTGAAAAGAGGCATTGTGTTCGGGATGAATGAACGATTTTTCCAAATCCGATTCAGACAAACTATTCATTAAATAAGCCAAACGAAAATGTAATCCTTCTAATAAAGCTAGAGTGGGTTCGATTGGCATTTTTGAATTATCATTCATTTCACCCCAACGGTCTTCATAATAAAATTTTATAGTTGGAGTATCTTCTGTTAATGTCCATTTGAGTCGGATGAAACAGTTCATATGACTATCGGCGCAATGGTGAATCACTTGGCGAATAGTCCATCCGCCATTCCTATAAGGTGTGTCTAGCTGTCCATCACTTAGTTGTGACACTTCTTTTTTTAATAAGGCTGGAAATTGTGCGATTTCCTCAATTCGTTCAGATAAATATTCCGATGTGTAAACTTCTGGGACGGTAAATTTTCCGATTGGATAACGTAAATTGTCTTCCATTTTTTTGATTTTATAAAATAGTAAGTTGCGCTAAATAGTCATAATGCTCACCTTCCATAAGGAGTTGGCATTGTAGCCCATTAGCTAAAGCTGCATTTTGAAGCGTATTGTAGTCCATATAGAGCCAAGGAAAATCAACTTCTTTTTCCTTTTTATATTGGAGGCTAAAAGTTAATTCACCGTAATAAGTATCACTTGGAATCCATTTCCCTCCATCTTCGTCTTCGTCAAACATATAAATAATATCAGAGGAATCAATTAAAATTTGTCCGTTTGGATTCAGCAAACTTTTTAATTTTTTAAGGTAGCGCGTCGTTTTGTCCAATGTTTCAAAGATACCTGTACCATTCATTAATAAAAGTATCGTATCGTATTTTTCATTGTCTAAGTCTAATACATCAATGGCTTGGACATTTCTTAATCCACGAAGGGAACACGCTTCGATAGCATTTCTGGAAATATCAATAGAATGAACATCAATATTGCGTTCGTTTTGCAAATACAAACTATGGCTACCAGCCCCACAACCCACATCTAAAGTTCTGCCTTTAGTTAGTTGTAAAGCCTTTTGTTCAATTGTCGGCATTTCGCCAAAGCTTCGAAATAAATACCCTACTTCCATCTCATCTTCTTCTGAAATAGAAGTCGAAGTAATGATATTCTCAGGGTTATTGTGAGTTTGGTAATCAAGAATGGCTTTTCCAAAAAGGTCTTTCATAATGTCATTGCGAGGAACGAAGCAATCTTTCCTCTTTTTATAGTTTATAGTTTCAAGTTGTTTAACTTTGCATTAGAAATTCAATATGATGTTAAAGCCAAATTTAAATGAACTCGGGAAACTTGCCAAAGATAAGCATATCGAAAATAAAAAGTATTTTGATAAGCTGAAAAAGAAGGCACCAAAGAATTTAGATTATGCGATGCAAGAATTACATGATGCTGAATTTAAAAAAACGGATTGCTTGACTTGTGCCAATTGTTGTAAAACCACTGGGCCTTTGTTTACATCTGCGGATATTGAACGAATCGCGAAGCATTTAAGACAAAAACCACAACAATTTATTGAGCAATATCTTCGTATTGATGAAGATAATGACTATGTGTTGCAATCCGTGCCGTGTACTTTTTTGGATAGTGACAATACCTGTTTTATTTATGAGGTGCGACCAAAAGCCTGTCGCGAATTCCCACATACTGACCGGAAAAAGTTTCAGCAAATATCTGATTTGACTTTAAAGAACATTCCTATTTGTCCAGCAGTCTATAATATAGTCGAAGAGATGAAAAAGAAATTACCGCTTTAATAAATCAAATATTTCTTTCGTGTTTCTTTAAATTGCTCTAAACCGAGTCTCCAGCTTTTTTTGATTTTTCGTTCCGAAAGACCTTCTTCTATTTGTTGTTGTAGGACTTTGGTGCCTGCTAATTTGGTAAAAAACGGAATGAAAAATTTCGTTTTATCTTCAGTGCTATTGTAGGCTTTTAATAGCCATTTCAATTCAATTTGGTTAACCGTTTCAATTGAAGATAAATCTTCTCCATAGCAAATTTTACCCTTATGCATTGGTTCTTTAGCGCCAATATTGGGTTCTGGAGTGAAACTAAATCCGCTTTGGGGTAAAAATGGTGAGCCGTAAACTTGAAATTGCTTTTCTGTTCCCCTGCCCACACTTACATTGGTTCCTTCAAATAAGCACAAGCTGGCATACAAATTAATAGCTTGGTCATTAGGAAGATTGGGCGACGGTTTTTCCGATAGATGATAGGAAGCATTTCGATCATAATTCAAACATGGAATTACTTTAAGAGCACATTGGACTTCATTTTTGAGCCATTTTTCGCCATTAATCATTTGAGCATATTCTCCAATAGTCATTCCATATAATACAGGAACAGGATGCATCCCTACAAAACTGGTGAATTCTTTTTCTAGAATTGGGCCGTCAATGATAAATCCGTTCGGATTGGGTCTGTCCAAAATAATAAGTTGAATGTTGTTTTCAGCACAAGATTCCATTACATAATGTAGGGTAGAGATATAAGTGTAAAAACGCGCACCCACATCTTGAATATCAAATACCAGAATATCTATTCCTTCCAATTGTTCTGGTTTTGGTTTTTTATTGTCGCCATATAGTGAGATAATAGGCAGCCCCGTTCTAGTATCTTTCCCGTCGATAATCAATTCGCCAGCATCAGCAGTACCTCGAAAACCATGCTCTGGAGCAAATATTTTTAGCACATTAATTTGATTGGCAACTAAAAAATCGACTAAATGAGTTCGATTAGTCAAGAGTCCAGTTTGATTACTTACAATGCCTACTTTTGTATCTTTTAAAAGCGTGAGGTAACTTTCGTAGTTGTCAGCTCCTGTTTTAAAATCGATAGGTTGGGAAGGTCTGTTATGCTTTTGAATTGTGGTAGCGGCAGGATGTTGATTGGTATTAGTTGTCTGTAGATTTCTATTTACTGAACAAGAAACCATAATAAGCAGAATACCAATAGGGAGTACTATTTTTTTAATTGTGACCGTCATTGCCAAGTAAATAAAGTTAAAGCCAATTAGTGTAATTCGTGTTTTAGCTGTATTTTTGGCTCAAGTAAATACCCAGTCCACTTGAATTTAGAATATTTCATAGCCAAAAGATTGATTACTGCTAAAGATTATAAAAGTAGTATATCTGCGCCAATAATAAAAATTGCCATTGCGGCTATTGCTATAGGAATGGTAATGATGATTGTTTCGGTAGCAACAGGAATTGGTTTACAGCAAAAGATTCGCGAAAAAGTATCGGCTTTCAATGGTCATATCATTATTTCAAATTATGACAACAATCAATCGGAGGCAACTTTAACCCCGATTTCTAAAAACCAAAAGTTTTATCCTAAGTTCAACTCGGTTTCAGGAATTAATCATATTCAAGCCATTGCAACCAAAGCAGGAATTATTCGTACCGAAAAAGCCTTCGAAGGAATTATCTTTAAGGGAGTGGGTACAGATTATCAATGGGATAATCTAAAAGAATATTTAATTGCTGGGCAATTACCCAATCTGTCGAGTCAATTGAACAATGAAGTTATTATTTCTCAATTTTTAGCGGATAGATTACAGCTTAAAGTTGGGGATTTGTTTAATACATTTTTTATTAAAGAGAATCAAAACCAACTCCCAAATATTCGAAGATTCAAAATCACTGGAATTTTCAATTCAGGATTTCAAGAATTTGACGCTACTTATATAATAGGAGATATTCGTCACGTTCAGCGAATCAACAAATGGGCACCAAACGAAATTGGGGCATTTGAAATTTTTGTGCAAGATTTCAACGACATTCAAAAAGTAGGGGAAGAAGTCTATCGCCAAACGCCCTCCAATTTAGATTCTAAAACAATAATTGAAAAATACAGTTACATATTTGATTGGCTCCAACTATTTGATTTCAATATTGTGGTCATTTTAGGAGTGATGATTTTAGTAGCTACAATTAATATGGTAGTAGCTTTATTAGTACTTATTTTGGAACGTACCCAAATGATAGGAATTCTAAAAGCACTTGGGGCAAACAATTGGTCCGTTCGAAAAATATTCTTGTACAATGCTTTTTATTTAATTCTTCGCGGTTTACTTTGGGGTAATTGCATCGGAATAGGAGTGTTGCTTATTCAAAAATACTTTGGTGTAATCCAACTCAATCCAGAAAATTATTATGTGAACCAAGCACCGGTTTATTTTGATTTGGGCTATATCTTGGCGCTAAATCTATTGACAGTAGGCGTGTGTTTCTTGGTATTATTGATCCCTTCGTATATCATTACTAAAATTTCTCCCATTAAAGCCATTCGTTACGAATAGATTATTTTGGGCGTTCCCCTTCGGGTCGGGCTATCCGCTGTATCTTTTTAAAGGGACTTCGAGAGCCTCAGTTCCCTTTTAAAAAGGATGTCGCTACTATCCCTAACGCGGGTACAACTTCAATAACAATTTCAAAGTTCAAATTTCAAAATTCGTTATTCAACATTCACTCTTCTTCATTTACCTTAATTTCTTAATGGTTCACAAATCTTATATTCCCTTATATTCCTTACATGGTTTAAATCCTCTTCATGTTCCTTAATTTCTTAATGGTTCACAAATCTTACATTCCCTTATATTCCTTACATGGTTTAAATCCTCTTTATGTTCCTTAATTTCTTAATGGTTCACAAATCTTAATATTCCCTTATATTCCTTATATGGTTCAATAACAATTTCAAAGTTCAAATTTCAACATTCGTTGTTCAACATTCCAAGTTCAATAACATTTCAAAACCTCCTATGGCTTATATGGTTTAAATAAATCTGCTGTAAATTTCAACAATACCACTTTACGTCTATTGAATTCAAAAAAAACTTTTGTATTTACAAAACTTTAAATCAGCGAGTTAAGAAAGAGAAAAAAAATAAAGTTTAAAAAAGCTTGTGAAAGTGGATTTAGGTTGTACTTTTGCACCCGCATTAGAGGCGACGTTCTTACTTAAATATTGAAAAGCGAGTTGAAATACAATA
>Ga0213920_1001511_pt1 | contig 12690 bp, 12 predicted proteins | sample McNCre1117MG_FD_161054 | JGI IMG/M metagenome (GOLD analysis project Ga0213920, IMG submission 161054) | Freshwater microbial communities from McNutts Creek, Athens, Georgia, United States - 11-17 MG | ecosystem: Environmental > Aquatic > Freshwater > Creek | place: USA: Georgia | collected...
CCAACCAAACGTTATTAAAAGCATCATCAGTAATGCGGTTCACGGCGGGATGGAGGATGACGGGTTAATTGCAAGATTCCAGTTTATTTCATACCCGGACCCTGTTACTAAATACACCAAGATTGACAGATACCCTAATCTTGCAGCTGCAAATCATTATGAAGAAATAATTGAGTCATTTGCAAAACTGGACCCACGCCAAATTGAAGCGCAAATGGCACCCAGTGGCGAGTATTACCTGACATTTGATGAAGAAGCACAAAAAATCTTTGATGCATGGAGACAGGTTTTAGAAAATCGCCTACGTGACCCAAACTCAGATGAGCACCCAGTCATACTTTCTCATCTAGGCAAATACAGGTCTTTGTTTCCTAAAATTGCACTAGTTCTTCATCTTGCAGCTGGAGAAAAAGGTCCAATAACCAAATCAGCCGCACTGAGATCTTTACTGTGGATGGATTATCTTGAGGCGCATGCTAGACGGATGTATCACACCGCAACCAATCGAGTGCTGCAAAACGCTTTAGCCCTATCCAAAAAAATCAGCGCAGGAAAACTAAAGAGTGGATTCACAAAATCAGACATCCTGATTAAAGAATGGGCCGACTTAAAAACAGGCGAGGAGGTTGCTAATGCTCTGAGCATTCTGATTGATATGGGGTGGATTCGAGGGATGGAAAATAAATCAACGGGCGGCAGGCCTACCGTGAACTACTACATCAACCCTCAAGTAAAGCAGGCAGCATGATATCTACATTAATACAAATAACAACAACTTTATTCCCTTATTTAGGGGGTGGGTTAGGCTCATTTTTAATAAAACAGTGTGTTTTTCTATTCAATACGTATGCCAACCCCACCCTAATTAAGGGTATTAAGTTTTTATCCATAGAAAGCCACCAGTGAAATGACTGCCCATTTAAAAGATTACATAAATAACTTGCGCCAAGAGGCAGCTTTAAAAAATGAATTATCACGCGAAATATCGTCGCAACATGAACCTAAAGCGTACATACCTCTTAAAGATCAAATAACAGAGCTCATGAGCTCCCTCCCCTACGCTCTACAAAACAGACCGTGGTCGATGCAAGAACTGACTCAAAGACTAAATGGTAAGTACAGAGACCGCCCACACCCTCAAATGGTAGGTATCGCACTCAGACAGCTGGGCTGGACCAGAAAAAGGCTTTTTAGTACTGAATACCAAGGGGTACGACTATGGATTCCACCAAAAATAAATTGGCAAAAATTGAGTTCATAAACTACCCTTAAGGCTCCCTCACACAAGGAGCCCATTTGACCCTTCAATCGCGTGAAACTTTTTATTACAAAGGTGAAGACCTAGGAAGTTATAACCAACCACTTGACCAACATCCTAACCTACCTGAATTTTTATCACTTGGGAGCTTTTGTAGAAGGGGCTATAACGGCACATGGAGTATTCGAAATGAAAAACTGTATTTGGTAGACCTATATGCTCACATACCGCACATTAAAGAAACCTATGAAACCCAATTCTTAAAGTATGACTTCGCGCGTCGTGACTTTTACTATGAAATTAAGCGAGAACCTTTAGCAGTAATCGCCCATCTCGAAGATGTGTTTCCTGAAGTTGAAGATGGCAAGCTCTTTGCATACTGGTTTACCGGCTACGTTAATTTTGGCCAAGGTGAAATTACCGACCATGGCATGACTAATTCATACAAAAAGTACCTATCACTGTGGTTTGAGAACGGGGTGCTAATACGAGAACAGGTTCGAGGCCATGATGAGGTTTACCCACCAAGAACAGTAGAACAAATGATTTCTGATTTTAAAAAGAAATCCCCATAAATATCTCATATCGTGAAACGCGAATATGCTAAGGTATTTATATGACTAAAAAAACTTTACCCAGTGCCGCAAATCACCAAACGCAGAGAACCCTTGAAGAAATAGCGAGCATGTTTGATGTAACTCGTGAGCGTGTTAGGCAAATAGAAGCAAAAGCTCTAAAGAAAGTACGTCAAAGATTAATTTCTAGGAGCATCTCGAACGACATATTGAAAGGTTAATTGATTACACAACAATTCCTAAACTGCAGCATGGCATACGTGTGCCCAAAAGACTGGTTTGAACTAAGTCCAACTAATAAATCAGGCATAAAACACTGCAATACATGCAATCAAAATGTGTATTTATGCAAAACACAGGAAGAGATAAATGAACAGCTTATTAGAGGTGTATGCATAGCGATTTTTAAGCCCCACATGGTACTAGGACTACCCTCTGGACAAATCCCAAAGAGATTTTTTGAAAACAGGAAAGCATGAGAACAACTAAATTTAGTGCGACAGTCACCTATACCATTTTTTTTGAATTTTACAAAATCCACTTACATGGTGGTGCAATTGATCTATCTTTTTCAGAAACTAGGCTACTCAAAAAAAATGTTGTTACGCCCAAAAACCAAAAGGATAGGTATTACGAAGCACTGTTAGATATGTTGCTGGCTAAGTTAGAAAAATGTTCTTTCATGGAAACAGTTGAATCAACCGCTTCATATGGATATATTTCATTTGATAGATCTGGGGAAGATAGCAATGAATTTAATCCATCAATAACATTTTTCTTAACCAACAAGCATTCGCAAGAATTCAACCTACTTCTTCAAAATCCTCTTCTTAAAAAAGAATTAAAATTCAGAGTCACAGATTTGGAACTTGACGAATACAAGGAACTAATTGCTACGCAGCCAGATGATCCGAAAATTTATTTAGAAAATATGGTCAGTCTTACTTTGACGAATATAGCCAATTAGCTTTATCAAACCAAAGAAACTAAACGGACATGCGTCATGTCATATCTATAATTGACCAATGTGCCATCTTTAATCTTTTCGACGACTTCATCAATAATAAAAAGTGGCACCAAAAACCACTCTCTTGGAATAACTGGTTTACCAAAGCGATCTACGATATTGACACTCAAGCGAGCATCCTCGAAAAAGCGGTGCAGTAAATTTTCAAGCTTTGTTCTATTGATGTTATACAAATTGTAAGTAGCAACAACCTCAACATCAGCCATTAGAAATGTAGGATCAATCTTGGCATTAGCAATACGCTTTTCAACATCACCGCCAGTAACACCAATTTTGTGCAGGACATTATTTTTAGTCTTTATATCAGGATGCTCAGACTTACTTTTAAGTACATAAATTATGCCGCTCTCTTGATCACCCTCTTCAACGTTATCATCAAATAAAGGACCCGCATTTGGGTTGGTAACTCGTCTACCAGCCTCGTCCTTATATAGCGCCTTCTGCAATGAGCGCATCAAAATATTACTTTCAGTACCATTATCAAAAATTATGCGTAAACGACCATCTAACTTACCGTATGAATCTTCTGTTAGCTCACCAATTTTATCAATATAGGCAATTTGGCCATTCAATATGAAGAACTCGCCCTGAACTATGCTCGCGTCTTGTTTAAACCGCATAGTTTTTCTAACGCCCTCTTTGATTTCAGCTTTGACCATTTGAAATAGGTCTTTGTATTTTGAAAAATCCTGGCAAAGAGCACGATGCCCAATTTCCTCTGCAGCACGTTTTTCAATCGAACTTTTAACATGGGTTAACTTAGTGAGACTACTATCATCAATAACATTAACGCCCAATTCTTCTAACAGCGCATCATCATCAATCGGTTCATTTGCATCAACTGCCGGTATAGAAGCATTAGCCAACAATCCATGGCGATCGCGACTTACGAGGATATCAAGACACTCTTTCGACCGTAAAATAGCCTCCAGCCTTGTAGCATATATACGCTCAAAAATATCTAGGCCATCGACCTGTTTTGGTAATCTGCCGTTTTTCTCATAAAAAGTTTCAATCTCTTCAAAGCCAGCAATTACTCTCGTCTCTCTTGGAGTATGTTCACTTTTTGACTCAGAATCAACATCAACCCCCAGCTCTGCCAAGAGCTCATCATCTTCCTGTGTAAACTTTGCCTTAGCCATTATTTGATTTCATCCGAACTAAATACGCAACGCCCTCAGCCATTTTCTTTTCCCAAGGATCCATTGAAGTGATTGACGGCAACCGCCCACGCTCATCTTTGAACTTTTTGGCACGCTTGGTCAACTCTCTAGCCTCGTCAATTGACATATTGACCCTTTTGCCAGAGATAATCGCATGAACTTGCTTAAGACTCTCTTCATTCATCGCTTTAGATAAGATTGCATAAGCCTCACTAAACGGATTGATGCGGTCAATCAGGTCAATATCTAATTCACGTACATCCATTGCAAACTTGCGAACACCTTCAATGAAAGCGTTACTACCGCCAAGCTCTTCACTATTTGCAAACTCGTTAACCACTTTTTTAGCCTGTTGAGTCATATTCAAAGCTGCTATGGCATGCTGTCTAACTGCCTCTTGATCTTCAAGATCTAACTCTGGATATCTATCTTTGACAATTTTCCCCATCTGAACTTGTGTAAGCTCTTCAGGTACCAACTCAGTATCAAAAAGACCGCGCTCTAGTGAAGTTTTATTTTGAACAAAAGCGGTGATTACCTCATTCAAGTCTTCGCGACAAATTCTTTGAGCATCTGAGCTCTTGGGTTCTGCTAGACCTTTCACCTCGATATGAAATTGTCCAGTTTGCTTGTTAAACCCTACATTACTTGCGTCAGGCTTATACCCCTCGCTGCCATAATCAAAACCCTCTAAAGCTATAGACTGCTGATTCTTAGGTGTAAAGTTAAATTTAGGCGTTAAAACCTGCTCCATCAACAAACTTGCAGCAATAGCCTTGAGCGTATCATTAACAGCATCTGTAACCCTCTCTTCGGATGCATCAGGCTCAGCTATTAGATTAGTAAATTTAGCAGTAGTTTTGCCGTCAGCATCACGAGTAGCTCGGCCTATAATTTGAATAATTTCAGTCAAACTCGAGCGGTAACCGACTGTTAAGGCATGCTCACACCAAATCCAGTCGAAACCCTCTTTGGCCATACCCAAAGCAATAATCACATCAACGTGGTCTCTGTTATTTTTTTGATTAGGATCTTTTAGTGCAGTTAAAACTTTGGCATGTCGATCAGGGCCATCATCAACCAAATCAGCTACTTTCAATATACGGCCATCTTTAGTTTTAACCAAATCAAAGCCTGTATTGGGATCCTTATTTTGCCACTCACCCAAAACCTCTAATATTTCACCCACCTCAGTTGTCTTGCCACGTTGAGTACTTTCACGTGAATTGACATTAGGAATATGAACAATAGTTTTTAGCTTGGGGTCCAACACATTTTGAATTTCATCCAAGTATGAGCCAGAATAAAAGTAATACCCAATTTCAAGATTCTTAAGGTACTTATAGCCATTTAGCTGCTCATAATAGGTATACGTTACAGTTTCAAATTTGGCTTCATCCTCAGGTGTCAATACAGGCTCGGAGTCACCCCTAAAATATGAGCCAGTCATGGCCACAATATGCGCTTTGTCACGAGCGATCATCTCTTTAAGGTGAAAACCCAATTTATTATCTGGATTGGCGCTCACATGATGAAATTCATCTACCGCTATCAGGCAGTCATCAAATGCTTGAATACCCAATTCATTGACAGCAAAACGGAATGTAGCGTGAGTACAAATAAGTATTTTTGATTCACCACTTAGGAAAGACTTAACTGAAGTTACCTTGCTACCATCCTCACCTGGCGCATCACAAAGATTCCACTGAGGCTCGACAGACCAGTCCCAATAAAAACCGTACTTAGTCAAAGGCTCATCGTTAAAACTTGCTCCAATTGATCTTTCAGGAACAACAATAAGTGCCTTCTTAACACCTTGGTTATTCAACTTATCTAAAGCAATAAACATCAATGCTCGGCTTTTACCTGATGCTGGGGGTGACTTAATTAAAAGATACTGTTCACCACGCTTCTCATAAGCACGCTCTTGCATGACGCGCATACCCAACTCATTTGGCTTAGTTGAATTACCATTTGTTGAATAGCTAACTGATACAGATGGAACTGGTTTTATTGCTGTCATTTTTTACCCGTCATCTTGGTATATAGCTCAAAAAGCTTCTCTAATCGTTCTGTGTCATTCTTAAACCGGCGACCAATGTAAATACGTTCAAGCACCTCATCATTACGATCATGAGCATCTTTGAGGTTTTGAGGCATTGAATCAGGATCATATAGATCTGCAATAGTTGCCGGAAAGTGAGATTCTCGCGCAAGCAATATATCTTGGACAGATCTTATTAAATCCGCTTTATTTTTTTCAGTAAGAACTGGAAGTGGGAAAGTATTCCAACCTAAAGTGTTTGAATATCGAAAGTCTGTCTTAAGTTTTCCACAGACAGTTGCTATCCAAATAAGATGAATTCGAGATGCAACAACAGCCATATTCCATAATGGCGCATCATATAAAGCAAAAGCGCTATTAAGCACTACAGAGCGAGGAGGCAGATACCCAATAGGAAGATAATCGCGATTTTCCGAACTCACTGCAGGGATAATCATTACGTTTTGATAACTTGGCGACCGAATTTCTACAAACCTATGAGGTCTGTCAGCCCAAGACTGGGTTGCCCCTTTTTTACTACTTGCTCTCATTTTTTGAACTTCAAGTAAGCGTGCAGAAATTTCAGCATTTTCTCTTGCTTTAACCACTTCTTCGTCCGAAATCCACAAGCAATATCTAAAGATTCCCTTGATAAATTCTTGGGAACCAAAAAGAGGACGAAGATACTTCTTGGAATCTTCGGAAGCACTTTCTACCTCATCAATTGATAAGATAAGGTTCCCTCCATCTTTAGGAGCATTTCCTAATGTCATTGGGTTTAGCTGTGAGATTGGGGTTCTGGACTCCACAACAAATATATCTTCACCTACAGTCAAGTATGGCGAGATATTTGGAACTTTTCTCTCAATATCATTTTCAAAAATTCTTTTTTGTTTTGTTCCGCCAGAAGCCAAACCAACAATCACGCAAATAACTCCAGCATTATTTGCAGCCAAATTTGACCACTTGAAAGATGTATGTGCAAAATTTATGCAGCACTTTTTAAGAACGATTTGCCAAAACTGCGAGGCTTGAACTCCTTGGCAAATTGAATTTGTTGACACAAAAGCAGCCGAGGTAGAAAACTCCAAACTGATATAGTTTGCAGCTTTTAAAAAAAATCCGCATATGTAATCAAATGATTTCCAACGATCAGTAATTCCATAAAATAACTCTTGCAAGTCATTTTTTTGTGCACTACTTTGTAGTTTGTCCCCAATGTAAGGTGGATTACCGCATATATATGTTTCGCCACCCTCATTTTCAAAATCAATTTCAGGCTGTGTTAACGCAACATCAAATAAATCATTACCAATAATCTTCGCCCCTTTGCCAGTAGGCGGACAAATACTTAACCAATCTAAACTCAGTGCGTTACCGCAAGTAATCCAATTTTGAGAATCTAATGGAAGGAAATCATCAATCGCTTCTTTTTGTCCTCGGTATAAAAGATCACACTGATATTCAGCAATAATGAGTGCAAGCCTAGCAATCTCTGCAGCAAAATCTCTTAGTTCAATACCCCTAAAGTTAGTTAATGGGATATCACTCTTGCGACCCACTTCACTCCTACGCACGTTGATTTCATTCTCAATCTCACGAAGTTGTTTATAGGCTATTACTAAAAAGTTACCTGAACCGCATGCAGGGTCAAATACACGTATTTTTGAAATACGCTTTCTCAAATTAATCAGTGTTCGAGGATTATCTCCAGCCTTCTCAAGCTGATCTCTCAAGTCATCTAAAAATAATGGGTTAAGCACCTTTAGAATATTAGGCACGCTTGTATAGTGCATACCCAGAGCACCACGCTCTTCTTCGTCGGCTACAGCCTGAATCATAGAACCAAAAATATCAGGATTAATCTTGGTCCAATCCAAACTGCCAATGTGTAGTAAATAAGACCTGGCTATCTTGCTAAATTTGGGAGCCTCAACACTCCCCGCAAATAAACCACCATTTACATAAGGAAAAGGTTCAGTCCAGCGAGGCAATTTCTCGGCACCACGATCTGCCGACTTTGTATTTAATGATCTAAAAATTTCACTTATGACCTGATGTGTATTACCAGAGTCACGCTCACTCATCTGCTCAACGGTTGTTGTGAAAAGTCGGTTGCCGCTAAATATGTCCGTATTTTCAGCAAAGAAACAAAAGATCAACCGAGCCATAAAGTGATTCATCTGATGGCTATTCACAGCAGTACCCCAACCTGGGTTATCTTTCAGAAGCTCAACATATAGCCTATTTAGGCGACTCGTAGCACGAATATCAAAAGAGCTATCACGAATCTGTTTTACAGTTTCAATACCAGCCAAAGACAAGAAATAGCCGAAATGATTAGGGAAATCCTTGTAATCACAAACTAACGGCTCATTACCACCTAAATCCTCAGCCTCAACAGTTACACCATCAGTTGCCAAAACAAATTTGACCTTATTTTTAGATGTGACTGGACTCGTCTTTAGTTGGTTAAAAGTTTCATGAACCTGCCCTTCTGGGCATACCTTTAAATGGATATTGCTACGTTGAAGTAATGCACCCTCAATGTCGGAAAGGCTGGTTGAATTTTGAAGCCTCTTAATAACCGTAGCCTTATTACCAAAAGCCTCTAAAAAGTCGGAAATAAAGCTTGCTGCCTCAAAAGGCTTATCAAATAGGTAACTTACCGATTGTTCAATTTCTACAGCATTCATAGGGTATTAGTGTAACTGGTCACACCAGATTAATGCTAGCAAACAAAAGGTAACTCATCCCAACATGATGTATACCGTTTAGATCGATTACCTGATCGCATTTGCCATTGCTGCTTAATCCCAGCTCTAGCGGTTTTAACTGTATTCATACCAAAGCGTTGATTGATCTTATCTAGTGCTGTCATCAGCTGAGTAGACTTGCCTTTAGCTTCCATATCTTCAAATAACGAAGCTTGCTCCGTTGGTTTATCTGAGATTAAAGCCAACATCACTCCTGCTTTCTTATAGCGGTATCCCTTCTTGTAGATCCTCTTTAATCCCACCATAGCTGCATTCGTGAGCATAAGAGTGTTATCTGTGGCATCACCCAAAGGCACTAAGATACTTTGGCTATATTGGGGCTCATTCATCTTGTGAGGATTAGTTTGTATATAAACCTGTATCGCTCCTGTAATAGAGTTTTGTGCTCTTAGCTTCTCTGCTGCTCTAGCCACATGGGTTGCTACTGATTCAGCTAATTCTTCTAGACTGGTGACTAACTTCCCAAAGCTACGAGAAGCGATGATCTGTTGTTTAGGTGGATCAATCTCTTCTAGCTTTAAACAAGACACACCACGTAGTTCATAACAGATACGCTCCATCACCACACCAAACTGTAAACGGATATATTGCGGTGATGCTTGGCTTAGATCTAATACAGTTTGTATATTGAGTTGACACAGCTTCTTAGCAATGTTTCTACCAATACCCCACACTTCGCTCACATCGATTTCACTCATCCATCGATAAAGGCTTTCTCTAGACATTGTTGAAATATCGCAAACACCATCTAAGTGAGGATTTTTCTTGGCAATATAGTTAGCAAACTTAGCCAGAGTTTTGGTTGATCCAATGCCTACACAAACAGGTAATCCTAACCAGTCTTTCATACGCTCTTTTATTTGGCGCCCCATAGCATCTGTACCACCGTATAAGTGGGCTACAGACTCAATCCTTAAAAAACTTTCATCAATGCTGTAAACCTCTAAGTTAGGTGTGAAGTCTCTTAATACCGTTACCGCCCTATTACTAATATCGCCATATAAGGTGTAGTTAGACGAATAAGCTTGTATGCCATGCTGCCTAGCAAGATCCCGCATCTTGAACCAAGGCGTTCCCATCTTCACACCTAAGTCCTTCACCTCAGAACTACGAGCGACAGCACAGCCATCATTATTAGAAAGTACGACCATGGGTACATTCTCTAGCTTAGGCTGAAACAATCTCTCACAAGATACATAGAAGTTATTAACGTCAACTAAAGCAAATAAGGGATTCATCGATCACTCTTGGATGTGTACTTACGAACCACACCAATCACTACTCCCCATATTTGCAGTTCATTGCCTTCTGTAAACGTAATGGGTTGATAGTCTGGATTCTCTGGACGCAATTCAATACGCCCTCGATATTTGTATAAACGTTTAATGGTGTATTCACCATCTACAACAGCAACAACAATGTCGTTATGTTTCGCTTTTAAGGCTCGATCAACTACGACCTTATCGCCATCGTGGATGCCAGCCACAATCATTGATTCACCTCTCACAGTAAACATGAAAGTGGCTGGCTTATTCTGTATCAAGTAATTATTCAAATCCAAGCCATCTTCAACATAATCCGCTGCTGGACTAGGGAATCCCGCCGAGATCCGATGAGATAACAGCTTAAATTCATAGGCAACCGAATCCTTTGCCAAGGCTTGTGGCTCTTGGTTTAAGGAAATTGGATGGCTAAAAGTTGATATTTGATGATTCATATAATACTGTATATATATACAGTATACATGCAAGTTTAAAACTTTGATTTAAAGCAGATAACTATCTGATTTAATTTACTTTTTCAATAAAAATCTTGTACTAAAGGTTTTGCTCTAAAGCACTTTTATGCCCAAAAAGGAAGATATCTGGCATATCTAGTAGAGACTGTGTCTGACTCGTCTAATTTTATTAAACCAATTTCTCTAGCCGAACCAATAACATTAGAGACAGTGGCCATTTTTCCTTCAGCCAACCCAAATCTCTCCCTAAGTGACTGATTTGACATCTTTTGATTACTTACATACATAAGACAACAATGATGGTAACAAGCACGGATTCTATCTTCTTTACCCATAACTGAAAAATCCTGATGCGCATAAAGTATGGCAGTTGTTCTTTGCTCTCCTACCCTAAAATTGGGGGGTGGCAACTGAAAAAGCTCAACAGCATGAATCACCTTATCCACACCACTACCTTTTTCTTCGCAAATACCTAAACGACGCATTAAATCTGCTAATCGTTCATTTCTGGATCTATATTCATCAATAAATCTATCCACGCTAATTGGTGGAATCCCTGGATTAGAAATTTCAACCCTGTCCGCAAACATTTCGATCATGACAGACATACCGCTAGTTAGAAAATCTTGGTGAACAAGAGCATTGGCAATTAATTCTCTCAAAGCCTGCTTAGGAAACATTTTTACTTCTTCGCGAACAACTTGCTCAATACTTTTATTTAAAGGCGCCGAAGAATGAACAAATTCCACCAAACCACTAAATCCGACTGCGTAACCCTTGCCACCGGACTTATCTTCTTTAGTTGATGTTTTATCAACCCCCTCATAAATAACAACTCTTGGGGCCTTCCTAGCCAATTCAGTAGAGAACGCATTCAAATCTTTAGCCAATAATATTGCAGCAATATTAGTAATAGCCCAATAGTTACCATTTTTTAGAATAAGTTGTTCATTCAACAACTTATCGAGAACACCGTCTCTTGTAGATGGATAAGGTAAGTTAGACAATTCAAAATATGTCTGAGTATCAAGCAATGAAATAACATCATCCGCAGATAAACTTGATTTCGCCTCCAAGGCCAACCAATCAGGCTGCCCTTCTGAAAAAATTCTACGCAAATGATCTTGGGACATCGGCACCAAACTCTCCCCAGATCTCATTAGATATTGTCCATCAAGATGTAAAGGATGGCCAATAGGCCGACTTGGAATGTGAAAAATTAAGATCCGCTCGCTTGCATAAAAAATCTCAAATGATTCAATTCGTATTTTTAATTTTTCAAGAACTTTAAGTTTAATTGCATTTAAATCATTTTGATTTTCATAAGCTTTAGAACCGACAACTTTACGAGGGCTTTTATCAGAAATCCCTAATACCAAATGGCCACCGCGCTCATTTGAGATTGCAACACAGTACTCCATTAGTTTATTGGAATCAAACTGAGTCTTGGCCTCTTTAAACTCAAGGACTTCAGATTCAGCCGGAGAAGTAAGCCATCTATTTAGTATTTCAAGAGTTGTCATAATTTTTTAATTTATGTATACACGGTTATTTTAGATTGGTCTTCGTTTAGCTTAGCACCAAAAAATTAGTCAAAATCTCAGTTTATTAAAAACCAATATCCACAACATACACACAATGTTAAAAATAGTCCTCGGGTTATAAGCATTACCCATTGATATTCCGTACCCCCACCCCCTGTTGATCCATCCCCCACCCCACTACCCTATACCCATAAATTAGTCGGCAATAAGAGAGTTCATATCTAGAAACAATAATAAAAATATTGGGAACATATTGGGAATAAATAAAAATAGCCGCATAATGCGGCTATCAAATAGGCTTAAAAGCCTTATATTTATTGGTCGGGGCGAGAGGATTTGAACCTCCGACCACTTGCACCCCATGCAAGTACGCTACCAGGCTGCGCTACGCCCCGAAACTAAAACTAGCTAGATAGAATATGCAAGACAGCCAATAAATCAGCTCGAATCGAACCAGCATCTGCTGACTCAATAACTGCTCCACCCTGCTGCTCTTCCAATCTAATTCTGGCACCGCTGATCGTAAAACCTTCTTCATAGAGTAGTTCACGAATACGGCGAATT
>Ga0213920_1001512_pt1 | contig 12684 bp, 9 predicted proteins | sample McNCre1117MG_FD_161054 | JGI IMG/M metagenome (GOLD analysis project Ga0213920, IMG submission 161054) | Freshwater microbial communities from McNutts Creek, Athens, Georgia, United States - 11-17 MG | ecosystem: Environmental > Aquatic > Freshwater > Creek | place: USA: Georgia | collected...
GTCAGTCCTGCGATTATTCGCGGTACTGCCATTGTATCTTTGCCTGTTACCTTCACCTCTGGTCAGGTTGCAGCATCTACCGTCACTGAAATTGCATTCACTCTGAATGGTCTTGCAGTTGGCGATTGGGTGTCTGTCAATCCGACCAAGGCAGTTGGTACTGACATGGCGATTACCTATGCTTATGTTTCGGCTGCAAACACCATTAAGATTGCATACGCCAAGACTTCTTCTGGCACTGGTACGCCTGCGGCTGATACTTACCTGGTCAATGTTGTTCGCGCTGATCCCGATCTCTCTGATTTCGGCATCACTGGCTTCAACAACTACGGTATTGTTGCTGCGTCAAACCCGTAAAAAGGTTGGAACTGAGGGGCTTCGGCCCCTCTTTTCTTATTAGGAGTAAAGAATGATTGATTTTCCATGTGCAGTGCATCTTGAAGACTATAATGACATCAAGATTGCTGCTGATGAGTCACATCTCAAAGAATTGCGAGCGCTTGGTTACATTACTAGCGCAGAATGGTATGAAAAATATTTGAATGTTGAGAATGTTGGTATAATTGAACCAGCGGCTGACGAAGAAGTGCCAGAAGTAAAGCGCAGGGGCCGTCCTCCAAAGTAATAGGTATTGCCAATGGCTAATCTTGGTCCTCAACACATAAACCTCAGTTATAGCGGTTTATTACAGGTTCCGAATGGCGTAACAAGCGTTCTACAGTCAGTCACTGACGGCAATGGAACAAGTTCTGGACTTCAAATTAGCACTACTGGCATTGGCGGACAGATCACTAGCTCTGCCGTGCTTATCACTGGCGGATACATTGATTCAACGCCAATTGGCTCTAATGTGCCTTCTACTGGCGCGTTTTCCACTCTGCGCGTTACTGGTACAACGACTCTCTCGACGGCGCTTACTGGCATTCTCAAGGCTTCTGCTGGTGTAGTCAGCAATGCGACGGCTGGTACTGACTATGTATCGCCTAGTGTCTTGGCGCAGCCTAATGGCGTGGCAACGCTTGATTCATCTGGATATCTGACAACGGCTCAGATTCCGCCAATTGCAATTGTTCAGTATCTTGGAACTGTAAACAGTCAGGCAGCAATGCTTGCATTGACTGGTCAGCAGGGCGATTGGTGTATTCGTTCCGATCTTGGCACTACATGGGTTATCACTGGCTCTAATCCAAGTGTCATTACATCCTGGACACAGCTTTCTTATCCGACTGCGCCAGTAACGTCTGTCAATGGATTGACAGGCGCTGTTACTTTGTCTTACAGCAATGTTGGTGCAGCGCCAGCGACAACCGGATCTAGCATTCTGTATGCAAACGGTTCTGGCGGATTTTCTAACGTCACTGTAGGAACTGGCCTGACATTTGTAGCAGGTACTTTGGCTGCAAGTTCATCCGGTACAGTGACTTCAGTCTCAGTAGCGACAGCAAATGGCTTTGCTGGCACATCATCTGGCGGATCAACGCCAGCATTAACACTTAGTACAACAGTTACTGGTTTACTCAAGGGCAATGGCACTGCAATCAGTGCAGCAGTCTCCGGTACTGACTATGCGCCTGCGACAACAGGCACTAGCATACTCAAAGGAAATGGCTCTGGAGGCTTTTCCAATGCAGTCTCCAACACAGATTATCAATCTGTCATCACGGCTACTGGGCTACTCAAAGGCGCTGGTGCAGGATCTATTAGCGCGGCTGTTGTTGGGACGGATTATGCGCCTGCAACCACAGGATCATCAATCCTAAAAGGAAACAGTCTTGGAGGCTTTGCAAATGCAGTATCTGGAACTGATTATGCGCCAGCTACTAGCGGCACTTCTATTCTGTACGGAAGCGGCACTGGCGGCTTTTCTAATGTTACTGTCGGTTCTGGTCTTACATTCGCTGGTGGAATTCTTTCATCTGTCTCTGGCGGCGGCGGTACAGTAACGAACGTCTCTGTTGTAACGGCTAATGGCTTTGCAGGGACGGTTGCTAACCCTAGCACTTTGCCAGCTATTACGCTGTCAACCTCTGTTACTGGACTGCTTAAAGGCAACGGAACGGCAATCTCTGCGGCTGTCTCAGGGACGGATTACGCTCCAGCCACTACTGGCACGTCTATTCTCAAAGGAAATGGCGCTGGCGGCTTCTCAGGAGCTATTTCAGGCACTGATTATGCGCCTGCTACGTCTGGCGGGTCAATTCTTTACGGCAATAGCGCTGGCGGATTCAGTAACGTCACGATTGGCTCAAATATTACGTTCTCATCAGGTATTCTGAGCGCCAATGCGACATCAACCACAGTAGGTTCGCCAGGATATTACGGTTCTTTTTACGATACTAGCGCTACTCAGACGGCAGCAAATACGACAACTGCATATCCGATCAAGATCAACAGCACGGCTGAAGCAAATGGCGTAAGCATTCAGAATGACGGATCAGGCAATCCAAGTCTGATTACGTTTGCGTATGCTGGCACATACAATATTCAGTATTCTTTGCAGCTTACAAATGCAGATACCAACATACATAACATCAATGTATGGCTAAGAAAGAATGGTCAAACTTCTGCTGCAAATATTGTAGACACTAACAGTCAGTACGCTGTTATTGGATCTCATGGTGGCATTCATGGACAAATGATTGCCGCAGTAAACTATGTGCTGACGCTTGCTGCTGGCGATTATCTTCAGTTGATGTGGCAAACGGATAGCACTCAGGCATATATTGAAACTTTGCCTGCTGGTACTACTCCTGTTTATCCTGAAGCGCCTGCTGTCATCCTAACTGCATGTCAACAAGCGCAGATCGGCATTGGCTATTATGGCCTAACTAGCTCCACGTCTACGTTGATCGGCACAGGATCTAAGACGTTTACGACAAATCTTTCTGCAACATCTACCGCATTTGCTGTTGGCACAAGAGTAAGACTGGCATATACGATAACGCCAGCTAATTTCATGGAAGGGGTGATTACATCATTCTCTGGAACGACTCTTGTAGTCAATGTTGACAACACTGGCGGGTCCGGTACGTTTGCATCTTGGCAAGTATCCGTTACAGGTAGCTTTACTGCTACATCCGGTACATCCATTCTCAAAGGCAATGGTGCAGGCGGATTTGCAAATGCAACAGCAGGAACGGACTATGCACCTGCAACATCAGGTAGTTCTATACTGTATGGCAATGGTGCTGGTGGATTCAGTAATGCGACAATTGGAACGGGCCTTTCATTTTCTGGAGGAACGCTTTCCAACAGTCAAACTCCTGGCGTTTCTCAAAGCAAAGCAATAGTGCTTTCAATGGTTTTTGGATATTAACGAGGCGATTAGATGGCTAACCCAAACTTAGCGTCCATCAGCACAATTACAGGCCAAATTGGTCAGATTGCTCTTGCGACAACTTCAGCAACGTCATTGGTAAATAATGCCGCATCATCTGGAACGATCATCAAGGTTGAATCCATAATCGTGGCGAATACTACAGCAACAGTAGCCAGCATAACGATCAATACCTACAGTGCAGCTGCTCTTGGTGGTACTGCTTATCAGTTAGCATCAACCATTCCAGTTCCCGCCAATGCGTCAATCATCATCACTGACAAATCCACTTCGTTTTACTTGACGGAAAACACTTCTCTTGGAGCAACTGCAGGAACGGCAAATGCTCTAGTTGTCACGACAGCATGGGAGATCATGTCTTGAGTAATCGCTATCTTGGTGGCTTCATTACGAATACTCCGACTCAACCGACAACAACTTCGGCTCCTGGGGTGTGGACTTTATCTCAGGTCTCTCAAGCTGTCGGCAATAGCATCTGGCCTCCTGCGGGTTTTTTTATTAACAACTCTCTCCGTTTCCGCTCTAGCGCAAGTGCGTATTTGAATAGGACTCCGGCAAGCGCTACTAACCAAAATACTTGGACGTTTAGCGCATGGGATAAGCGCGGGGTTTTAGGGTCAACTGAAAGTTTGTTCTCATGCAACACAGGTTCAGTAGGATATTATTTTTACTTTGGCTACAACTCCTCTGACAATTTGGTCGTTTACAGTTCATGGGGCACAGTCAAAGTAAATTACGTTACAACCCAAGTTTTTCGAGATCCTTCAGCTTGGTATCACATTGTTTTAGCGGTTGATTTCACGCAAAGCACAGGATCGGCTGGCGTTAAACTTTATATCAACGGGGTACAAGTCACTTCGTTTTCTACTTCCACATATTCGTCATCGGCTGGCGCAGTAAATGGAGCGTATGTTCATAACATCGGCAGACAAGCTGACACAAGTAGCAACTACTTCGACGGTTACCTAGCCGACATCAACTTCATCGACGGTCAAGCCCTCACGCCATCCTCATTCGGCCAGATCAGCACGGTTACTGGCGTATGGCAACCAAAGGCATATTCTGGAACTTACGGAACCAATGGCTTCAAGCTGAACTTCAGCAACGGCACTAGCACAACCACGCTAGGCTACGATTCCTCTGGTAACAGCAACAACTGGACTACGAACAACATCTCGCTGACTGCTGGGTCAACGTATGACTGGATGCTGGATAGTCCAACTCCGTTTGCAGGAAGCAGTTATGGGGTGGGGAATTATTGTGTCTTTAACCCTAACGACACAGGCGGCGGCAGTGTAACAATCTCTGGCGGCAATCTAAACTACACCATTGCGTCAAGCACAGGCTCCCAAGTGCGCGGTTCTGTTGGTTCTGGATTAACAGGAAAATGGTATTGGGAATTTGTAAATGGAACAATAGCTACTGCTGTTACTCCTGTTTGCTTTGGTATATCAACTACAAGCGGGCAAATAACAAACAATTCAACATCGTTAAGAAAATCAGCAATTGCATATACAGATGGAGCCACTAATCGCCAAGCATTCTATTATTTAAATGGAACGCTCCAAGGATCGCCAAATATTCAGTTTACTAGCGCTGCAATCGGTGATATTTTCCAAGTAGCTTATGATGCTGATTCAGGAAAATTATGGTTTGGTAAAAACAACACTTGGTATGATGCGTCAAATACTACAACAGGAAATCCAGCATCCGGGACAAATCCAGTATTTACCATAGCTACTGGAGATCCAATGACTCCATTTGTCTCAAATCTTGGAACGACATACAGCGGATCTTTGAATTGCGGCCAACGCCCTTTCGCTTACACGCCTCCGACTGGCTACAAATCCCTCTGCACCTACAACCTACCAACGCCAAGCATTGTCAACGGTGCTGGCTACATGGCGGCTACGTTGTATACGGGTAACGCGACAACACAGAACATCAGCAATGCGGTGAACGCCGTCAGCTTCCAGCCTGATTTGGTTTGGCTTAAAAATAGAACATCTGCAAATAACAACTGGCTGATGAATTCAGTAGCGGGGGCTACAAACGGCTTAATATCAAATGCTACCACCGCAGAACAGTCTGTATCCCCAGATTTCGCTGGGTTTTCTGCCAATGGCTTTAACCTTAATAGCGCATCAAATAATTTTAATGGATCCGCTCAAAGTTACGTCGCATGGCAATGGAAAGCAGGCGGTACCGCGTCCAGCAACACCAATGGAACAATCACTTCTCAGGTCAGCGTCAGCGCCTTGTCTGGATTTAGTGTGGTGACGTATACGGGTACTCTGACTGGAGCGGGGACCGCGACTGTAGGTCATGGGCTTGGCGTTGCTCCAAGCATGATCATAGCTAAAGGGCGCAATGCTGCGGGAGGCGGATGGCCTATTTATCATGTTTCAGTTGGAGTCAATAAATTTTTAGAACTGAACACGACTGGGGCAGTTACTAATGACACACAATCATGGCAAGCAGTATCGGCTACGACTATTTCTGTAGGGCAGGATGTTTGTCAAAGCGGCACAAATTGGGTCGCCTACTGCTTCGCCGCGATCCCCGGATACAGCGCGTTTGGTAGCTATACAGGCAACGGGTCTACGGATGGACCTTTTATCTACACGGGCTTTAGGCCGAGGTGGATTCTAACAAAGAGAACCGACTCAAGCGTGAATTCTCCATCGTGGATTTTGATAGATACGGCAAGAAGTCCTTACAACTCAAACTCACCTTTGCTGTTTCCGAATGCCAGCGATGCTGAATCCGCTGCATCTAATTGGGTAGATATCCTTTCCAACGGGTTCAAAGTTAGAAACACTGACTCGTGGGATAACGCATCGGCTGGAACCTACATCTACGCCGCCTTCGCAGAAAACCCCTTCCAGAACGCACTCGCCCGATAGGAGCAACCATGTTTTATAGAGAAGCATCGAACCAGTACATCTACGAAGGGATTGCATTTGTCGTTGATGGCATCCAGTACCCGTCAACATGGTTGAATACTTCGACCCCGGAAGAGAAAGCCGCGCTTGGCCTTCAGGAAGTTGTGGTCATTGGTAGTGCCGCCAATCAGATGTATTACTGGGTCTCAGAAGTTTTGGATAAGGCCACGCTGACGATCACCAATACGCCGAAAGATCTCGATGTGTGCAAGAAAATAGCCACGGATCAGACCAACTCAACGGCCTATACCCTATTGTTCCCGAGTGATTGGATGGTGATCAAGTCCATTGAAACGAGCACTCCTGTAGCTGCAGATTGGAATTCATACAGAGAAGCCGTAAGAACTACAGCAAATTTAGCAAAAACCGAATACGCAAATTTTACAACAGTCGATGAAATTGCTAATTTTTCAATTCAATGGCCAATATGTCCAAGCAAATTATGATTTTTATCAAAAAAATCAAAACAAACTTGAGTCCCTAAAGAGGAAGAAAAGTCAGTAGAATAAACTCATCTGGCTATTGATATAGGTAATAAAAATGTCGCAATATTTCCAAGTCACGTTCCTTCCTCCTCCTGGCGCAACGCTTGGAAATGCTTACGCGCAATTTTATTCAGCCGGTACTATTACGCCAGTCACGATCTATTCTGACTTTGGTCTTACTACGCCAATTGCACAGCCAGTAGATATCTCATCCGGTACGCTTGAATGCTACTTTGCTACTGGTGTAGTCAATGCAACGGCGCTTGTTGCTGGTCAGACTTACACGATTCAGACCCCAGGCTCAACAAACTTTACCCTTGTTGGCGCTAGTGCTAACACTGCTGGTACTACATTTGTAGCCACTGGCGCGGGCACTGGAACCGGTACGGCATATCTTGAATATGACATGCGTATTGGTGGCGGAAATCTTGTTAGATCAACGCTGATTCAAAACATCTGGACCATTCCTGCAAATATCTGGCAGCTAGATGTCAATCTCTGGGAAAACGAGCCAAGCGTCTGGGGCGCAGTTAATCCAGTAGTTGCTAGCACAAGGACTGAGCAGAATGTCGGCCAGATGTACACGGCCAATGACATTATCCGTGCTGCAATGCGCTTGATTCAGGTTGCATCTGTTGATACGGATCTGACTGCATCTGAACTCAAAGACGGCCTTGAATCTCTCAATCGTATGCTTGATTCATGGTCAGCAGATGAACTGACGTTGTATCAAGTCATTCGCGAGCAGTTTGCGCTAGTGTCTGGACAGAATCCTTACACGATTGGCTATGGCGGAGATTTCAACACTTCTAGGCCAATGAAGATCGTTGATGCCTATCTGGTGCTGAACAACGGATCGATTCCTGTCAGCTATCCAATGCAGGTGCTTGGATACGATGATTACAATGCTGTCAGGCTGAAAACTCTTAGCACGAACTTTCCGAACTACATCTACTATCAGCCGTCATTCCCGATAGCACAGGTCTATATTTATCCGATCTTTGCGCCAAATGATCCGAGTACGCAAGGGCCAGCATATATCAATCTGACTTCTTGGAAGCCGTTTGATATGGTTGTAGATCCGACTGCATACATGGAGTATCCGCCTGGTTACTGGGAGGCAATCGTATTTAATCTTGCAGTGCGAATTGCTGAAGAGTATCAGTTTGACATTCGTCCTACGACTGTACAGCTTGCTGCTAGCGCACTAAAGCGCGTTAAGCGTCTCAATCAGCGTACTGTGACATTGCAGACTGATGTGGCGTTAATGAACACTTCACAGCTACGTTATAATATATATTCAGACGGATACGGGCGCTAATCATGCCTGAGACAATGCAAATTGCAATTCTTGGCCCTGGCGTTGCAGGACGTTCTCGCGCTGTCAATGCACAGCAACGTCAAAACTTGTTTCTTGAAATCAAGGAAGAAAAGGATAAGTCTAATCTTGTCGCATATGGCACTCCTGGGCTTGAGTACTACAACAACCTAGGCCATTATCCAGCAAGAGGTATCTGGTGGTATCAATCACAGAACCTTTTGTATGCAGTTTCTTATGACAAGCTGTATGAAGTTCGCGCAAACGGAACCACTGTAGAAAGAGGAACATTGCTCACTACAGATGGTAGTGTGTCTATGGCTGACAATGGCATTCAATTGATGCTTGTTGACGGTGAAAACGGATATATTTTCCAGCCAGAGACCGCGGATTTAAGCTATACAAAGCCATTAACCACTCCGACTAGGACGTATAGTCAATCCGGTACGACTGTCACTGTTACTGAGCCTGAGAGTTATATTGCGCTTGCAAGATCAGTTGGTGATAGCGTGACGTTTACGCTAGTTACTGGAGCTACACCAAGCGGCACATATACGATTACGTCCGTCAGTGAAACAACTTGGACGTTTACTGCTGCTGCAAGTGCAACGACATCCGGCACATGTACGCTCAATAACAATGGCGTTGTCTTTGTCTCTGAGCCTTTAACAAACCGCAACACTGGTGAACAGGTAGAAGTTCAGGTCACGCTTGGAGAACTAAATGATGGCGTTTACACAGTCACTGTTCCAGAGACAAATGCGCCAAATCTTGTTGTAGGCAATGAATACGTCATTAAGACAGTCGGTACGTCTAACTTTACTTTAGTTGGCGCAAGTCTCAACGAAGTTGGCACTGTCTTTACGGCAACCGGAACAACGCCTGGCACAGGTACTGTCAGTGATGCTAATTCATGGATCTTTAAAACTAATACGCCTGCTGGCGTAGCTTCTGGAACACTAAAAGTAGTCAACAACTTTCGCAACATTACGACTGCTTACACTGGCGTAAGTTTTCCAGGTGCTAACACGGTTTGCTTCATTGACTCCTACTTTGTAATCAACAATCCTGGCACAAAGCAATTCTGGTTATCAGGCCAATATGACGGCTTCTACTGGGACCCTTTGATGTATGCCAGTAAGGAAGCGTACACGGATAATTTGGTCGCTGTTGCGGTAGACAATGGCTGTATTGTTCTAATTGGCGTGATATCGCAAGAATACTGGCAAAACACTGGTAATTATCCTTTTCCTTTCCAGAGAATTGCAGGCTCGCCAACTGACATAGGCACTGTGTCAAGATTCAGCATTGCAAGATGCAATGGAAAGATGACTTATCTTGCGCGTACTAGGCGCGGTGGATTGTCTGTTGTTGCCATTCAGAATTATCAGCCAGAAATTCTGTCAACGCCTGATCTTGATTATCTTTTTAGTCAGTATGAAAACCCTTCTGACGCGGTTGCGTTCTCCTATCGTCAAAACGGTCATGAGTTCTATCAGATCAGTTTTCAGTTTGAAAACGTGACATGGCTGTATGACGCGACAACAAATGCTTGGAGCATCTTGCAGTCAGGCACTGAGACAAGACATTACGCTAATCGCGGTACGCAATACTACGATCAGATGATTGTGACTGATTATCGCAATGGCAATATTTATGTCCTCGATCCTCAGACCTACACTGACAATGGAGAATTGATTGCGCGCGAACTGATTACGCCACACTTCTTTGCAAGCTCATCGTTCAATAAGTTGCACATCTATCGTTTGCGTCTGGACATGCAACAAGGCGTAGGTCTAGCAACAGGACAAGGGCAGAATCCGCAAGCAATGTTGCAGGTCAGTAGAGACGGTGGATTCACTTACGGAAACGAAATGTGGACCAGTTTTGGTATGCAGGGCGAATACCTAAAACGTGCTGAATGGCGTAGACTTGGCGTTAGTCGATCTTATGTATTCAAGCTGAGAATAACTGATCCTGTAAAGGTTGTTTTGATTAGTGCAGCAGCATACGCAACTGAGGCCTCTAAGTAATGCCATTTCCTAAAGCTCCATTTCAGTCAGAGATTCAAACAGCAGCTAGTCTTGTTACTAGCGTTTGGCAGCAATGGCTGGATCGTGTGCAAGGCATATTGAATAGCGTTACTGGATCAGGAAAAACGGCTGATCGTCCGACTCAGGATCTTTATGTCGGTATGCCATTTTTTGACACGGATCTTAATCAGCCTGTGTACTGGAACGGATCTAGTTGGATCACTTCTGGAACATCTGGAACAGTAACTTCTGTCACAGCTACAGCGCCAGTTGTTTCATCTGGCGGAAATGCTCCTGTTATCAGCATGGCGCAATCTTCTGCAAGTGCTAATGGATATCTTTCAAGTACTGACTGGTCTACTTTTAATGGCAAGTTAGATCCTTCTATTAAGCCTTCATATCGCGGAACAACATACACAGGATCTGTCACAAGGCCAGTGACGGACATGTTTGGCGATTATTTGAGTGTCATTGATTTTGGCGCAGATCCTACTGGCGTAGCTGACTCAACAACTGCATTTAATACTGCACTTTCGTCATCTATTTCATCTGGAAACAATGGCGGAAGAGTTTTTGTTCCTCCAGGCAAATATACGATTAGCAATCAAATTGTCATTCCAGGCGGATGCAGCTTAGTTGGCTCTGGAAGAGGCAATACATGGATAACGCAGACCAATCTCAATGCAGATATTTTTTCCTTGACAGGAACCGCTGCAAATAATTTCGTTTCTGGCTTTTATCTTACTTACGCATCACAATCCACAATTGCTGATGGAATTTATATTTCAACACCAAATGTAATTGTTGAGGATTTATATGTATTCAATGCAAATAGGTCAATTGTTGTAGATGGAAATGCTAGTTTTGATGTAACTGGTGTTTTTATATCGCGTTGTTACATAATTAATTTTAAAACAATAGGTATTCTTGTAGGAAATGTTCCTAGCAGAAGAGGCGTTGGAGACATTTATATTGATGGCATTGAGGCTTGGGCAGGAGTTCCACAGGACACTGGATGGGCAACTTCTGGCGTTATAAATTTAAATGGTCCAGTAAATGTTAGAGTTAGTAATTCAGACTTGATTGCTGGAGCCTATTCGCTAATTATTCAAAGCTCTGGAGGTCTAGATACAAATAATGCGCCACAATTCTGCACTTTTACCAATGTCTATTTTGATAGCGGATATTATGGCTCTATCATCAACGGAGCAATTTATTCTACATTTACTGGATGTTGGTTTAGTAACGGAAGAGGTGCTGGACAAGCTGGATTAATCATTAACTCAGCAAATGCAACATTGATTGAAGGAGTTATTTGTTTTAACTGCGGATCACATGGCTTGCAGTTAAATAGCGGCGCAACAATGACTGCTATCACTGGAGGGGCATTTAATAATAATTCATCAGTTGCTAGCAATACTTATCATGGAATATTTGTAGCGTCTAATACTTACAACTTTAGCATTGTTGGATGTACTGCTTCTAATTCTGGGCCAAGCGGAAATGTTCAAGCCTATGGCGTATACATCCAAAATGGCGCTCAGAACTTTACTGTCACTGGTAACTGTTTGCATGGAAACGGAGTCAGTGGATTATTTGATGGCACTCCAAATAGCGCAGTAAAAACTGTAGTTGGAAACACGCTACCGTCAAATGCAAATGCACCTACCGGTCAATACCTATTAAATGTTAGCGGTTCAAGATCAATAGGAGCAATTTATACAAATTCAAAACTGTCTCCTTTGTATGTCTCTGCTGATCTTGGCGGTGGTTCTGGAGCTACTGCTGGTGGATGGCTATATGTAAATAACGGATCTGGATATGTTCAGGTTGCTGGATGTGGATTTCCTCCAGGCACAGGGACAACTGTTGCAGGCTTTGTGCCGCCGGGAGCAACTTATTATGTCTCCACTTTTGGTGGTGGTGTTGTTTTAGCTTCTTGGTCAGAATGTTAATCGGAGTCAATCATGCCATTGAAAAAAGGATCATCAAAAGCAACTGTGCAGGCTAACATCAAAAAAGAAATTTCTATGGGAAAAAAGCCATCTCAGGCTACTGCGATTGCTTACTCAAAAGCTAGAGAGTCTAAGTCTGGATGCTGCAAGAAAAAGTAAATACAAACATTGTTCCTATTGGTGTTAAACGCATTGAATTGCTGAAGACAGTCATGCAGGAATCAATTAACAGAGGTCTAATGGAGGAGTATAATCCCCCTGTAGATCACTTGTTTTGCAAAGGAATGTATGCAAGACGTAATGTTGTCCCTGCTGGAATGACAATCATTACAAAAGTACATGCTAGAGAGCATATTTGTATTGTTCTATATGGCACATGCCATGTATATGACCAAGACGGAAAAAAGAGTGTTGTTGTTGGTCCTGATATGTTTGTGACAAAAGTTGGCACTGTTAGGGCGATCTACTGTGAAACTGAGACTAGCTGGATCAATGTTCACTGGTCAGACACGGATTCAGTTGATGAAATAGAGTCTCAGATTTTTGAAGAGACGTATGATGACTATCAGAGACGCTTAGAGCGTCTGGAGCATTAATATGGTAGGTGTAGC
>Ga0213920_1001514_pt1 | contig 12675 bp, 10 predicted proteins | sample McNCre1117MG_FD_161054 | JGI IMG/M metagenome (GOLD analysis project Ga0213920, IMG submission 161054) | Freshwater microbial communities from McNutts Creek, Athens, Georgia, United States - 11-17 MG | ecosystem: Environmental > Aquatic > Freshwater > Creek | place: USA: Georgia | collected...
GGCCGGCGACCTCGCGGTCGAGCTCATGAAGAAGGCCGTTTCGGCCACCCACAACTCGCTGGTTGTTGGCGGTCTTGGGGGCTTCGCCGGAATGATGGACGTCAGCTTCCTAAAGCAGTACGAGCGTCCGCTCCTTGCAACGAGCACCGATGGCGTTGGCACCAAGGTGGCAATCGCCCAGGCAATCGATAAGCACGACACCATCGGCCAGGACCTGGTTGGCATGGTGGTTGACGACATCGTGGTTACCGGCGCCCGCAGCCTGTTCATGACCGACTACATCGCCTGCGGCAAGGTTGTTCCGCAGCGCATCGCCGATATTGTTCGCGGCATCGCCGAGGCCTGCTCCGCGGTTGACGTTGCTCTGGTTGGTGGCGAGACCGCCGAACACCCCGGTCTGCTGCACCCCGACGAGTACGACGTGGCAGGTGCTGCAACCGGTGTGGTTGACGCATCCAAGCTGCTATCGGCCGATCGAGTCCAAGTTGGCGATGTGGTTCTGGGCCTGGAGGCATCCGGATTCCACTCGAACGGCTACTCCCTGGTTCGCAAGATCGTAGCGGACCGCGGCCTTAGCTACACCCAGACCGTTCCGGAGTTTGGTTCGGTTTCGCTCGGCGAAACCCTACTCACCCCAACGCGCCTGTACACCCGCGTGCTCAACCAGCTGTTGGAGAGCGATTTGGGTTCGCAGGTTCACGCCATGAGCCACATCACCGGCGGCGGCATAGCAGCCAACCTGTCGCGCATCCTGCCCGACTACGTGACTCTCGATCTTGACCGCGCAACCTGGCGTCCGCAGGACATGTTCCAGGTTCTGGCCGGTTGGGGTGGCTACAATCTAAAGGATCTGGAGAGCACCTGGAATCTTGGGCTCGGTTTTGCTGTTGTAGTGAGGGGTAGCGCTGCTGAGGCGATCACCGCTCAGCTCAACGCAAACGGAATCAAGACCTGGCAGCTCGGAATCATCGAGTCCACCGCCTGCGACCTGGACGCCATGGGTTACACCTATGAGGCAAAGGGCGTTCGCGGAGGAGGCGTTCGCCTGGTTGGCGACTACGCAAACTAGCGTCGATGCGGCTGCCTCGCACTGACTAATTCGGCCTTGGCCGCAGATTTTCACTAAGGAAAACCATGGCCAAGCAGCCTAAACGCAAACTGCCCGCACACGCGGCGCGCATTCTCTACATCCTCCTTGGCGCCAACTTTGTGGTTGCTCTCAACGAGACGGTTCTGGGCGTTGCTCTGCCATCGGTGATGAAGGACCTCAACGTTTCCGCATCCATTGGCCAGTGGCTCACCGCCGCGTTCCTGCTAACCGTTGCAGTTGTGATTCCCGTAACCGGCTACCTGCAGGCCAAGTATTCGACTCGCGTTCTATTTTTTGCCGCGATGGGCATCTTTACCGCCGGTACGGTCCTCGGTGCACTCTCGGTCAGCTTTGACATGCTGCTGGCAGGCCGAGTCATGCAGGCCGCCGGCACCGCACTGCTGATGCCAATGTTCATGACCACCATGATGAAGGTTGTGCCCGAAGACATGCGCGGCCAGGTGATGGGACAGATAAGCCTGGTGTTCTCGGTGGCTCCGGCACTTGGCCCTGCCGCATCCGGCCTGATCGTTCAGGTTTGGGGTTGGCGCGGCCTGTTCTGGTCGGTGCTACCCATCGCTGTGGCGGCGTTCGTGATTGGCGGCAGGTGGCTGCACCTCGAGCACGAGGCCGGTCCGGTACGCCTCGACTTCTTCTCGCTGCTGCTCAGCGCGGTTGGCTTCAGCTCTGTCATCTACGGTCTATCTGAAGTTGGCCCGGCGGTACGCGGCGACGCCCCGGTGAACCCCGTGTTTGTCATCGTTCCAGGCGCTCTGATTGTTGCCTGGTTTGCTTTCCGACAGCTAAAACTGGCCCCCAAAAACGCGGCGCTCCTAGACCTCGGAACCTTCAAGTCCAAGGTGTTCAGCAACGCGGTGATCCTGATGATCGCCCTGATGGCGGGCCTGTTTGGAACCATCATCATCGTGCCTATCTACATGCAGAACGTTCTGCACCAGACGGCTCTCGTGACCGGCCTCGTGATGATGCCCGGCGGCCTGTTGCAGGGTCTGCTCGGCTCCACCGCCGGCAAGTTCTTCGACCGCTACGGCGCCCGCACCATCCTGGTACCGGCGCTCTCGGGCGTTGCGGCATCGGTGGGTATCATGGCAACCTTCGGTGTTGCCACCCCACTTTGGCTGATCTTCTTGGCGTACACACTGCTGAGCGTTGCCCTGGGCTTCTGCTTCCCGGCGCTGTTTGGAACCGCGATGAGTTCGCTGACCCCCGAGCTTTACAGCCACGGCAGTGCAACGGTTGGGGTGGTTCAGCAGGTGGCTGGCGCCGCCGGAACCGCGGGCTTTGTTGCCGTTCTCACCATGCTTGCCGGTGGAAACACTCAGACGGCTAGCGTCGCGTCCATGGCAACGGGCACGCACGGTGCGTTCCTGATGGGCTTTGTGGTTTCGCTGATTTCTATCGGCCTGGCGTTTGGATTCAAACCAAAGGCCAAGCAAGAAACTCCTGAGTTAGAGGTGCAGGCTTAGCCTGCGAAGAATCAGCTTTACCAGTCGCGGGTCTGGTTCGCCCTCCGCGGTAAGAAGCGGTTCGGCAACTATGTGCGCGCCGGTGGCGCCCAGGACATCGTTGAAGTAACCGGGAGCCAGTAGGTAGTTGGCCAAACCAACCCTGCGGTTCGGGTTCTGAAATTTGAGTTTTGGAACCAGATCTTTGACTCGCGGTTGGCTTGCGCTCAGGTATGCGAGTTCGGCTATGAGGCTCGGGTTTAGGCCGCGGGCTCGTTCCTCAAACATCAGCTGAAGAAGCTGGCAGTCCTCCTGCGCATTAGAGTCCGAGGACCCGGCGGCGGCCACGATCACAATGTCCTTGGGAGTCCAACCCGCCTCGCTGAGGCGAGTGAGCAGAACCTCCACCAGTTCGGGCGCGGGGCCGAGTGCCTCGGTGACACAAACTCGATCGGCCGCCTCACCGAGCGATGCGACCGCCTCGGGGATGTCCTTGTGAATGTGGTAGCCGTTGCTGAGCAGCAGCGGAACCACGGCGATACGGTCATGGGGGTTAGCCGCCGCAACCGCGCCGAGGACCTCGGCCAGCTGTGGTTGCTGCACATCAACGTAGGTTTCGTGCACCGCGTGATTTGGTAGCGCGGCGGCAACCGCCGCAACCAGACGCGAGACCGCCGCGGCACCGACAGTGTCTGAGGTGCCGTGCGAGACCAAAACAATTTGACGAGGCGTTTCCATGAGCAGTTTCAAAACTAGCAACCGCATTTTGTCAGTTACGCAATGTTGCGGGCGGACTTGGGCGGAGGGGCATCATCGGCGAGAATTTTGCTAGCCCTCGCACACCCTTTTGGAGCCAACATGACCGACCAGCCAGCCAGACCGGTTCGCGAAGCACGCCCAAACGGCCAGTGGAAAGTAGACGGCAAGGAGCCGCTCAACCCAAACGAGCAGTGGAAGCAGGCCGACGGAGGTCTGAACGTGCGCGAGCGTGTGGAGAACTACTATTCCAAGCGCGGCTTTGAAAGTATCTTCCCTACAGACAAGAACGGCCGCCTCCGCTGGTGGGGCCTCTACACTCAGCGTCGCCCAGGCATCGATGGCGGCAAGACCGCGCTGCTCGAGGACGATGACCTAGAGGACAAGTACTTCATGATGCGCGTGCGCATCGATGGCGGCCAGCTGACCACCGAACAGCTTCGCGTGGTTGCCCAGATCTCCATCGAAAATGCACGCAACACTGCCGACATCTCGGACCGCCAGAACATCCAGTACCACTGGATCGACATCCGCGAGGTTCCAGAAATCTGGCGCAAGCTGGAGGCCGTTGGCCTACAGACCCAGGAGGCTTGCGGTGACGTTCCACGCATCATCTTGGGCTCCCCAGTTGCCGGCGTTGCCAAGGACGAACTCATCGATGTGAACCCGATCATCCGTGAGATCACCGACCGCTTCATCGGCGACCCAGCGCTGGCAAACCTGCCTCGCAAGTTCAAGAGCGCAATCACTGGCCACCCGAGCCAGGATGTGGTGCACGAGATCAACGACGTTTCGTTCGTTGCGGTTGAGCACCCCGAGTTTGGCGTTGGCTTTGACCTCTGGGTTGGCGGCGGCCTATCGACCAACCCGCACCTTGCCGAGCGCCTTGGAGTCTGGGTTTCGCCCGAGCGCGTGGCAGAGACCTGGCACGGCGTCTGCCAGGTGTTCCGCGACTACGGCTACCGCCGGGTTCGCAACAAGGCTCGCCTAAAGTTTTTGGTCATGGACTGGGGCGTTGAGAAGTTCCGCAGCGTACTTGAGACCGAGTACCTCGCATCGCCGCTGCCAGACGGACCAGCCGCCCCACAGCCCGTCACACCCGGCGATCACATCGGCGTTCACGAACAGAAGGACGGCCGCTTCTACGTTGGCGCAGCCCCCAGGGTTGGCCGCGTGAACGGCGAGACCCTGCTGGCACTAGCGGACCTTCTTGAGGCAAATGGTTCCGGACGTCTGGCGTTCACCGCACACCAGAAGGTTGTTGTCCTCGATGTTCCAGCCGAGAACCTGGATGCCTTGGTTTCTGGGCTTGAGGCACTCGGCCTGCAGACTAAGCCTGGCAACTTCCGTCGCAACACCATCGCCTGCACCGGAATCGAATTCTGCAAACTGGCGATTGTTGAGACCAAAGCTTTGGCCGCGGAGGCCATCGACGCCCTGGATGCTGCGACCGCCGACCTGAAGCTGGAACGCCCGGTCAGCCTGCACATCAACGGCTGCCCCAACAGTTGTGCCCGAATCCAGATCGCCGACATCGGACTCAAGGGCCAGCTGCTGCCTGACGGCAACGGCGGCCAGGAGCCGGGATTCCAGGTTCACCTAGGTGGCGGACTCGCCAGCCGCGAGCGCGACGAGGCCGGCCTGGGCCGCACCGTGCGTGGTCTCAAGGTCACCGCCGCCAACCTCACCGAGTATGTCGAGCGCGTTGTGCGCACCTACGATGCCGAGAAGGCCGCCGGAGAGAGCTTTGCCGAGTGGGCCCACCGCGCAGACGAGGAGAAGCTGAAGTGACAGTTGCAGTAGATCAGAAGCGCACCGAGGCCGAGCTCCGGGAGCTGGCACTTGCCGGTGCCGCCGAGTTGAACTCGCTCCGCGAGGCAACCCCTGACGCTCCTGAGGCCACGGCCCAGGCCGTCATCGCCTGGGTGGCAAAGAACTTCGCGGTGGACTCCGCTGCCGTGGCCTGCTCCATGGCGGACGCGGTGCTCCCCGCCATCGTCGCGGATCAACTGCCGGGTGTTGAGGTGCTGTTCCTGGACACCGGCTATCACTTTGTGGAGACCCACGCCACCCGCAACGAGGTGGCCGAGCGCCTGAAGGTGCGCGTGCTCGACGTGAAGCCAAGGCAGACGGTTGCAGAGCAGGATGCCGAGTACGGTGCCAAGCTCTACGAGCGCGACCCAAACCTGTGCTGCGCGCTGCGCAAGGTTCAGCCGCTGACAAACCAGCTGCAGAGTTTTGAGGTCTGGTTTACCGGCGTGCGCCGCGATGAGGCCGAGACTCGCGCCCACACCCCGCTGGTGGTCTGGGATGAAAAGAATCACCTGGTCAAGGTGAACCCGCTGGCCGCCTGGACCTTCGATGAGCTGATCGACTACGCGACCGAACACAATGTGCCAACCAACTTGCTGTTGCAGCACGGCTATCCATCCATCGGATGCGAGCCCTGCACCAGGCCGGTTGCCCCCGGCGAAGACCCCCGATCCGGCCGCTGGGCCGGCACCGGCAAAGTGGAGTGTGGACTACACCAATGAGTAACAATCTGAGCCTGCTCGACACCCTGGAGAGCGAAGCCATCCACATCATCCGCGAGGTTGTTGCCGAGTTTGAGCGCCCAGTGCTGCTGTTCTCCGGCGGCAAGGACTCCGTGGTGGTGCTGCACCTTGCGGCCAAGGCTTTCTACCCTGGCAAGGTGCCCTTCCCGGTTTTGCACGTTGACACCGGTCACAACTTTCCCGAGGTAATCGACTTCCGCGACCGCACGGTGGAGCGCCTGGGCCTCAAGCTTGTGGTAGCCAGCGTTCAGGACTACATCGACCGCGGTGTTCTGCAGGAGCGACCGGACGGCACCCGCAACCCGCTGCAGACATTGCCTCTGCTGGACGCAATCACCGCTGGAAAGTACGATGCCGTCTTCGGTGGCGCCCGCCGCGACGAGGACAAGGCCCGCGCCAAGGAGCGCATCATCAGCCTGCGCGACGAGTTTGGCCAGTGGGATCCGCGCAACCAGCGCCCAGAGCTCTGGAACCTATACAACGGCCGCCACCTGCCAGGCCAGCACGTTCGAGCCTTCCCAATCTCTAACTGGACTGAGCTGGACATCTGGCGCTACATCGAGCGCGAGGGCATCGAGCTTCCACCGCTGTACCTGGCCCATGAGCGCGAGGTTTACCGACGCGACGGAATGTGGCGTGCGGTTGGTCCGGTGTCCATGCCTGAGCCAAACGAAACCGTTGAGACCCGCCTTGTTCGCTACCGCACCGTTGGTGACATGAGCTGCACCGGCGCAGTTGAGTCTTCTGCGGTCAGCATCGCGGACGTTGTCATTGAGGTTGCGGCTTCCACCCTGACCGAGCGAGGCGCCACCCGCGCCGACGACCGCATCAGTGAGGCCGCCATGGAAGACCGCAAGAAGGAGGGCTACTTCTAATGAGTGAGACCCAGAGCAATATTTCGGCTGGCACCCTCGAGGCGGCCCGCGGGCTGTTCCGCTTTGCAACCGCGGGATCGGTTGACGACGGCAAGAGCACCCTGGTTGGTCGCCTGCTGCACGACAGCAAGTCGATCCTCGTGGACCAGCTGGAGGCTGTTGCCCGCACCTCCGCCGAGCGCGGTTTTGGTGGCGACGAGGGCGGCCTAGACCTAGCACTGCTCACCGACGGCCTGCGTGCTGAGCGCGAGCAGGGCATCACCATCGATGTGGCCTACCGCTACTTCTCAACCGCACTTCGTTCGTTCATCCTGGCCGACTGCCCCGGCCACGTTCAGTACACCCGCAACATGGTCACCGGTGCCGCCACGGCCGACGCTGTGATTGTGCTCATCGATGCCCGCTACGGCGTGCTGGAGCAGACCCGCCGCCACCTCTCGGTGGTGCAGCTGCTTCGCGTGCCAAACGTGATAGTCGCCGTGAACAAGGTCGACCTTATTGATTACTCTCGTGAGGTCTTCGACGACATCTTGACGCAGTTGGAGAAGGTGACCCGCGATCTGAACCTGAGCGGCGTTCACGCCATTCCGGTATCTGCGCTGGTTGGCGACAACGTGGTTGAGCGCTCCGCCCACACAGACTGGTATCAAGGGCCAACCCTGATGGAGCTGCTGGAGAGCCTGCCCGCCATCGATGAACTGCAGCGCGACGACGACCCGTTCCGCCTGCCGGTTCAGTACGTGCTTCGGCCGCAGGGCGCCTTGGCGCCAAGCGTTGCAGACCGCGCCGATGAGCTGCGCGACTACCGAGGCTACCTGGGTCAGATTGCCTCGGGCTCGGTCTCGGTGGGCGACGCAGTAGAGCTTTACCCGGGCGGCTTCAAGACCACTGTCACCGCCATCTCCATCGCGGAGCGCTCGGTGGACACCGCGTTTGCGCCGCAGTCGGTTGCCCTCGAGCTTGCCGACCAGTTTGACCTGGCACGCGGCGCAGTTATTGCCGCAGCCGGCACTCTTGCAGAGCCAACCAACAACCTCTCGGGCGAGCTGTTCTGGCTCGACCCACGCCCACTGGTTGCCGGACAGCGCCTGTTGCTCAAGACCGGCACGGTGACCACTCAGGTGATGGTCTCGGCCATCGAAGGGCGCCGAAACCTGGACACCCTGGCAATCGACCCAGCCGACAAACTGGAGATCAACGACATCGGTCACGCCAGCCTGCGCCTGGCCACTGCCGTGCCAATCGATGACTACGCCCAAAACCGTCGAGCCGGCGCATTCCTGCTGATTCACCCTCAGGATGGTGCAACTCTCGCCGCGGGCATCCACACCGCTCAGAACCACTACGCAATCTAGGAAACACGTGAGCATTTACCCGCTGGGACTCCGCCTCGAAGGCAAGCAGGTGCTCGTCGTCGGCGGCGGCACCGTGGGTACCCGCAGGGTCAAGGGGCTGCTCGGTTCCGGCGCCCTGGTGACTGTGGTTTCACCGTTTGCCAGCGCCGAGATCGCCGAACTCGCACTCACCGCTCAGATCGGTTGGGAGCGCCGCCGCTTCGAGGCCGGCGACACCGATGGCGCCTGGCTGGTACACACCGCAACCGGTGTTGCCGAAGTTGACGCCCAAGTCACTCAGGAGTGTGACGCCGCCCGCATCCTCTGCGTAAACGCCTCGGTTGCCGAAGACTCGTCCGCGTGGGTGCCGGCGGTTGCAAGACACGATGGCCTCACCGTGGCCACCTTTGGCAACGGCGACCCAAGGCGTTCGATGGCGCTTCGCGATGCAATCGCCGCGCTACTAGAAACCGGCGAACTAGCCTCGGCCCCGACTCGCGACCAAACCGCCTCCGGCCTCATCGGTGCGGCTCAACAGCCTGGCACTGTGGCGTTAGTCGGTGGCGGGCCCGGTCACCTAGGGCTCATCACGGCCCGCGGACTATCACTCCTGAAGCAAGCCGACGTTGTGGTTGCCGACAGGCTCGGCCCAACCGCCCTGCTGGACGACCTGGCGCCAACGGCCCTGGTCATCAATGTTGGCAAGCTACCCGATCACCACCCCATTCCGCAGGACGAGATCAATCGCATCCTGGTTGAGCAGGCCAGCCTTGGCCGCCGGGTTGTGCGCCTAAAGGGCGGAGACCCATATGTGCTCGGCCGAGGTGGTGAGGAACTCGACTACTGCGTTGAGAACGGCGTAGAGGTTGAGGTGGTTCCCGGAATCACCAGCGCAATCTCGGTGCCGGCGGCAGCGGGAATCCCGGTGACCCACCGCGGTGTTGCAACCGGATTCACCGTAATCACCGGCCACGAGGGCGTTAGCTCTGTTGCGGGCGGACGCGACCACACGGTGGTCATCCTGATGGGTGTTAGCAAACTGGCCGAATCCGCATCGGCGCTGGCCGAGGGGCTACGCGGAGCTGACTGCCCGGTTGCCATCATCGAGGATGGTTACGGCAAGAACCAGCGAGTGACCTTTGGAACCCTGGAAAATATCGCCTCGGCGGCTACCGAGCGTGGAGTTAGGTCTCCTGCGGTGATCGTTGTGGGTGACGTAGTATTGCGCAGTCATTTTGCGCCGCAGCACTTTGCTGCTGAAATTGGTTTAGGAAACTAAGGAAGAAATCCAATGAGCAAAGCCATTAGAGTGGCCATTTTTGGCGCGGGTCCTGCCGGCATTTACGCGGGCAATATCCTGGCCAATTCCTACGAGAACGTAACCATCGATTTGTTCGACCTACTGCCGGCTCCGTACGGCCTGATTCGCTACGGCGTTGCCCCTGACCACCCGCGCATCAAGGGCATCGTCAACTCGCTTCACGAGATGCTGGACTCCGGCAACATCCGCTTCTTTGGCAACGTGGAGTTTGGCAAGGACATCACTCTCGAGGATGTTCGCGAGCACTACCATGCCGTGATCTTCGCCACCGGTGCCATCAAGGATGCTCAACTGAGCATCCCGGGCATTGACCTCGATGGCTCGTATGGCGCCGCCGACTTTGTCTCCTGGTACGACGGCCACCCAGACGTGCCGCGCACCTGGCCGCTCACCGCGGAGAAGGTAGCCGTGCTCGGTAACGGTAACGTGGCACTCGATGTGGCTCGCATGCTTGCAAAGCAGGCAGACGACCTGCTGACCACCGATGTGCCAGCCAACGTCTATGAGGGCCTCAAGGCATCGCCGGTTACAGACGTTCACGTGTTTGGGCGCCGCAGCCCAGCCTCCATCAAGTTCTCGCCAATCGAACTGCGCGAGCTCGGTGAGGTAAAGGACGTTGACATCGTGCTCTACGACGAAGACTTCCCAGAGGGCTGGTTTAACGAAGACGCCGAGGGCGTCACCAACCAGCACCGCGTGATGGCAAGGGTTTTGGAGAGTTGGCGCGAACGCGAGCAGACCGGTGCCAAGCGCCGCCTGCACCTGCACTTTTGGAGCAAGCCTGTTGAGATCACCGGCGCCAACGGCAAGGTGACCGGCATGCAATTTGAGCGCACCAAGCCGGCCGATGGTGCCGCGGGTGAGGGTGTAAACGGCAGGGTGGTTGGAACGGGAGACCTGCGCAGCTACGACCTGCAGGCCGTCTATCGCGCCATCGGCTACTGGGGCAGCGTTCTGCCTGAGGTTCCGTTCAACCACGAGCACGGAGTGATCCGAAATGTTGGTGGCCGCGTCATCGATGGCGACGACAACCAGGTGGCCGGGCTTTACGCAACCGGCTGGATCAAGCGTGGCCCGGTTGGCCTGATCGGTCACACCAAGAGCGACGCGATGGAGACCATCGAAAACCTGGTTGCCGACGCTCCTAGTTTTGCAGAGCCAACCACCCCGGACACCGATGACCTGCTGGCCAAGCTCTCTGCCCGCGGCGTGGAGTACATTACCTGGCAGGGATGGCAGGGTCTCAACGCCCACGAGCTGGCACTCGGGGCCGCCTTCGGACCTGTGCCTAGCCGCCCACACAATGCGGAGGGGGCCGTCGAGGTTCCGCGCGAGCGTGTGAAGGTTGTTGACCGCAGCGAGCAGATTCGCATTAGCCGCGCGGCACAGTAGAGTTACAAAAAAATCGCCCCGAGCCAACTTGTTAGGCCCGGGGCGATCTTCTTTGACTGGATTAGCGCAGGAGTCCGCGGTTTCGCAGAGTGGATTCACGCAGAGGCGCAAACACAAGGCGCTCGATGACCACACCAACCACCAGAATCACAACGATGGAGGCAATTACCGCAGCCATGTCTCCCAGCTGGCGAGCGTTGTCCAGCATTTGTCCAAGACCAGGGCCGAGGGCGGGGTTGATGGCAATCAGCTCGGCTGCCATCAGTGAGCGCCAAGAGAAGGCCCAGCCCTGCTCCAAGCCCGTCAGGAACCCGGGCCAAGCTGCGGGAAGCAGGATCTCACGGATGAAGGTCAGCCCCCTTGCGCCAAGCACGCGACCCGCACGAAGGTAGATGCTCGGAATCTGATCGATTCCGCTGATCAGGCCGTTCGCAATCGACGGGGTGGCCCCAAGCAAGACCACGGCAAATATAGTGGTATCGGTCAGGCCAAACCAAATGATGGCGGCAGGAACCCAGGCCACCGATGGCAGCTGCTGCAGACCGGTTAGTAGCGGCCGAACCACCAGGCGCAACGGCTTGTTGAGCCCCAGCAGCACGCCGAGCGGGGTTCCGATGGTCAGCGCGATTAGGAATCCGGTGACTCCCTTGCGCAGGCTGTTGAAGGCGCTGAACCAGAGGTTGGTGTTGTGGTTCGGGTCGGTCGCGCGAAGAACAAGAGCCTGCCAGACCTGTGCCGGACTTGGCAGAACCCAGGTTGGCTGCACCTTGAGCATGATCGCCACCTGCCAGATAATGAGCACAAAGATGACGGCAGAGAGCGGTGCGAAACCGCCGGCCAGGCGCTTGGCCAGACTCGGCTTCTTGTCCATGTGGGTGTCGAGTGCATCGAGGCCAGCGGCCAGTTCGCCGAGTTCATCGTTGACGTTTGTGACCTTAGCCATGGCGCTTAATCTCCTTGCGCAGTTCCTCGGTGATTTCTAGCGAAAGCTGGCTCACGATTGGCGACTCAATGCGGCGGTGTTCCTCACCCTGCACCTGCCACTCGTTGATGATGCGGCCAGGGCGGGACGACATAAGAATCACGCGCTGGCCGAGGCGAACAGCCTCGCGCACGTTGTGTGTGACGAAGAGAACGGTAAGGCCGGTCTCCTCCCATATACGGATGAGTTCCTCGTGCAGAAGATCTCGCGTGATGGCGTCTAGGGCGGCGAACGGCTCGTCCATTAGCAGGAACTTTCGGCCCTGGGCGAGCGCTCTGGCGATTGCAACTCGCTGTCGCATTCCGCCGGAGAGCTCGTGGGGGCGCAGGTCGTAGGCGTGCGGCAGGTGAACCAGCTCCAGCAGCTCCTGAGCCTTGGCGCGACGCTCGGCTCTCGGGACTCCGATCAGCTTTAGAGCAAGCTCGACGTTCTTGCCGGCGGTAAGCCAGGGGAGCAGGGCGTGTTCCTGGAATAAGAGTGCAGCCTCTGCTCCAAGGGTCACCTGGCCAGAGCTCTGGGTGTCGAGTCCGCTCAGGATGTTAAGGAGCGTGCTCTTTCCGCAACCGCTAGCTCCCACTAGGGCAACGAACTCGCCCGACTGAATCTCCAGGTTTAGGTTGTCGATGATCAGTGGCCCGTTGTGCTTGTAGCGCTTGGCCAGATTTTGAATGGAGGCGATATTGCTTCTACCCTCGCCGGTGTCGACGAGGGTAGAAGCTGGTTTGGCTTGAGTCAAGGAATGGTCTCGATTACTTCTTTAGTGAGGTTGGTACTGTGAATGGCTTCTTGTGCGAGGCAGCTCGGAGTTGGTTCACAAGAGACAAGTTCAAAATTCCCTTGATCTGGCTGTAGCTGCTACCCGATGGAAGCAGGTTGAACTTGGATGCTGCTAGGAAGTTTTGGC
>Ga0213920_1001519_pt1 | contig 12647 bp, 10 predicted proteins | sample McNCre1117MG_FD_161054 | JGI IMG/M metagenome (GOLD analysis project Ga0213920, IMG submission 161054) | Freshwater microbial communities from McNutts Creek, Athens, Georgia, United States - 11-17 MG | ecosystem: Environmental > Aquatic > Freshwater > Creek | place: USA: Georgia | collected...
AGCACCAGACCCACACCAGCGACGCATCGCGGTGGGCATTGACTTGGGCACCACCCACTCGCTCGTGGCTGCCATGCGCAACGGCGTGGCCGAGTGCTTGCCCGATGCGGAGGGCCATGTCATCTTGCCTTCGGCGGTGCGTTATCTTGAGAATGATGGCCGCCAAATAGGCCGTGCCGCATTGGCATCGCAAGCCGAAGACCCACAAAACACGCTGGTGTCGGTCAAGCGTTTCATGGGCCGTGGCGTGGCTGACATCGCCAATCGTGACCAGCTGCCTTACGTCTTTGTGGACAAGCCCGGCATGTTGGCCATTCAAACCCGCGTGGGTGAGAAGTCGCCTGTCGAGGTGAGTGCCGAAATTTTGGCCACTTTGCGTTTCCGTGCCGAAGACACCTTCAACGACGATTTGTACGGTGCGGTCATCACCGTGCCTGCGTACTTTGACGATGCCCAACGCCAAGCCACCAAAGATGCCGCGCAACTCGCAGGCATCAACGTGCTGCGACTCATCAACGAGCCCACGGCTGCGGCCATTGCCTATGGCTTAGACCAAGCCAGTGAAGGTGTCTACGCCGTGTACGACCTTGGCGGCGGCACGTTTGACATCTCTGTGCTGCGCCTCACGCGCGGCGTGTTTGAAGTGTTGGCCACAGGCGGCGACTCGGCTTTGGGTGGCGACGACTACGACCGCGCTTTGGTTGAGTGGGTGCAAAGCCAAACCGGTTGCACCATTGCCACACCTGCTGACAAATCGAATGTCTTGGTGGCGGCGCGTGCTTGCAAAGAAGCTTTGTCTGCTGCTGATAGCGCCACGTTTGAAGTGGCCCTATCGACCGGCAAACTGAGTCACACCCTCACACGCGCCGAGTTTGAAGCTGCCACTGCCGCTTTGACCCAACGCACCTTGTCTGCTGTGCGCAAAGCTTTGCGCGATGCCAAGCTCAGCAAAGACGACATTCAAGGCGTGGTCATGGTGGGCGGCTCGACCCGCATGCCACAAGTGCAGCAAGCCGTGGCTGACCTGTTGGGCTGTACTCCGCTGAACAACCTCAACCCAGACGAAGTGGTGGCCCTCGGTGCTGCCATTCAAGCTAACCAGCTGGCAGGCAATAACCCCGATGGTGAGTTGCTGTTGCTGGATGTGATTCCTTTGTCGCTCGGCATTGAAACCATGGGCGGTTTGGTGGAGCGCATCGTGCCGCGCAACCAAACCATTCCTACGGCGATGGCGCAAGATTTCACCACTTACCAAGACGGGCAAACTGCCTTGGCATTGCATGTGGTGCAGGGCGAACGCGACATGGTGTCTGATTGCCGCAGCTTGGCACGCTTTGAGTTGCGCGGTATTCCACCCATGGCTGCAGGCGCTGCCCGCATTCGCGTGACCTTCACGGTCGATGCCGATGGCATGGTGAGCGTGAGCGCGGTTGAGCAGCTCAGTGGCGTCACCGCCAACATCACGGTCAAGCCCTCGTACGGTTTGTCGGACGACCAAATTGCTGCCATGCTGCAAGACAGCTTCAAGACCGCAGAGCAAGACATCAAGGCACGTGCCTTGGTTGAAGCTCGCGTGGACGCCGACCGCATGTGGTTGGCCACGCAAAGCGCTTTGCAGGCCGATGGCGATTTGCTGTCTACCCAAGAGCGAGCAAGCATTGATGCCTTGATGGTTGCGACCTTAGATGCTAAAAAGCTTGAAGACGCCGCCGCCATTGAGGCCATCACCGAAGCGCTGGCCAAAGGCACCGAAGCTTTCGCCGCCCAACGCATGAACCGAGGCATTCAACACGCCTTGGCCGGACAAAACATCGAGAACATCTAAATGCCCGTCATCAAAATCTTGCCCCATGCCGAGCTTTGCCCACAGGGCGCAGAGCTGCAAGCTGCCGCTGGCAGCACCATTTGCGAAGTGCTGTTGGAAAACCACATCAACATCGAACATGCGTGCGACATGAGCTGCGCGTGCACCACCTGCCACGTCATCGTGCGCGAGGGGTTCAAGTCGCTCAACGAAGCCGATGAAAACGAAGATGATTTGCTGGATCGCGCTTGGGGCTTGGAACCCAATTCACGCTTGAGCTGCCAAGCCATCGTGGCCCAGCAAAACTTGGTGGTCGAGATCCCCAAATACACCATCAACCACGCCAAAGAAAATCACTGACCATGCGCCAGATTTTTTTAGACACCGAAACCACGGGTCTCTCGGCTGAGGGTGGAGACCGTATCATCGAAATCGGTTGTGTCGAGATGTTCAACCGTAAGTTGACCGGTAACAACTTGCATGTTTATTTGAATCCTGAGCGCGATAGCCATGAGGATGCCTTGCGCGTGCACGGCATCACCAATGAGTTTTTGAAAGACAAGCCGAAGTTTGCGCAGGTGGTGGATCAGTTTTTGGCGTACATCGCGGGCGCAGAAATCATCATTCACAACGCGCCGTTTGATATTGGCTTTTTGAACAAAGAGCTAGAGCTGCAAGGCCGACCCCGTTTCACCACGTTTGTGGATGGCATCACCGACACCTTGGTGATGGCCAAAGAAATGTTCCCTGGTAAGCGTAACTCACTGGACTCCTTGTGCGATCGCTTAGAGGTCGACAACTCTGGCCGCACCTTGCACGGTGCGTTGCTGGATGCCGAGTTGTTGGCCGATGTGTACATCAACATGACGCGTGGCCAAGATGCGTTGTTGATGGAGGTGGAGAGCGAAGACCCACAAACGCGCACACTGGAAGTGGTGGACTTGCGTTTGTTCAAGTTGCCTGTGATTGCCGCCTCAGAGCAAGAATTGGTACAGCACGACGAACTTTTGGCTCAACTCGATAAATCGAGTGGCGGCAAAACAGTTTGGCGAAACGCTGCAATTTCTGTGGCATAATATTGTTCTTTCCAGCGATGGATAAGGGCGATTAGCTCAGGGGTAGAGCACTGCATTCACACTGCAGGGGTCGCAAGTTCGAAACTTGCATCGCCCACCAAAATCCCAAAAAAGCACTTACGAAGTTCGTAAGTGCTTTTTTTTTTCGTCTCTTGTAAATTTTGGCACCGTGTCAGCTGCGATGGTGTGCCTGCAAGCGAACGTGCATTTGTTCAAAATCGATGAATCCTTGTTCGACGTTCGCACCCACCAACCTGACACGCAACAAATCGCCAACCTCAAGGTTTTGGATCGATGACACCAGCATGCCTTCTGCGGGGGGTGAAAAAATGCGCACCCATGTCCCACTTGGTGTTTTTCCAGTGACCACGGCATCAAACATCTGACCTACTTGGTTGATCAGCATCAAGGCCGCTTCCGACTTGCGTAACCGCCTTTCTACTTTGCGGGCTGCGTCTTCTTGTTGGGTGCAATGCAGCGCGAGGGCTTGAAGTTCGGCACCGGTGTAAGGGGATTTGCCGTGCATCAGCCAACCTTTGATCATGCGCTGCGTGATCAAGTCTGGGTAGCGGCGGTTGGGGGCTGTGGAGTGGGTGTAGTCACGTACCGACAAGCCAAAGTGACCCAGAGCGGCTTCGGGTGCGTTTTCCACCACGTATTCACCCGAGCCCATCAGCTTGATGATCACCAACGACAAATCTGGAAAACGCAAGGGGTCGGCAGCGCGGCGGGCGGCTAAAAATGCTTCTAGTGCTTTGGAGTCAGGGTCGTTTGGCAGGCTGTACCCATAGCTTTGCGCCACATCGACGATGCGTTGCCAGCGCTCGGGTGAACGCACCACGCGTCGCAACGATGCGCCCCCGCGTTCGGCCAAAAAATGTGCCGTGCAGGTATTGGCCGCAATCATGAACTCTTCAATCAACTGCCGTGCACGGTTGTGCGCTTGCTGTTCAATGGCCACCACGTGCTCGCCTTCAAAGACGGCTTTGGGTTGAAAGGTTTCAAATTCCAAGGCCCCTTGTTCGTGCCTTTTTTGCCGCAACAACTGCGCTGCGGCGTCTTGTAAATGCAGCTGTGCTTCCATGCCCTCAAACGCGGCGGCAGCCGCAGGCAAAGCAGCTTGGCCATTTAACCAACTTGAGACGGCGTCATACGCCAATTTGGCTTGGTTGCACACCTTGGCACGGTAGACCGCGCTGTAGCAAATCTTGGCTTCGGCGTTGATGTGCATTTCAATCACCACGGCCAAGCGATGTTGGTGTGGGTTCAATGAGGTGAGGTCGGTGCTCAGCCGTTCGGGCAGCATCGGAAAGATGCGCGCAGAGGTGTAGACCGACGTGGTGTTTTGTTTGGCATGCGCGTCAAGTGCCGATCCTTGTGGCACCAAAACATCCACATCCGCCACAGCCACCCAAATTTTGACGATCCCATTGGACAGCCTTTCACCCAACGTGAGTTGGTCAAGATCCAAGGAGTCGTCGTTGTCAATGGAGCACCAAGCGTGTTGCGTCATATCAACGATATGCGGATCGTTGTCATGTCCAGCTTGCGTGATGGCGTTCAATTCTTGGCGGACCGAGGCGGGGAACTCGGGCGCTAGGCCTCGTTCAAGCATGGCCTGTTCCGCGATCAGCGACAGTTCAGAACGGCCCATGGTGTGGTGTTTTTGCATGATCTGGAATGTAGCGCTTTGATGCGAAGCTGCTGGCGTGTGCGCGATGCCGTTGGTTATATGCGACGATGATGCCTTGGCAAAATTCAACCATGGGACAACAGCAGAGGGGAATGCATGCATCAGCATCAACGACGCGTTTTGGTGACAGGCGCCACCAGTGGCATTGGTGAGGCGATCGCCAAAGCCTTTGCTGCACAGGGGGCATGGGTCATGGCCACGGGGGCAACCCCAGCCGAGGTGACGCGCGCAAGCGGTATTGCCAGCAACCAAGGCATTGACTTCCAGGTGCTCGATGTCCGAGATGACATGGCGGTCAAACAGCTGGTCCAAGGGGCAGGGGAGCTGGATGTGGTGGTCAATTGCGCAGGTGTGATTCAGCGGGCTTTGGAGCTGGAGCCCGAGGCTTTTGCGCGAACCGTCGATATCAATCTGAACGGCACCATGCGTGTCTGTGCCGCTGCGCGTGAGGGGCTAAAGGCACGGGGCGGGTGCATTGTCAATACGGCTTCTATGTTGAGTTTTTTTGGCGGTGGATTGGTGCCCGGCTACAGCGCGAGCAAAGGTGGTGTGGCGCAATTGACCAAATCGTTGGCGATTGCCTATGCGGAAGATGGCATTCGCGTGAATGCAGTGGCGCCGGGTTGGATCGCCACGCCCTTGACCCAAGCGCTGCAAGATGACCCGCAGCGCGCAGCGCCTATCTTGGCCCGCACCCCCATGAAACGATGGGGAACCCCAGATGACATCGCGGGTCCTGTTGTGTTTCTTGCCAGTTCGCAGGCCAAGTTTGTGACGGGTGTGGTGCTGCCTGTGGATGGTGGGTATTTGATTTCGTGAACGATGGCGCAATTGGCGCATGATGAAGGAGTTTCTTATGACGTTGACATTCGTGGCTGTGATGGTGGCTGGGATCTTGCCTTTGGTATGCGCGGGCATCGCCAAGGCTGGTTGGAAAGACTATGACAACCGCAACCCGCGCGCTTGGCTAACCCAGCAAACAGGATTCAGGGCCCGTGCCAACGCCGCGCAAGCAAACAGTTTTGAGGCTTTTCCATTCTTTGCCGTGGGCGTGGTGTTGGCCGTCATCACCAAAGCCGATGCCAGCTTGATCGAGACGTTATCGCTGGTTTTTGTCGCCTCTCGCGTGGCCTACATTGCCTGTTATTTGGCAGACAAAGCCTCTGCACGTTCTTTGTTTTGGGCCGCGGGCTACGGTGCCGTGATTTGGCTTTACGTTTTGGCCATCTGATCTTGCAAGCGCCCCTCGCTGAGAGGGGGTGACCTTGATTTTGAGCTTGGCGCATCCATCTAAGGGTTTCTCTGGGTTGCTTTACCGTGCAGTCACATCAAACAAGCACAATGGCAACTTGCTTTTTTACATGGCACCTTTCTATTGGGGGCTCTTACATGACATCTTCTTCATTCTTCAAGCCATTTTTGGCGGGTTTGATGGCCTTGGCCGCAGCGGTGGCCTTTGCCCTGCCGACGCCCAAAGACATTGAGTCAGCCGTTAACGCTGGCCATCTCACGCAGGCGGAGTCCATGCTCCGTGAGGTGATTCAAGAAAAACCGCAAAGCGCCAAAGCGCATTACGAGTTGGGCCAAGTGCTCGCCCGTGAAACACGCTACGCCGATGCACACACGGAACTGAAAAAAGCCAAAGAGCTCGATCCAGCTTTGAAATTCGCGGGCAGTCCCGAGAAGTTCAATGAAATCGACGACAAAGTCAACCGTTTGGCACAAGCGGCAGCGTCGAGCAACCTGTCGTCGCCTGCATTGAACACGCCAGCGCCAACCATCACCACCCCTGTGCCGGCCGCACCTGCTGCACCGGCATCTGCGTTTTCGTTGAGCTACGTCTGGTTGGGTATTGCTGGCTTGGTGGTGCTCGCTTTGGTGTTGCGCCGCAACAAGCCTGAGCCTGCTGCGCCCCTGTACGCACCCACCGCATCGGGCGGTACCGCCATGGCGCCTCGTGGCTTTGGTGCCCAGTTCACACCGAATGCACCCACGTATCCACCTGGCTACGGCCCGAACATGCAGCCCACAGGCGGCATGGGGTCTGGCATTGGCGGCGCTGTGGTGGGCGGTTTGGCAGGGGTGGCCGCGGGTTACGCTTTGTCAAAGGCGTTGGAAGGCGACCATCACACCGATCACAGCAACAACTCTGCAGCCAATTCATCCGTGGCTAGCAACGGCGGTTACGTGCCTTTTGATACGCCCGCTCAGCCCGACTTGGGCAGCTTCGATGCAGGATCAGGCAGCGACTGGGACGATGCGTCTTCTGGTGGCGGCGGAGATGACAGTTGGTAATTCCGAATTCGCGCATCCTCAACCTAGGCCTTGGTTGCGTTGCCGCGCTGCTCAGCGCCTGTGCTTCGCCGGGGCCTGACACACAAGTGCTTGCCATGACACAGGCCCAAACTTTGGGTCTGTCTGGCGTGGCTTCTACGCAAATTCCCGATGGCTGGCAGTCGTTGGGGGACCCTGTGCTGGATCAATTGATCGTGCAAGCGCTGCAAGGGCAACCCACGCTGGCCGTGGCCAAAGCCCGTGTGTCTCGCATGCTGGCGTTGGCGGGTGTGGCGGAGTCCAGCAGCTACCCGCAGGGCAGTTTCAGTGCAGACGTCACACGTCAGCGCTATACCGAGAATGGGTTGTATCCCAAACCCATCGCAGGCAATATTTACAGCAGCGGCAATGTGCAGCTCGGCGTCAGCTGGACGCCCGACCTGTTTGGCCAACACACAGCCGAAATTGCGTCTGCCTTGAACCAAGTGCAAGCAGCGCAGGCCGACGCAGCGGCGGCGGCTTTGAGCTTGGCGGCCCAAGTCAGCCGCGGCTACATCGCTTTGGCCCGCTTAGGCTCGCAGCGTGAGTGGGCGCAACGCGCGTTGGCACAGCGCCAACAGCTGTTCAGCCTCATCAGTGATCGCGTGAATGCTGGGCTGGATTCTCAGCTGGAGCAACGCCAAGCCGAAGGCGCTTTGTTAGAGGCGCAAGCCCAAGCTGAAGCGGTGGACGAACAAATTCAGTTGGTGCGTCACCAATTGGCGGCGTTGACAGGACAAGGCCCACAGGCCTATGCCACCTTGATGCCCCGAGTGGATCAACTCAAACTCGAGCCATTGCCCCACACCTTGGGCGCTGACTTGCTGGGGCGTCGCGCCGACATCGCCGCAGCCCGCTGGCGCGTGGAGGCGGCGACACAAGATGTGAAAGTGGCCCACACGCAGTTTTATCCCAACGTCAGTTTGGGCGCCTTTGCAGGGGTCAATGCGATAGGTTTGGACCAGCTGTTTGACAACGGCAGCCGCCAAATGGGCATCATGCCTGCCGTGCGTTTGCCGCTGTTTGATGGGGGGCGTTTGCGCGCGCAACTCAGGGGCAAGCAAGACGATTTGGATGTGGCCATTGCGTCCTACAACGGCTTGGTGCTTGATGCGGTCAAAGAAGCCAGCGACGCCATCAGCTCCAGCCAGTCGCTCGCTCGCCAACACACCGACCAAACGCGTTCGCTGGAGGCTGCTGAGGCGGCTTACCGTGTTCAGCGCGACCGTTTTCAAGCGGGTATGAACAGCCAATTGGCGTTGCTGAATGCCGAAACAGCGCTGCTGGCGCAACAACGCGCCCGCACCGATGTGCGTGCCCGTGAACTCGACAACCGCGTGGCTTTGATGAAGTCACTGGGCGGTGGATGGCGCGCAGAGCGCTGATCCACAGGCCTTGAATCCCACACCTTGAAAGTATTTGTATGAGTCATTCGTCTCCCCATGTCATGGGCGCAGCACGCCGCCGCGGCCTCACGTTGATCGCTATTGCGGTGACCGTTATCGCCTTGTTGTGGGTGGGCTGGCATTGGTTGGTGGGGCGTCATCATCTCGATACAGACAACGCCTATGTGGTGGGCAATGTGGTGCAAATCACCCCCCAGGTGGGCGGCACGGTGCAGGCCATTCAAGCGGATGAAACCGATTTTGTGAAAGCCGGTCAGGTCTTGGTCAAACTCGATGCCGCCGATGCGCGCGTGGCTTTGGAGCAGGCGCAAGCACAGCTCGCGCAAACGGTGCGTGACGTGCGTTCGTTGTTTGCCAGCAGCGCCTCGCTGCATGCGCAGGTGAGTTTGCGTGAGGCTGATTTGAAACGTGCGCAGGTGGATTTGGCCCGTGTGCAAGACGATGTCAACCGCCGTGCGCCTTTGGTGGCCCGTGGTGCGGTGAGTCAAGAGGAGTTTCAGCACGTCAGCGCCCAATTGGCTGGCGCACAAAGCACCGCCGCTGCGGCCCAAGCCGCTGTCATCACCGCGCAAGAACAGCTGACGGCGGGCTTGACCCAAACCGAAGGCACCAGCGTGAATAACCACCCCAACGTGGCGCGTGCCGCAGCGCGTGTGCGCGAAGCATATTTGGCCTTTCAGCGCATTGACTTGAAAGCGCCCATCGAAGGACACATCGCCAAACGCAGCGTGCAAGTGGGTCAACGCGTGCAAGCGGGGACGCCCTTGATGACCTTGGTGGCGTTGAATCAACTCTGGGTCGACGCCAACTTCAAAGAAAGCCAACTCAAAGAGCTGCGCATTGGTCAACCCGCCGAATTGCGTGCCGATGTGTATGGCCAAAGCGTGGTGTTTCACGGCAAGGTGGCCGGTTTAGGCGCAGGCACAGGCGCTGCATTTGCGTTGTTGCCCGCACAAAATGCCACGGGCAACTGGATCAAAGTGGTGCAACGCGTGCCTGTGCGCATTGTGTTGGACCCCAAAGAGCTTGCCGAACACCCCTTGCGCGTGGGCCTGTCCATGGACGTGACGGTCGACACGGCAGACCAAAGTGGCCGCGTGGTGTCCGATGTGACCCGTGAAGGTCCTGTGTCGTCCACCACCATTTATGACGCGCAACAAGCCCAAGCCGATGCCGAAGTGGCCCGCATCATCGCCGCTAACTTAGGCCGTGCCAGCGCAGCAGCGCGCATTGAGTCCACCCCATCCAGCGCTGCCGCGCCGCTTTGACATGGCGGCTTCTGACACGCCGGCGACTGCCGCTGCCGCCGCAGCGCCACCCAGACCCGAGCCCCTGCATGGCTTGATGCTGTTGCTGGGGACTTTGGCCTTGTCCTTGGCGACGTTCATGAACGTGTTGGATTCATCGATTGCCAACGTCTCGATCCCCGCCATTGCGGGCGACTTGGGCGTCAGCCCAGGGCAGGGCACTTGGGTCATCACCAGCTTTGGTGTGGCCAATGCGATTGCGGTGCCTTTGACGGGCTGGTTGACCATGCGTTTTGGGGCTGTGCGTTTGATCACGGCCAGTATTTTGTTGTTCGTGCTCACCAGCTGGCTATGCGGCTTCGCCCCTTCGCTGGAAATGTTGGTCGTCTTTCGCGTCATGCAAGGGTTGGTGGCGGGGCCCATGATTCCGTTGTCACAAACCTTGTTGTTGGCCAGTTATCCCAGCGCGAAAGCGGGCACGGCTTTGGCCTTGTGGGGCGTGACCACGCTCGTGGCACCTGTGGTGGGGCCGTTGCTGGGTGGTTGGATCACCGACAACGTCTCATGGCCTTGGATTTTCTACATCAACGTACCGGTGGGGTTGCTCTCGGCAGGTATGACGTGGGCCATTTACCGCAAGCGTGAAACGCCAATTCGTAAATTGCCCATCGACACCGTGGGCCTGTCGCTGCTGGTCGTGTGGGTGGGGGCTTTGCAGCTCATGCTCGACAAAGGCAAGGAGTTGGATTGGTTTGCGTCGACCGAGATTCTCACCTTGGGGCTGGTGGCTTTGGTCGCTTTTGCCGTGTTCGTGGTCTGGGAGCTGACCGACAAACACCCCGTGGTCGACCTGCGTTTGTTCAAAGGGCGCAACTTTGCGTTCGGTGCTTTGGCCCTGTCGGTGGCTTATGGTTTGTTTTTTGGCAACGTGGTGTTGATGCCGCTGTGGTTGCAGCAATGGATGGGGTATACCGCCACCTCCGCAGGCATGGCTTTGGCGCCCGTGGGTTTATTTGCCATTTTGCTCACGCCTTTGGTGGGAAAGAAGGTCGGGCAGTGGGACCCGCGTCGCATGGCCACAGGCGCGTTTTTGATGTTCTCGCTGGTGTTGTGGCTGCGTTCGCAATTCACGTTGCAAACCGATTTCGACCACATCTTGTGGCCCACCCTCATGCAGGGCGGTGCGATGGCATTCTTTTTCATTCCGTTGACCACGCTCACCCTGTCTGGGCAACCGCCAGAACGCATTCCAGCCGCCGCGGGCTTGAGCAACTTCGTGCGCATCATGGCGGGTGCCATGGGCACCTCCATCGCCACCACGCTGTGGGACAGCCGTGCGGCCATGCACCATGCCCACTTGACGGAAGCATTGACGCCGACCAACCCGCTGTTCATGAGCACTTTGGACGGCCTCAAAGCCAGTGGCCTCACCGCCGAACAGGCTTTGGTGCAAATGAACCGTTTGATTGACCAACAGGCCTACACCCGTGCCGCAGACGATGTGTTTTTGGCGTCCTCGGTGGTGTTCATTCTGCTGATTGCCCTGATTTGGCTCACGCGCCGACCGGCTGCCCACCCGACTGCCGCCGCGCCTGATGCGGGCGGGGCACACTGAACGCCCCTAAACCAACGCTTGTGCCACCATGTTTTGGGTGACTTGCATGGCCGCTTTGTGGGTGGCCGTCATGGGGCGTCGCGCTGACCACACCAGCATGAGTTGGCTGGTGAGTTTGGGTTTTTCGATGCGGTGGATGGTGAAGTCGTGGGTGGTGCCGAAATTGCGCAGCGTGTAGGGTGGCAGCACGGCGTAGCCCAGTCCTTCTTTGACCAACTCCAAAATCGCGTTCAAGCCGTCAATTTCCAGTACGATTTTGGGTTTGCAGTTGATGCGCAGCATTTCGGTTTCGATCAACAAACGGAACGCGTTGGGGCGACTGGGCACGATCAGCGGCAATTCGCTCAAGGTAGACAACGGCATCACCGCTTTCAGTGCGGGCTCTGAGGCGCTGGACTGGCGTTTTTTGCCTGCAATCAAAATCAGCGCATCTTCGTGCAGCACCGTCATCTCTAAATCGGGGGAGGGCGGTGGGTTGTAGAGCACGGCCATGTCCAAGCGGCCCGCGCGCAAACTTTCCACCATCAACACTGAAAATCCTTCGGTCAGCGAGAGTTGCGCATGCGGCAGCGTGTCTCTGAACGACAACGTCAAAGGCACGGTGACCAGCTTGGACAAGCTCGGCGGCAAACCAATCGACACCCGCCCAGTCAAGGCCCCGCGCACAGACCCCAACTCTTCTTGTGCCACCGTCACTTGGTGCAAGATGCCTCGTCCATGCTCGAGCATCACCAAGCCAGCTTCGGTGACGGTCACGCCACGCCCATTGCGCATCAGTAAGTTTTGGTGCAACTCAACCTCAAGCTGACGCACATGCCGACTCAACAAAGGTTGCGGAATGCCCAAAGCCGCGGCGGCTTTGGTGAAGCTGCCTAACTCCGCCACACGCACAAAAGATTCGATTTGTTTGAGTTCCATGAGCTTGCCTGTTTTGAATAACCGATTGTCCGTTATTTAATAACGTTATAGCAGCTAGTCCTCAATGTGTCGCATTTTGGGAGGGCAAATCTCTAGAATCTGTGACATGCAAACCTCTACACCTTCACTCGTGCTGCGCGGTATTTCATCCATGGCCACCAAGGCGCTGCTTGCCGATTTGGTGCAGGTCTACCAAGCTCAAACGGGCGTGGTGGTGCAGCTGGAATCGGTCGGGGGTGTGGATGCGGCCAAGCGCGTGCAAGCCGGTGAGGTGTTTGACATGGTGTTGTTGGCGTCAGACGCCATCGACCGGTTGATCGCATCGGGCCAGGTGATGGCTGGCAGTCGCAGCGACTGGGTGCGTTCACCCGTGGCCGTGGCGGTGCAAGCTGGCGCCGCACGCCCAGACCTGAGCAACGAAGCGGCGCTCAAAGCCGCCGTGTTGGCCAGCCCCACGCTCAGCTATTCCACGGGCCCGAGCGGCGTCTACCTAGAAAAACTATTCGATCGTTGGGGCATTGCCGACGAGGTGAAAGCGCGCATCGTGGTGCCGCCACCTGGCACCCCTGGGGGGG
>Ga0213920_1001521_pt1 | contig 12633 bp, 7 predicted proteins | sample McNCre1117MG_FD_161054 | JGI IMG/M metagenome (GOLD analysis project Ga0213920, IMG submission 161054) | Freshwater microbial communities from McNutts Creek, Athens, Georgia, United States - 11-17 MG | ecosystem: Environmental > Aquatic > Freshwater > Creek | place: USA: Georgia | collected...
ATGGCTGATTTCTCAGCAAAAACCGGTCCGTTTGCAATGAAAAAATTGGCTACTTTGCCTTGATCTAGACTACCCACTAAATCCGAAACACCTAATAATTGTGCTGGTATTGTCGTCAATGCCTCCATTGCTTTTTGCTCCGACAAACCATATTGAATGGCTTTGCGGAGGTTAGGCAAGAATGAACTTGTTTCTTTCAGTCCATTCGCTGTTAAAGCAAACGTAATATTTGCCTTTTCAAAAGCCGCTGGATTCGTAGGGGCTAGTTCCCAATGTTTCAATTCCGCCACGTTTACAAAACGCATGTCGGTCGGGTCATCCACATCAATTGTCTGTGGAAAAGCTAGTGGCAAAATGAAGGACGCTTTCGTCGCTTTCATTTCATCGATTCGTTGGTATTCATCCCCAGAACCTTTGATGATGTATTGCACACCGAACTCGTCGCCGATTTTATCAGCGCGTAAAACATTCCATTTTTCGGTCACCGCAAAAATCTGTGGAAGGCCAGCGTTTTGATTGAATCGGTCTAAGCTTAAGTTCAAACCTTCTTGTGCAGGCTTTGATTTATACCATTGCGCATCCAAGTAATTTTGGCGAAGCAATGCAACGCTACCCATCAAAGAGCCTGGATAATCTTGCGTAGAAGAACCTTTTTCAAAAGAGAAATGAGCGGCCGTTTTTTCTTTTAGAATGACCATGTTCTCTCGGTCTTTCGCTAAAGAAACTAGGGCACTTGTTCCGCGAGAGATTCCATCAGGCTGCAAGGTAGAAACTGCACCGAATCCCAATTTGCGAAGTTCTTTCGCTTTGGATTCATTGACTGCGAAATGTTTCGCATGTTCTACTTCTGACTTTAATGCTTGATTCCAAGAGAATGGTCCTTTGGTATTACTCAGCATCTGAGAAGGTGCGCGGTAGCTATAATTGCTAGCTGTCACAGCATCCATGCCATAATCACTGAATGCATCCACGAAACTTGGATAGATAAATTTGCCTTTGCATTCGATGACAACGGCATCTTTGGGTATGGCAACCGATGTTCCAACTGCCTCAATGCGTCCTTGTTTGATAATTAGGGTCGCATTTTGCAAGGTAGTTTTGGCATCTTTTACGACTGTCGCATGTACGAAGGCATAATAACCTGCGCGTGGATTGGCGACATCATTGATGGGAAAAGTTACTTGGGCTTGAAGTCCATGCACGAGGAAAGCGAGTAGGACCCCGAGACTCCGATAGGAGAATATTTTCATAGGTATGCTTTATTGATGAACAGACAAGTTAGTTAAATTTTCAATATTTCGCTCCATCTTGTTGTGAGCGGCGATATTCATTCTTCAATTATTATTAATACCCGATTTATTGTAAATTGTGGGCGAAAAGAAACACCTTCATTTAAAGGACAGCTATGCTTCGTAAATTATTGCCATTTTGTGTTTTCCTATTTTTCGGAACGACGAATATTTCTGCGCAGCAAATTGGTGACTTTTCTTTTTCAGCCTTGCCGCAAGATTTTCAGCTATATCCAAGAAAAGCAACTAATGAAGCGACAATTTCGATTGTCGGCAAGTCAACTAAAAACACTTATTCTGATATAGGCTTTTTTCTGTTGCGAAATGGGAAATTGGCAACTCAATCAAAACAAAAATTAACATTTTCTGGTAACTCGGCACCATTTACGCAGAAATTTCAAATTAAAGCTGAGCTAGCAGAATATGGCGTTGAGGTATATGCATATACGGGGAAAGATTCAACCAAAATCACATCGAGGACTAATTTAGTCGCAGGTGATGTATATTTTGTTACTGGGCAATCCAATGCATGGACTGGGGGGATTGACGAAACGGTTTATATGAAAGAGTGGGTTCGCTCATTTGGCCTGGTTCAGCCACCCAATAATTATGGGCCCTATAATAAAGCAGATACATTATGGTCAGTTCCAAACGATGTTTCGACGAAACAAGTCAATCGTATAGGACCATTTGCCGCAGAAATGGCCAGGTTAATTATTGAATCCGAAAACATCCCGGTTGCCATGATCAATTCTGGCGCAGGCGGAAGTTACATAGACTTTCACCTACAATTAGATGGTAAAATAGATGGTAATATCGATGGGGGTAATATCATGTATTACAAAGCACTGAAGTCGGGTGTCCTAAATGATGTAAAAGGAATCATATACCGGCAAGGAGAAAATGAAACAGCGGAAAAGGATGCAGCATTACTTTGGTCGGGGAAACTCAACCAGTTATTGGCTAAATACAAGCAGTTTTTCCCATCGGTGCAGTATGTATTCGCGCCACAATTAAACGTGTATGAATTCACCTGTTCTGAGGCTTCAAAATTGCGTGAAACAGTAAGACAATTACATACCAGTAATCCGTATGTCAAGTCTTTTGCAACAGTTGGGACCGTTGGGTTTGACCGACTGCATTATTCGATTAAAGGATACCAGCAAACGGCACTCGAGCAATTTAGATTAATCTCGAAATACATCTATAAAAAAACGTATAGCCCACAGATTGAAAGCCCTAACATTAAGCGTGCATATTTTGAGTCTGAGCAAACAAGAAATAAGCTCTTTTTGGAATTTGATGAAGGTCAAGAGATCAGTATTACGCAGGATACCACGATCATAGATAATCAAGGGAACCGTGTAACGAGAAAATTAGCCAAAAATTTCTTTTGGGATTCCATCAATATGGGTTCATTTGAGCCCTACATTAAATCGATTGAGGCGACTGAAAACAAAGTTGTTATCACATTTACACAAGACTACTTGGGTAATGTGATCGGATATTTACCTGATTATAACCGCGATTTCATTGGCGGGAAAAGCGAATTTGCATTCCAAGGCCCCTTCATCAAAAATAAGTTAGGAATGCGCGCTTTCGCATTTTCCGCTTTTCCTGTTATTTCGTTGGATAAGTTAAATTTTGATTTTAATTGTACCCCGAACCCAAGCACTGATCAGGTAGAACTATCGTGGGAAAACCCTGCGAATGGCGAATTGGAAATTTATGATATGGCCGGTAAAATGGTTTATCGAAATGCACTGACGAAGGCTAAATATCTAGCAATCAATACGAGCGCTTGGATTTCGGCTAACTACTTCGTCTCGTTCAAATCAAACACAGGAAGAACTTATAGCAAACGTTTGGTTGTGTTACATTAATTCCTCTCCTGGGGCCAGCGTATAACAATGTTCATGATGCTGCATGCCGATTTTCGGATAATAGCCCTCGGCGGCAGGTGCAGCTAATAGAATAATCTTGGCTTTAGGTATCGCTTTTTGTACCTCACGAATAAGTTGTTTCCCAATTCCTTGATTTTGGTAAGCTTCGTCTACCGCTAGGTCCGACAAGTAGGAAGTAAAAACAAAATCGGTCATTACGCGTGCCAACCCAACGAGTTTCGACGCATCGTAAGCGCCAACATACACATTCCCAAGGCTAAACATTTGTTCCATGGCCGCTAAATCATTTATAGGCCGTCGCTCACCCAAGGTTGAACGCTGCAAAATGTCGATGAAATGAGAGGCATTAATGGGTGGGCTAACTTGATAGGTGATAGACATTGCAATAGGAATTAATTGCGTCAAATTTAATTTATTTTCTCATTTCAGCCCAGAGAACTTATCTTTACAGCGAATTAAAATCCGCCTTCATGACACAATTGCTAAAACCCTTAATCGAACAAATTACGAAAGACCCCTTTGTCCATGCACAATGGTTAAATACACTATCGTTTATGGAGAATACAGGAGCAAAAAAAATATCCCGTTTTGAGTCTAAGACAGACGTGAGTTTGCTCATCCTAAAACATGCTGCAGAGGAACATCGCCATGCGTATTATTTAAAGAAGCAGATTTCGAAATTAGCTCCCAAAGGCTTTGAAAATTATGATGACGCATGGTTAATCAGTCCCCAAACGTCGAAATATTATTTAGATATGTTAGATGTGTGGGTAAGTAAATACATCAAAAAAACCTTGGGTTTATGTGGTTATGAGCTTAAATGGGCTTCCTACCTGTTAGTTACTTATGCCATCGAGGTGCGCGCAGATGAATTGTATCCTATTTATCAAGATATTTTAACAGCCCAACAATCCAAAATCCAAGTGAAATCAATCATTGTGGAAGAGGTTGGTCATTTGAATGAGATGAAGGCGCAGTTGGCGGAATTCTCCCCCGACTGGGAAATGCATGCCGCGGTGGCTTGTGACCTAGAAAACAAATTATTTCAAGCCTGGATTCAGAGCCTGGCTACATTATATCCTTTAAACTAATTGGCGATGTTGGTATTCATTCACACCTTGATTTCATTGTTTAGCACATCCGCTGACACATTGTTAGTGGGCTCCTACACCCAGCAAGGAAATCCGGGAATATCACTCATGGATACCAAAACCAAACAGGTGATGGAAACCTTGGACGTTCCGCAGGCATCGTATCAATACATGACGCAAGACAAGCAATACTTATTTTCGGTTTCGGAGCAAGTAAACAATGCGGGAGCGGTTCATAGTTTCAAGAAAAATAAGCAAGGCAAATGGGAATTTGTCAATCAGCAATTGACTGAAGGAGATGCACCCTGTCACATCAATTTTCGGAAGAAAAGCCAAACACTTTATACTGCAAATTACATGGGAGGAAATATTTCCGTATTCCAAACCCACGAAGGAATCATTACACCTTTAGCTCAAAAAATCAAATTCAGCGGACATGGAATATTTCCACAACAATCTGCATCCCACGCACACATGGTGGTTTTATCTCAGGATGAACAAGAAATACATATTTCCGATTTAGGTGCCGACAGAATTTATCATTATCACCTGCGGCCTGATGGACTAATAGAAGGAAAATTCAATTATACCCAATTTCCCGAAGGAACGGGTCCGCGGCATTTTGTGTTTTCTGCCGACGAAAAATTTGTGTACATCGTGGGAGAACTAAGTGGGACGGTTGATGTTTATGCAGTCCAAAACGGAGAATGGAAAGCCATTCAACGCGAAACAATTGATTTTTCCAAAGGGACAGAACCTAAAGCAAGCGCCGATATTCACATCTCACCAAATGGCCAATGGTTATTAGCATCGAATCGCATCACGCAAAATTCCTTAGTTGTGTTTCGTATAGAGGAGTCAGGTAGACTAAATTTTACACGTGAAATTATGGTAGGTAAAGTTCCTCGAAACTTCCAATTTGACAGATCAGGTAAAAAGATATTTGTTGCTTGTAAAGATGAAAACCGAATTCAGCAATTTTCATTCAACCCGGAAACCGGTGAGATGGCTGATTTAAAAGCAGATATTGAGGTGAAGAGTCCGGTGGCGCTATTGGACATTAGACTTTAGTTAAGAGTTAAGAACTAAGAGGTAAGAGATGAAACTATACTTGTGACGCGATGCCTCATTTTAGACGTTGGACGTTAGTTTAGAGGTAAGAGTTTAGAAGTAAAATGTAGCGCGAGAATTATTGCAACTACCTAAAAATTACCTTGGGACTCTTCTTAGAAATTAAATGAAGAACGAAGAGTTAATAATTATCAAGGAGCAATATTGAAATAGGATGCTACTCAGTTTACCCCTTAACTCTTCGTTCTTATCTCTTAATTTATTTTACTAATGAATATCGTAAGGCAATCTCATGCGACTGCAAGCTCATCTTGCTCATCGCGGAAGTAGGCATCTCATAAATATAACCCACGTAGATTTTCTTGCTAGCTTGAACGCCTAAACGAACGCCCCAACTATCTAAGTGCCGGTAGTTGAATCCCACATCAAAACGATCATGCAAATGCGCATATACGTTGGCATCCCAACTCAATGGAACGTCTTTCGCACTGCGGAATAAGGCTGAAGGATAAATACTCACTTGGTCGTTCAACTTTAATTTCGTTCCAACCATCGTGTAGAAGTAAGCAACATCTTTGTAGGAACCGCTACCTAAATCATATTTAAACAAACGAGGTTGAGATAAGCTGACAAAAAAGCCGTCTCCTTTGTTAATTTTCAAACCCCAGCCCGTGTTGAACATCAAGCCCGTCGAGCGGCTTCCGCTAAATAAGGCATCTCCATCGTGTACTAAAGACAAACCTGCAAAGTCCAAACTCAAGTTTGATAAGCCTGCGCGGATACCCCCTGAAAAACGCCATTCGTCATTTAAGCGAACATGGTAAGCATAATCCCCACTAAGCGCTGTTACTTTCACAGGACCAGCTTGATCGTACATTGCATTAAAGCCAATGCCGCTTTGTTGCTTGAATTTAAAGTCACCGGAGATCGCGTAAGTTACCGGAGCACCTTCCACACCAACCCATTGCTGGCGGTTGATGACCGTAATATCACTCACAGAATCGCTCCCCACATGGGTAGGAGATAGAATCTGTGGATTCAAGCGGTAAGATGAATACATCGACTCCACTTGTGCCATACTTGTTTGAGCAGTTAAGGTCAACAGAACAAGGGAAACAAGGGTCAAAAGACCCTTGGTCCACTTAAATTGATCTACTCTCTGATTAAAATCTATATTTGCTTTCATGCTATTGCTTGTTCTTAATGTGATCCGACGATTACTTTTCTAATCGGTTTACGTAGATAAATGACTTCACGTTTGATTTGTTGCCTTTGTAATCCACTACATAATAGTAGGTTCCATCAGGTAGCAAGCCATCGCTTACTAGCAAATCAAAAGCACGATCCGTTTGACCACGCCAATCGTTTTGGTAATTGTCTTTCTCATATACAATATTACCCCAACGGTTGAAGATCGTTACTGTATTCGGTTGCGAAGACAAGATACCTGGGATGATGAACGTGTCGTTCTTACCATCACCGTTTGGTGAAATACCTTGTGGCATGAAGCTTGGACATTTGTCTGCATCCAAACGGTTTGGAATTCCGTCATGGTCGCAATCCGCTAAGCCACTAATATTCAAGTTATCCTCATCTTTATCCAAAATACCATCGTTATCCGAATCTGTATCTCTAAAGTCATAAGTCAAATCCTTATCAGTATCCAATGGATTCTTAGGATCTGGACCTGCCTCTACTTTATCCGTGATTCCATCATTGTCAGAATCCAAATCTCTAAAGTCAGCATTGCCATCTTTGTCCGTATCAACTGGCGTTGACGTTGGGCCTTTTTCAATGTTATCTGATAACGTATCGCTATCTGAATCCAAATCGCGGTAATCAGGTAAACCGTCACCATCCGTATCGATTGGATTAGCTGTTGGGCCCTTCTCGATATTATCTGAGATGCCATCGTTATCTGAATCCAAATCGCGGTAATCCGGTAAGCCATCGCCATCCGTGTCTACTGGGGTAGATGTAGGTCCTTTCTCCGTGTTATCCGAGATACCATCGTTATCAGAATCTAAATCACGGTAATCCGGTAAGCCATCGCCATCCGTATCTATCGGTGTGCCTGTTGGACCTTTCTCGATATTATCCGAGATGCCATCATTGTCTGAATCTAAATCGCGGTAGTCAGGTAATCCGTCACCATCCGTGTCTATCGGCGTGCCGTTTGGTCCTTTCTCGATGTTATCGATGATACCATCGTTATCTGAATCGATATCACGGTAATCTGGTAAACCATCTTTGTCGGTGTCTATCGGCTTGCTTGGATCTGCACCTGCTTCAGTTTTATCTAAGATGCCGTCATTATCACTGTCGGTTTCACGGAAGTCGTAAATGCCATCGCCATCAGTATCCAAAGGTTTTGTTGGATCCACTCCCGCTTCGATTGCATCAGTGATGCCGTCGTTGTCAGAATCTAAATCTCTAAAGTCTGGGGTTCCATCTTTATCTGTATCTACAGGAATTGAAGGATCTTTACCCGCTTCGATGGCATCTGGAATACCGTCGTTGTCTGAATCCAAATCTCTGAAATCAGGTGTACCGTCTTTGTCGGTATCCACTGGGTTCAATGGATCTGAGCCTGCTTCTACCGCATCAGGAATACCATCATTGTCAGAATCGATATCTAAGAAATCAGGCGAACCATCTTTATCTGTATCAACGGACCAGCCGTTTGTAGAGAACTCGGCACGATCGTCCCAACCATCATCATTGTTATCAACGCGATCCGTACAAGTTACGCATGTTGTAGGTCCTTCGATTCGATCCAAAATTCCATCACCGTCACTATCTAAATCTAAGAAATTAGGTGCACCGTCTCCGTCTTTGTCGGATGTGCCTTCAATTCTATCTCCCAATTTATCGCCATCAGAATCTAAATCACGGTAGTTTGGTAGGTTATCACCATCCATATCGCCACGAAGTTCGATACGATCTAATATTCCGTCGGCATCTGAATCTAAATCCAAGAAATCGGCAGCGCCATCACCATCTGTGTCAGGAACTTCATCAGATGCTCCACCCATCGCGGTTTCAACACAATCTAATAAACCATTTCCATTGGCATCAATCGTGCAATCTACACGACCATCATTGTTGTTGTCAACTTGATTACGGAATTTAATCAAGCCTTCGAAGCTATCTAGAATACCGTCTCCATCTGAATCCAAGTCAAGGAAATTAGGTGTTCCATCTTTATCGAAATCAGCAGCCGTTTCGCGGCTATCTAAGATACCATCGTTATCAGAATCAATATCGATATAATCAAAATGTCCGTCACCATCTGAATCAACACGCTTTTCTGAAATATCTAAAATTCCGTCATTATCAGAATCTTGATCTAAATAATCAGGAGTTCCGTCACGATCAAAGTCTTCACAATTTGAACCACCATTATGACACTCTAAACCGTTTGAGATTCCATCACCATCACAATCCGCATCACGGAAAAAGTCATACGCTGGCGTACCAACTTGTGGGGCAAGGCCAGATCCATCTTGGCAATAATTCAATGGCGCTGAATCCGTACCGTTTGGATTACCGTCACCGTCACAGTCGGCATTTCTCCAAGCTGTTGAGGTATTTGCTAGCACTTGGCTGCTTGCATTATAACTACATCCATTGTTTGGATCCGTACCGTCTAATAATTCTTGGGCGTCCGATACACCGTCACCGTCTGAGTCAGCCGTAGTTACACTTGCAACAACCGAGGTTCTTGAAGTGGAAATACAGCCATTAGTTATATTTCTCGCTTGAACATAATAAGTGGTTGTACTCGAAATGCTTGAAGTCGTAAATGAAGTGCCAGAGCCTAAAACAGATCCTCCAGTGGCTGCAGCATACCAATCTAATGTTGCACCTGAAGATGCTGTTCCTGATAAGGAAACTGTTCCAGTACCCGTACGTGAATTAGGAGTTGTTCCCGTTACAGTTGGTAAAGCATTCACCACTGCAAATCCTGTTGCAACGTTCTGTGTCGTTGCGCCTGTGGAAGCAACAGTAATATTACCTGATGCCCCATTCGTAGCAGAACTTGTCAAACGAACATAAATAGTCGTTGACGCAACAGTGCCTGCAGAAGGTGTAATCGAAACTGAACTCGAAAAGCTTGTTCCATTGAAAGAAACCTCATAACCTGCAGGTGCAGTAACGTCCAAATTTGCCGTTAATAATGAACCCGAAACAGTGAAAGTTTGAGCAGTAGATGCAGAACCTGCGCAGGTTGTAAAAGTTGATAATGTAGCAGAACTGGCAACTGAAGGTGTGGGCGCATTAATTGTTGCAACGACTGATGTTCTTGCTGTCGAAATACAACCTGTCGTCGTATTACGTGCCTCAACGTAATAAGTTGTTGTGGTTGAAATACTTGCCGTTGTGTAAGATGTACCTGAACCTAATAAGTTTCCTCCAGTTGAAGCATCATACCAATCTAATGTAGCGCCCGCCGATGCGGTTCCGTTCAAAGTAACTGTTCCAGCACCTGTACGAGATCCACCTGTACTACCTGTTACGGTAGGTAAAGCATTCACAACGGCAGCTCCCGTAGCAACGTTTTGTGGCGTTGCGCCTGTAGAAGTAACAGTAATATTACCTGATGCTCCATTTGTCGCAGAACTTACTAAACGAACATAAATAGTTGTTGAAGCAACCGTCCCAGTAGTAGGAGTAAGGGAAACTGAACTTGAAAAGTTTGTTCCATCCAAGGAAACCTCATATCCCGTAGGGGCTGTAACGACTAAATTTGCCGTTAACAAAGTACCTGAAACCGTGAAAGTTTGGTCGGTCGAAGCCGTACCCGCACAAATCGTAAATGGATTAAGCGTTCCTGCTGTTAAAACCGTAGGAACGATAGGAGCATCATTGTCATTAATTGTTCCTTTTCCAAAAGCTCCACCATTATTCAAAACATTTGAACCCGTAATTACGCCAGTACTCAGCGTAAAATTTTCTGTAGGCTCATAAACAAAATCGTCTACAATGGGTACTCGAATTCGAACTTGCGTTGCTCCTTGAGGAATGGTATATGCTCCTGAGAGCGAAGCCCAAGTCGCTCCATTGTAATATTCTAAAGCATTGGTAAAATCCGATGTCAACGAAGCTGTACCTGCACTAACAGATGCCGTGAACGTAGTACCTGCATTCGCCGCAGTCGATAAAGACACGACAAACTCAGCATATAAATCGGTTCCTTCAGTTACTGTTGGTGAACTAACAGATAAGATTGGCTGCGTTCCTTGGCTAGACAATAACGCGTTCAAGACAGGGTCAATGGGATCAGATGAAGTTCCTACAGTACCACCATTCGAAAAGTTACTTTCCTTAGTAGGAACAACAAGCACATAAGCTTCGCCAGATGAAGTAATTAAATTGACAGCAAGTGTTGTATTACCTGATTTACTTTGTCGGGAAATCGTACCAACAACGGAAACGGCAACACCCGAACTGTTAATATAACTTAATGTACCAGCTTCGTTGTTTCCGTTGGCAAAAGTTACGTCATTGGGGTTAATCGAAGTGAATCGGAAACCTGAACCACTAACGAGTTGCGTTCCGGCTAACGATTGAGTATTCACCGTGTATGAAGTACCTGTAGCTTTATAAACAGTATTGAAGTAAATCGTAGCAGCATTAGCAACCATCGAAAACATCAAGAGAGCGGAAATAAATCCCAGCCGAAGGGCGAAAACAGGTTTAGTTTTAAGCTTCAAAAACAGCAATTTGAAAATACCTTTTATCTGAGCAAAAGGCATCAATCGCTGCTCAGAAAAGGTCTGAGTAGACTGATCAATCATTTTTTATTATAATTTAGAAAACGGAGCTATAAAGCTTACGTCATGTTTTACGTTGCGTAAAAGTACGTCAATCAAGGAAAGTAAAACAAGCCAAAAGACTTCGATTAGCCATCAAACACATGTACCAAAATCAAAAAAAGGCCATGGGAGCGAAATTAAGGCATAAACGGGGAAAATTTACATGTCCTGTTTTCGAAAATCCGGACATGTGACCATCCTGATCAGATCTATTTTACCCTATGAGCATGCCAAATTTCAAAGATTGAGGATTTTACGGAATTGTATTATTCGTCCGTTTTGATCTGAGAATTGAAAGGAATACCCAGTTGAAAGCGCATATCTGCCGTCGTTTCATCAGGTAAAACATCCAACCCATACTGAATTTGCTCAATGGGGGTAACGTTGAAAGTCCCAAAAATACGATCCCAAATCGCGAAAATATTTCCAAAGTTGGAGTCCGTTTGCGGACGCGTGACATGGTGATGAATCTTGTGCATATCAGGCGAAACGATGACGTAAGATATCACTCGATCCAAGCTTTTGGGCAGACGAATATTCGCATGGTTGAATTGCGATAGGAGCGCACTGATGCTTTGGTATAACATGACCAGCCACATAGGAGCTCCACAAATCAACACCCCTAATAATGTAAAAATGGCTCGGAAAACACTTTCGCCAGGATGATGGCGATTAGCCGTTGTCGTATCCACCATCGTATCTGCATGGTGCACCATGTGAAACTTCCACAAAACCTTGATTTTATGTTCAATCCAATGAATGAAATAGGCCCCAACTAAATCTAGGAGCAATAAACCAACTATCAGTTGAGCCCAACCGCTAAGACCAAGCCAAGGCAACAAACCCCATTCATGCTGAATAGACCAATCACTTGCTCGTACAATCAGCGTGGCAAATGCAAAGTTGATGATGATCGTTGTGAGCGTGAAAAACAAGTTGAGCCCTGCATGTTTCCATTTATTATAGCCAAAACGAAATAGGGGAATTCCCCCTTCTACCAACCAAAAAAAAGCAATTCCTCCGGCTAAAATGAAGGCGCGATGCGCGCTAGGAATTGTATCAAAATAATGAATTAATTTTTCAAGCATAGGGTCTGGTGGGGGTTGACGCTGCCGGGGTCTTTGACCCCGGCAGCGTCTAAGTTAATAGCTTTTTATAAAAGTTTCTTGATATTGTAACATTTTCTGCGAAAACACAACGTAAAGCACATCAATTATAAGTAATCAGATAAACTGCCTAATCAAAATCGAAATTGGGCGAAAAGAAAGAATTGGCTATTTTTGTTCACCCTAAAGATAACAAGATGATGAAGTTTTTGTTTAGCCTAATCACGGCATTCGTCGTATTCCCTGGCGTAGCCCAACAGATTGTGGTGTTAAATTCCCCTAACAAAGGGATTCAATTAAGTACTGCAAAAACGGTCGACGGTTCCTTGACTTATCAAATTCAGCTGAAAGGA
>Ga0213920_1001525_pt1 | contig 12616 bp, 4 predicted proteins | sample McNCre1117MG_FD_161054 | JGI IMG/M metagenome (GOLD analysis project Ga0213920, IMG submission 161054) | Freshwater microbial communities from McNutts Creek, Athens, Georgia, United States - 11-17 MG | ecosystem: Environmental > Aquatic > Freshwater > Creek | place: USA: Georgia | collected...
CACCCAACAGGTCAATGGCAGCGCCGCTGGCCACTGTGACCGCCCCCGTGCCAAAGGCGTTGGCATGACCAACCTTCAATTGCCCGGCATTGACGTTGGTGTTGCCGCTCAAGGTGTTGGCGGTGTTCAAAGTCCAGGTCCCCGCGCCCTCCTTGGTCAAAGAAGCGACAGAGGTGGTCAAGACACCACTGCTGGCCCAAAACTGCCCCCCAACGGCACCACCCAATGTCAGCCCATGAGAGCCCCCGGATATCGCGCTGGCATTCAGGCCAAAAGATCCCGTGCCCCCCACCACGCTGCTGTCAGAGCCCAGCGTGAGTGAGCCTGTGAGTGTGCTCGCCGTGGCACTGCTGTTGAACAGCGCACCGCCGCTGGCAATGCCCGTGCCGTTGATGGTCATGGGGGTGGCAATGCTCAGGCCATTGAAGTCCACAGCACCACCACTGGCCACGGTCACCATGCCGCTGCCCAATCCCGAAGCCACGCCCGCCTTGATCACGCCAGCGCTGACGGCAGTGCCGCCGCTGAAGGTGTTCGCCCCTGACAAAACCAATGTGCCACTGCCGCTCTTGGTCAAGTCCATGGACGTCCCCGAGACAGTGCCGCTCAGGGTCAGCTGGGTGCCGCCCACATCCACCACACTGCCAGCAGCGCCCAAAGCGACCGTGCCGCTGAGGCTGCTGGTGCCCGTGCTGGTCTTGAGGGTGCCCCCGTTGAGGGTGATCGCTTCAGCCCCTAAGGCCACGTTTTGCAAATCCAGCACCGCCCCACTGGCCACCGTGGTGCCCGCCGCCGTGGTGCCTAGCCCAGTGGCGTTCGTCACCACCAACGTCCCTGCGCTCACCGTGGTGACGCCAGGGTAATTGTTGTTGCCCGACAACACCAAGGTGCCACTGCCCGTTTTGGTGAATCCGATGGATGCGCCCGCCCCGACGTTCCCACTCAAGGTCAGCTGTGTGCCGCCCACGTTCACCACACTGCCGGTCGCACCCAAAGTCACCGCACCAGACAGGCTGCTGGTCCCCGTGCTGGCACTGAGCGTGCCGCCGTTGAGAATGGTGGACTCAGCAACCGTCACATTTTGCAGGTCCAGCACAGCGCCACTGGCCACCGTGGTGGCTCCCGCAATGGTCCCCAAGCCCGTTGCGTTCGTCACGGCCAAGGTGCCCGCACTCACGGTGGTTGCACCTGTGTAGGTGTTGGCCCCCGACAAAGTCAATGTCCCGCTGCCTGTTTTGGTGAGCGTGCTGGTGCCTGCACCGGTCAAGGGCGAGGCCAGCGTCACGTTCTGCCCATTGGTGTCCACCTTGTAGGCCAGGCTGCTGCCGCTGCTGAAATAGCCGGAATAGTCGGTGGTGTTGCTGGCCGTGAATTGCAAAATGCCACCACCGAACGTGATCGTGCCCATGGTGCCTGCAGTGCCCACGGCATTGGTCGAGCCAAGGCTCAAGGTGCCGCCATTCAAATTGGTGCCGCCGGTGTAGCTGTTGTTGCCACTCAAGGTCAAGGTGCCTGAGCCCATCTGGGTCAGGCTGCCGCTGCCGCTGATGTCGGTGGACACAGTGAAAGCATCGGTGCGGTTGAACGCCAGCGTGCCATTGTTGGTCAGGGTGGTGGCGCTGCCCAAGGTGCCCGTTGCCCCACCCGCCCCCACTTGCAAAGTGCCCGCGCTGATGGTGGTCAGGCCGCTGTAGCTGTTGTTTGAGCCCAGCACGGTGGTTCCGCTGCCCGCCTGGGTCAAGGTGCCTGTGCCGGAGATGGTGCTCAGAGTCAAGCTGCCCGTCCGGTTGATCACCAGCGCAGCATCGTTCTGCACGAAACCGGCCACGGCCCCTGTGGCGCCTGCGCTGCCCAACTGCAAAGTGCCATCGCTGATGGTGGTCAAGCCCGTGAAGGTGCTGTTGCCTGTCAGGATCAAGGTCCCGCTGCCTGTTTTGGTGAGCGTGTTGGCTACACCGCCCAAGGCCGTGGCCAATGTGACGTTTTGGCCATTGGTGTCCACCTTGTAAAACTGAAGCGGCACGGTGTTGAATCGCGACGAGTAATCGGTGGTGTTGGTGGCCGTGAATTGCAAGGTGCCACCGCTGAAGGAGAGCGTGCCGCTTGGGCCAATCGCATTGGCCGAGCCGAGGCTCAAGGTCCCCGCCGCCAGCTTGGTGCCGCCGGTGTAGCTGTTGTTGCCCGTCACCGTCACGGTGCCCGTGCCCGCCTGCTGCAAGATACCGGCGCCGCTGACATCGACCGACAGCGTGACCGCATCGCTGCGGTTGACCGAGAGCGTCGCGCTGGTGCTGACGCTGACCGTTCCGGCACTGCCCAAAGTGCCGGTGGTGCCGCCATTGCCCACTTGCAAAGTCCCGGCGCTGATGGTCGTCGCACCGCTGTAGCTGTTGCTGCCCGTCAAGGAGGTGACGTTTGATCCGGCTTGCGTCAAACCGCCGGAGCCACTGATGTCGTTGGCCAAGGTCAGGGCGCTCGTGACATTGAGCTTGAGCAAGCCATCGTTCAGCACGGCACCACCGCCCAAACTGGCCGCTGCCGTGTTCGTCGTGCCATCCCCCACCACCAGGGTACCTGCATTGATGGTGGTGCCCCCGTCGTAGCTGGCCGCACCGTAGAGGGACAGGGTACCCGCACCGTTCTTGGTCAGCATCATCGAGGTGCCAGAGGCCTGGTACACCGTGAGCTTGCCCAGGCTGTCCACCACCTCCACGGCGCTGCCACTGGCCCCAAGCACCAGATTATTGATGCCACTGGTGCCCGTGCCACTGGCACGCAATGTGCCACCGTTGAGCGTGATGTTCTCCGTCGTCGCCGCACCTTTGAGCTCCAGCACGGCACCCGCCGACACCGTGGTGCCCGTACCGCTGTTGCCCAGGCTGTTGGCATTTGCGATTGCCAGCGTGCCGGCGTACACCGTGGTGAGCCCGCCATAGAGGTTTGCCGAGTTCAAGGTGAGGGTGCCACTGCCATACTTGCTCAAAGTGACGTTGTTATTGTTATTGGCAGACCCCAGGCCAGCTGCCAGCGTGACGTTCTGCCCATTGGTGTCGAAGCTGTATTTTTCGATGGTGCCGCTGCTCAAGCGCGTGGAATAGTCGGTGCTGTTGCTGGCACTGAACTGCAAGATGCCACCCGCCATGGTGATGGTGCCACTGCTGCCGATCGCGGCCGCTGAGCCCAGGTTCAAAGTACCCTGCGTCAGCGTGGTGCCACCGCTGTAGGTGTTGTTGCCGGTCAGCGTCGTGGTGCCAGTGCCATACTGGTTCAGGCTGCCCGTGCCGCTGATGTCGTTGCCCACGGTGAGCGCATCGCTGCGATAGAAAATGAGCGAGCCGGGACTGGTGACGGTGACCGAACCGCTGCCCAGAGTGCCCACCGTGCCGCCCGCGCCCACATACAAAGAGCCCGCACTCACGGTGGTCTGCCCGCTGTAGGTGTTGTTGCCCGTCAGGAATAGTAAGCCCGTACCCGACATGCTCAGGCTGCCCGAACCGCTGATGTCGTTGCTCACGGTCTTTGAGCCGATCGGTTTGAAAGCCAAATTTGCGTTGTTGACGATCGAGCCCACCACGCTACCCGTTGAAGTACTCGCCATCAGCTGCAGCGTCCCTGCACTGATGGTGGTGCCACCGTCATAAGTGTTGGTGCCCGTCAGAATCAGCGTGCCAGCACCCGTCTTGCTCAAATCTTTGGACACGCCCGAGATCACCCCGCTCAAGGTCAGCTGGGTGCCGCCCACATCCACCACACTGCCAGCAGCGCCCAAAGCGACTGTACCGCTGAGGCTGCTGGTACCGGTGCTGGTTTGCAAAGTGCCACCGTTGAGGGTGATCGGTTCAGCCAACACAGCCACGTTTTGCAGGTCCAGCACGGCACCGCTGTTGACCGTGGTGCCCGCCGTGGTGGCGCCCAAAGCCGTTGCATTGGACAGCGCCAAGGTGCCCGCGTTCACGGTGATGGCCCCCGCGTAGGTGCCGCTGCTCCCTGACAGCAGCAATGTGCCGCTGCCGGTCTTAGTCAGGTTGGCTCCAGAGATGGCGCCAGACAAGGTCAGCTGCGTGCCGCCCACGTCGATCGTGCTGTCTGCATTGATGGACACCCCTGCTGACACGCTGCTGCTGCCGGTGCTGGTCTGCAAAGTGCCACCACTGAGGATGATCGATTTGGCCCCAAGGGCGACGTTCTGCAGGTCCAACACCCCGCCGGAAGCCACAGTCACCGCGCCACTGGTTGAGCCCAGGCCAGTCGCATTGCTCACCGCCACGGTGCCTGCGTTGACAGTCGTTGAGCCCGAATAGATGTTGGAGCCCGACAAGACCAGCGTGCCTGCACCTGTTTTGGTCAGACCACCGCTACTGCTCACCACCCCGCTGAGGGTCAGCTGTGTGCCCCCCACATTGACGGTGTTGCCGCCGGTCATGACCACGCCACCGCTCAAGCTGCTGGTGCCGGTGCTGACTTTGAGCGTGCCAGTATTGAGGGTGATCTGTTCAGCCCCCACGGCCACGTTTTGCAGGTCCAGCACGTTACCGTTGCTGACCGTGGTGCCCGAACTGGTGTCGCCCAGGCCCGTGGCGCTGGCCACAGCCAGTGTGCCGCCACCACTGACAGTGGTGGCCCCGCCGTAGCTGTTGTTGCCCGACAAGGTGATGGTGCCCGTACCCGATTGGGTCAGGCTGCCTGTGCCGCTGATGTCGTTGGCCACGGCCAGGGCATTGCTGCGGTTGAAAATCAGCGAGCCATTGTTGACCACGCTGCCACTGCCCAGCGTGCCGACGGTGCCGGCATTGCCCACCTGCAAGGTGCCAGCGCTGATGGTGGTGGTGCCGCTGTAGCTGTTGCTGCCCGTGAGAATGGTGGAGGCCGTACCCGCTTGCACCAGATTGCCCGAGCCACTGATGTCCGCCGACAACGTCAGGGCAATGATGCGGTTGATTTTGAGGGTGCCGTTGACGGTCACGGTCGAGGCTGTGCCCAGATTGCCTGTGGTTGAGGCTGTGCCCAACACCAGCGTACCGCCACTGTCAACCGTGGTGGTGCCGGTGTAGCTGTTGCTCCCTGTCAGCGAGAGCGTACCGCTGCCGGACATGGTGAAACTGCCTGACCCGCCAATGACCCCGCTGTAGTTGCTGGTGCCCGCCTGGCTGATGGTGAGGTTGCTGCCACTGGCACCGGTGGTGATTGCACCAGCGCCACTGACACCACCGGCCGCGCTCAAAGTCAGTTTGTTGGCCGATGACCAGGTCACCGCACTGGTAACGGTGATGTTGCCCGTACCCGATCCGGCAGTGCCCGTGTTGGTGGTGCTAACAATGACGTCGCCACTGGCCAGTGCCGTTTGAATGGTCGTGGGCTTGATGATGGAGGTGTTCAACCCGGAGTTGGGGTTGAAGGTCCCGCTGGTGTTGGTCACCGTTTCAGTGCCGGTGCTGTTGATGTCGATGTCGGCAGGGTCCAGCAGCCATTGGCCTGCTTTGGCCTGTGTGGAGGATAGTGTATTGACACTGGCCAGATCTCCCACTTGCAGCGTATGGCCCGAGGTCTCCACCTGCCCGCCATTGCCCGTGCCCGCGCCTTTGGCCTCGATGCGCCCGTCCACCTGGGTGAAGCTGCTGGCGTTGTGCACATCGCTCCACAGCACCACCTTGCCACCATCGCCTTGGCTGCTGGCGTTGGCCTCGATGCTGGCGCCTTGCGCCATGCTGACCTGCGTGGCCTGGCGCGTGTCGCCGCTGCCTTGCCAGTCGCCGCCCACCAGCACGGTGCCGCCGCCTTGCGGGCCGTTGGCGTCGATGCGGCTACTACTGCTCAGCTCGATCTTGTCGCCCATCAGGACAATCTTGCCGCCCTTCTCTGTCAGGCTGGTGGCGCTGAGCTGCCCACTGTTTTTGACGACCGCGTTTTGCAAGCTGGCCAGCGCGTGGGCCGACAAGATGATCTGCCCGCCTTCGACCAGCACAGCGCTGCGGTTTTCCACCAAGGCCGCAATGGTTTGCGGCGTGGTGGTCAGGCCCGCCAGGCTGGTGCCGCCGTTGTTGAAGTTGAGCGTGATGGCTTCGCCCGTGGCCAGCGCCACGGTGCCGGCCTGCGCAATGACCACACCCTGGTTGCGCACCTCGGGGGCCAGCAAGGCAATGTAGCCGCCCCGCGCGGCTTTCAGTTGGCCTTCGTTGACCACGCTGGCGGTGCTGCCTTCGCGGTTGAAGCTGGATTTGCCGGCCATGAAGTCGTCGGCATTGGCTTTGCCGGTGGTGGCCACCAGGCTGCCCACGTCCACGCTCGATGTGGGCGAGAAGTAGATGCCGCTGGGGTTGCTCAAGATCACCTGGCCGTTGGCGCTGATTTGGCCAAAGATCTGGCTGGCGTTGTTGCCTTGCACCTGGTTGAGCACCACGGCGCTGCTGCTGGGCTGGTTGAACTGCACCTTGGCTTGGCTGCCCACGTTGAAGCTGGCCCAGTCGATCACGGCGCGGGCGCTGGCCTGGTTGACCGTCATTTGCGCGGTGGCGGTGTTGACGGCAATGTTGGCGCTGCCTCGGCTGACCACGCCGCCTTGGGGCAGCTGGTTGGCAGCAGGCGGCGCTTGCTGCGCGTGCGCCAGGCTGGCCACACCCGTGAGCACCACGCTGGCCACAGCGCCCGCCACGGTTTGGGCCAGGCTTTGTGCGCTGGTCGCGGCTCGGCCTTTGCCTGCGCTGCGTGCGGTTTCGGGCACGGGCTGCAGCTGCAGGGTGTGGCGGTTGGTTTTGAGGCGGTAGATGTGGTTCATGGGGACAGTCCTGTGTCCAAATTCAGAAGCGCACGGCGGCCGACAGCCACACGCGGTTGACGATGCGGGTCTGGTCGCTGTCCAGGCCGTTGGCGTCAGGGTTGGGGTGGTTGCCGCGGCGGCGGCTCCAGGTGGCGCTCAGGTCCAGGCCAGGTTCGGTTTGCCAGTTCAGGGTCAGGCCGTGGCCTTGCAGGGCCTGGGTGGCAGGCTCTTTGCCGCCCGCGCCCGAGGCAGCGCTCTTGAGGCAGACGTCTTGCAGGTTGTGGCACACGTTCACGCTGCCCCAGTCCACAAAGCCGCTCAGGCTCCGGCCTGCGTCCAGGCGTTGGCGCAGGCCCAGGGTGGCGGCATAGCCGCTGGCACCGCCCACTTCGTTGACGGGGTAGGCGCGCACGCCGCTGGCACCACCCAGAAAGAGTTTTTCTGAAGAGTCCAGGTTGCGGCTGGCGCTTTGGGTTTGCGCCTGCCCGTACCAGCTCAGGCTGCCTGTGATGCCTTGCTCGCGGTTGAAGCTGAGGTTGAGTTTGTTGAAGCTGCCTTGCACGCCCGTCGTGTCGGCGGGGTTGTTGACTTTGCCGTTGCTCAGGGTGATGCCCATGCTGCTTTGGGCCAGGCCCAGCCAGCTGTCTTGCCAGTTGCCGCTCAAGCTGGCGCGGGCCACATCGATGCTGTAGGCCGAGGTCACGGCGTCGTTGGCGCTGTTTTGCAGTTGCTTGTGGTCGGTGTTGAGGTTCCAGCTCCAGCGGCCAGCAGGCATGCGCCACCAAGGGCCGCTCAGGTCCAGGCCGCTGGTGCGGGCCACGCCCGAGATGGCGGTGCTGTTCCAGTCAAAGGCATAAGACATGTTGGAGCTGTGTGCGCCCACACGCAGGCCGTCGCTGCCTACAGGCAGGCTGTAGGCGGCGCGGCGGTAGCTGCTGCCTGCAGTTTCGACCAGGTTGATGCTGAGCAGGTCGCCCAGACCCAGCAGGCTGTTGAAGTTGAAGTTCAGCGACAGGCGCTGCACGCCCGTGCTGCGTGCGCCTTGGTTGTCGGCACTGAAGCTGCCTTCGACGCGTTTGCCGCCGCCCACCTGGATCAGCAGGTCGGTGGCGCCTTCGGTTTGGCTGGGGGCAAAGCTGCCGTACGAGGCCACGCCGGCCAGCTCGTCAATGAGCATGAGGGCGCGGTCCACGCTGTGGAGGTTGAGCGCATCGCCGGGCTGCAGTTGGGCCAGCACCAGTTGCTGGATTTGCGCGGCCTCGATGCGCACCTGGGGCTGCACGTCGATCTGGATCTGCCCCAAGCGGGCCTCGATCACCTGGATGCGGACCAGGCCTTGCTCGATTTCTTGCTGCGGCACAAAGGCGTTGACCAGCCAGCCTGCATCGCGGTAGGTTTGCGTGACGACCCAGGCCGCTTCTTGCAACTGCGTGAGACTGAGGTCACGGCCCGCAAAACCCGACAGCGCGGTTTGCAGGGTCACGGGGCTGAGCAGCGTGGCGCCGTCGATGTGAAAGGCGTTGACGCGCAGCACCGGGCCTGCGTCGTCACCCGCAGGCGGGGTGGGGGTTTGCGGCGTTTGAAGATGGGGCGCCTTGAGCAAAGGGGCCGGGCGGGATTCAAGCTGTTGCAGCACCGAGCCTGCGTCGGGGGCAGCCAGCGCCAACAGAGGCACGCTCAAAAGAAAACCTTGCAGCAGCGCGGGTAGGAGCCCCGCCCTCGGGGCGATGGTGGGCCGACGGTTCACGCGCATCGCGGCGTGGGCGTCGCTCCCACATGGGGAACCCGTGGACTTGGACGCATAGAAGAATGTGTTGAACAACATGGCGTGTCTCTGGCTCAGGGTTTGCGGATGTCCAGCTCGTCAAAGAACTGGTAGCCCACGTTGCGAATGGCTTCGATGACGGCGCCTTCGGCCCCGGCGTCGTGCAGCTTTTTGCGCAAGCGAACCATGCGCACCTGGATGTTGGATTTCTGCGCCTCAGACGTGGGCACGCCCATGCACTGGGCCACTTGGTCAAAGCCAAGCCTCGCATCGGGCGACTGCGCAAAGGCGTGCAGCAGCGTGGCCTCGGCGGCCGTGATGCGAACGGAACCGGTCGGGCCGGTCAAATCGAGTTTGTGAAGTGTGAGCACAGCAGCTGACGGATTTGCAGATGCTGGCGATTACAGAAAATTAATTGATAGAAAGCTTTCAAACGCTTTCAAATTGCTAAATTTGCCAACTCAAAATGGCCGATTTGAAAGTTAATGAAAGCATTTGAAAGATAAGGAAAGAATTTTCCTTGTAGGAGCGGCGCCCTCGCCGCGATGGGGCGCCTCAAGCACCCACACCATCGCCCCGAGGGCGGGGCTCCTGCATGTCAGGCGGTGACTTGCACTGGCACGTTCAGCTGGTAGCCCACACCGCGTATGGACTCCAGGCTGTGGGCTTCGGCCCCCACTTGGACGAGTTTTTTGCGCAGTCGGGTGATGCGCACTTCTGTGTTGGTCTTGCTGGCTTCGCCACTGTCCATGCCAAACAGTTCCAGCAGTTGCCAGTTTTCCAGGCGGCCTGAGGGGGCACGGGCGAAGGCGATGAGCAGGGTTTCTTCTGCACCGGTCAAGCGCACCTGGTCTGCGGGGCCGTGCAGTTCACGCTGCTGCAGGCGCAGCGCACCGTCAGGGGTGAGCTGTGTGGTGTGTTGGGCCTGGCGGCGACGGGCAAAGCTGTTGATGGCGGCGCGCAGTTCTTCAAAGGGCACGGGCTTGGGCAGGTAGGCGTCGGCCCCGCAGTCGTAGCCGTCGACTTTGTCTTGCAACTCCGAGCGGGCCGAGACGATGATGATGCCCACCAGCGGTTGCACCTGCCGAATGCGCCGCGAGAGGCTGAAGCCGTCTTCGCCGGGCAGGTTCAGGTCAATCAAGAACAGGTCGGCCGCAGTGCCTCGGGCTTTGTCTTCAAGCTCTTCGGCGCAGCTGAGCGCGGTGACGCGGTGGCCTTCGGCGCGCAGGGCTTCAGCGGTGAGTTCTCGCAGGTCGTCGTTGTCTTCAACCAGGACGATGCTCAGGTGGGCAACCATAGTTCAAAGCAGATGTGGGTGTCGGTGGGCTGGTAGCGCAGTTCAGCGCCCAGTTGTTGCGCCAGATTGTGCGACAGAAACAGGCCCAAGCCGGTGCCGGACTGGCTTTGTGCGGCCGCGCTGCGGTAGTACTTGGCAAAGACCTTGTCGGCGTCGGGCCAGCCTGCCGCACCGGGGATGCTGTACACCTTGAGGCACCAGGCTGCGCGGCCCTGGCCATGCGCTTGCGTTTGCAGGCTCACACGCACAGGCTCTTTGGGATCACCGTATTTGAGGGCGTTTTCAATCAGGTTGCTGGCAATGATCTGGACGCATTGCAGGTCGGTGTCGACCGGGGCCGTGTGCACGCTGTCGAGCACACAACGGCCTGCGGCCTGCTTGTTGTCGTTCACCCATTGCTGCAGTTGCGCGGCCAAGTCAAAGGGCTGACAACGAACCTCAAACGGCCGATCCACCAGGCGGTCGGTCTGCACACAGCGGTTGAGGATGGTCTTCATGTTGTCGATGGCGCGGCCCACATAGCCTTGCGTCTTGTCACTGACCACTCGGTCTTTGAGCGCCATGTCGATCACGGCCAGCGGGGTTTTGAGCTCGTGCATCAGCATGTTGAGGAGCTGCGACTGGTCTTGCCGGCGGCGCGTTTCAATGGTGAGCTGTTCCCGCGAGAGATAGAGGTGGTTGGCTTGCTCACGGCGCAGGCGCTCCATCTGGCGAGAACGCACGATGAGCAATGCGGTCATGAACAGGCCCGACAGCAGTCCATACAACAACACACCGTAGATGGACATGGTGGAGCCTTGCAGCAAGCCGAGGCTGGGCATGATGCTCACACCCAATACGCCCAACACAAAGCTGTAGTACGCGAGGATGACTGGTTTTGGAAGCAGGTAGGACTTGTGTGGCTGCGCCAGATCCGGTGTCCGGGGCTGGATGCCGATCGCAGTCAGCAGCATGCACAGAATGCCCAGGCCTGTGATCACAGTATTGCCCAGAAGGGCAAGTTCTTTGCTGCCAGTCAGCAAAAGCAACATCAACACCACCGAGGTGCCAATGCAGGCCTGCAACAAGCGAGTACCCCAGGTTGAGATCATGTATTCGCGCAATAACCGAAATTCAAACAAGAAGGTGAGTCCCGTGGTCATCAGCAGCACCCAGCAATACAACAGGTCTTGACCCACCGCCGACATCACGCCGTCAAGCAAGATGCGGTGGTACCCCAAATAACAGGCGGTGTAGATGAGCAAGATGGTCTGGCGCAGGACGAACATGCCGTTGACCGGGTCACGGTCTTGCAACCAGGACGTGAACACCCACAACAGACAAGAAAAGATGACCGCCAGCAGCGCGGAGTAGGCCAACCACAAGGTGTGCTCTTCGCGCAGCATCTCACGGGGCGTGAGCGCCTCGACCTGCATGAGCTGTGTGCTGGTGGTGCTCAGGCGCAGCCAGACCTCACGCGGCCCTGGCTGCGCGGGGATCACAAAGGTGTGGTTCAGTGACTCGAATTCAGTGGCCTGAAAAGGTGTTCTGTCGCCCGTGGTGCGTGGCACCCTGCCCTGCGCCAGCTCCAGCGGGTCGTAGAGGGTGATGCTGTCCAGGAACACCGGGCGTATGCGCAACACCAGTGTGTCGGAGCCTGAAGGCACGCCATCCACCTTGAGTCTGACCCATTGCGCGTGTGGGTTGAAGCCTTTGCTGAGCACACCGCTGTAGGGCGTGTAACTGGCTGAGCGCGCCTGCTCGAAGGTGGCCACGCCGCTGCTGTCGGTCCAGTAGGCTTTTTCAAGAATGCGGTCATGCGCCCAGCTGGCGGTGGGCAACCACAAACAAAGCAAAACAAGGCACCCCAGCCGCTGGATCGGGCCTGCAGAGCAGATCAATGAAATGAAACGCATACAGGGCAGTTTAGGCGCAATCACTTCATCTCCTGCGCCAGGTAATTCACCATCTCGCTGGCTGCGGGTGACAGGCTTCTGCCCCGCAAGGTGACCAGCCCGATGGGGCGGCGCAGATCAGGGGCCACCAGACGCCTGCGCACAATGCCTGTGTCTGACCCCACATTGGCGGCCAGCTCGGGCAAGGCCGCGACACCCAAGCCTGCTGCCACCAAGGCCTTGATGCTGGCCAGGTGTTCGAGCTCAAACTGGGGTGCGAACTGGATGCCGTGCTCCAGCAAGGCGGCGTCGGCGTATTGCCGCACGCTGGACGGCAAGGGCATGGAGATGTGCGGCAGCCCTGCCACATCGGGCCAGTGCAGCGGCTTGCGGCCTTTGGCCAGTGCGTGCCCCTGCGGCAGCAGCAGCACAAAACCATCGGATGCCAATGGCAGGTAGTCCAGATCCGGGTAGGCCGGGTTGGCGGCGGTGAGCGCAAAGTCCACCTGCCCGGCGCGCACCATGTCAAAAGCGGGGCCCGACAAGGTGTCGAGCAGTTTGAGGCGGATGCCCGGGTGGGCCAGGGCAAAGCGGGCATATGCCCGTGGCACCACAGTGGCCGCCAGAGAGGGCATGGCCGCCATGGCCACTTGGCCTGCCTGCAGGCTGGCCACTTCGCGCACGGCACGCACCGCGTCCTGCGCGGTGTGGCGCAGGCGCTGGGCTTGCTCAACAAACACCTGCCCGGGGCCGGTCAGTCGCACCTGCCGTGTCGTGCGGTCGAACAATTTGACTTCCAGGGCCGCTTCGATGCGGGCAATGACCGCGGTCACCGCCGGTTGCGACAGGTGCATGCGCTCGGCGGTCTGCCTGAAGCTCAAGGTCTCGGCCAGGGTCAGGAAGATGTCGATGTCTCGGGAGGACCA
>Ga0213920_1001528_pt1 | contig 12607 bp, 11 predicted proteins | sample McNCre1117MG_FD_161054 | JGI IMG/M metagenome (GOLD analysis project Ga0213920, IMG submission 161054) | Freshwater microbial communities from McNutts Creek, Athens, Georgia, United States - 11-17 MG | ecosystem: Environmental > Aquatic > Freshwater > Creek | place: USA: Georgia | collected...
CAATGGCTCGACAAAAACATGTGAGCTGCTTGCCATCATCGGAGTGCCACCTGTCCCACAAAACCCCATCATTACGCCCGATTCGCTCAATAAACGCACTGCTTCTTCTGTTATCGAACTTCCTTTTCCCAATAGGACAAAAGATGTATTTTTGTCTGGGATGTTGTAACATTTAGCTTCATCGCCATCAGCATTCCAATAAACTGCCCTACCTTCATCCACGCAAACACGGGCTTTTTGTAAGTAAAATACATTTTGGCGTTTTGACATCATTACGCCACGCATTTTAAATTCGCGCTTAATTAAAATACTGGCAAATAGGTTGAATTTAACCTGCTACTTAAGCCGTAACTTGTAACGCCAGTGTTTTTGCCAGCATCAACTACTTCTCGCTTTATATGCAAAAATTGACCTGATTTATAAACTATCTGCGGCAATAAGTCAGCCTTGGTTTTCAAGTCATCGTAAAATTTGCTATTTTTTGAGCATCTGGCTTTTTTCAAAACTACATAACCACTAACTTTTTTAAAGTCTACAGGTTTTATTTGGGCTAACATGGTAGCGATGTTTTCACATACAAATTCGTTTTGCCCAATTTGCATCAAGCAATCACGTAGTGTTGATTGCTCATTAGCAAACAGACGAATAGTGTTGCCTAATGTTTTTTTGTATGGCTTGTCAGCCAACGAGTAATTGGGAAAATCTAATGGGATATTTACCCCTGATTTTCGCATGTAACCATGCAAAACCCAGTGAACGCCACTTAGCTTTATGCTGATGTCGCGCTTACTTTCGCCTAAAATAATTAAATCACAGTAATACATAAATCTCCAAAATTGTTAAAGTTAAACTATGTGCAAAGTATATCATAACTTAGTTTGTTTTGTGCTTTTTTTTATACAAACTTCTTTTTTATTTCCTACGGTAAAAATTAAATCGTTCTTTTTATAACACTTCACGCTCATCGTTCTGCTCGCTGTGGCAGTTAAGTATTCCCTGACTAACTCTAAGCATTCTTGCGTTATTTCACACATCCATGTGCGATTTCCCATCCTTTGAGCGTAACGGTCAAGGATGCTTCGCACCCTAGTTATACTATTGCCAGTTGACTCACAAATGAATGTAATTTTAATAAATTATATCCTCAACATAAGCCAACCCTTTTTTCCCAACATAAAAACTGTTTACTCCGGCATTTTTAATTTGAGTGGCGATTACAACGGCTTTATTATATTCACATGGAATATTAATAGAGAGCTTACCTCCACTTTTTTTCATTCTATGCTGAATAGAACCCTGGCCTTTTATTATTTTCTCACAAACTGTTGGGCAACGATAGTTCATTACTTCACCTCCAGAATTGTGACCATAAAATGTCCTAGGGGTGTGGGTGCGCAAAGAAAACCCTACTATTTCTCCACCAACTTTTCCTTTGTTTTTTTCGTTTTTTACATCATCAAGGGTAATGCTATTTACTTCTAATCTTTTCATAGCTATATATAAGGCAGCACAATAAATAGCAAAGACATTGTAACCAGATTCTTCGCCCTTTTTGTATATTTTGTAAAGATGTATATTATCTTTGAAAATTTCAATGCCGCTTTTTTTAAATTCCTCTACTATATTTTGGCATATAATGTCACTCAATTTTACCTTTTTGCATATTTCCAGCTTTGCGCTAATTATATTAGGGTCAACTTTCCCTATATTGCCGTCAAGTTCTTTTTTGTTTACAATAAAATCGTATAACTGTTCGCTATCTAGCCAAAATACTTGCCACAATTTTTTATATATAGTTTCGTTAAAACATGGTCTATCGAAGTGTAATATCCCCTTATAGCTGCTAGGGTTTTTGGCATAAAAGTTCATATTTTTGAGTATGGTAATTTCGCCGTTTATGTAATCTTTGCTATCGGTGAAAGATATTATACCTTCTATGTCGGCAAAATAACGCGATTCGTCAAGCATTATTTGGAATAACCTTCGTTGGTCTCCTATCAATCTGTATAAAATGCCCAAAGCTGTATTTTTAGATATATCAGCTTCTTTTATTCCATTTTTTGTAAAGTTGTATAGCGTTGTTAGCCATTTCCTTTGTTTATATTTCCCCTTTTCATTAAAATGGGGGGCATTTGCCTCCCCATCTAAAAATGAATTGTGCCAAGAGCTATCGTAATTAATAATTATTTCCATAATTACTTGCCGATATAATATTGGGCATAATTGGTAGATTTCTCCCCATTAGCTTCGCTTGTATTTCTTTTTAGGCGTAATGGTGTTCCATTGTTGTAGTCAACTACTACATTAGCTACAGACATATAGCCTTTGCCCTGCACTATATTTAAATTTTTAAACATGTCAATCACTTCATTGACTAAAATATCAATTGCATCGTCATTTAAAAGTAAACCTTGTTCACCGCCATTATGGATGCTGCCAATGCGAACATAGTTTTTATGGAAAGTTACAGTTGGATTTTTACTTGCATCAATTGACTTCAAGTATTCTTCAATTTTTTTACCTAATGCAATACCTTGGGTTTCGCTAGTAATTTCCATAGCTGGTCTTTCAAATTGTTTACTTAAGCTGATAAACTGTAAATCTTCGATATTTAAAGAAGCCCATCCTATATATTTTGTATTACCAAAAGTGGTTTTGGTAAAAAAGGTATTATTTTTTTTATCAACTTCTTTTGCCTTCGAACCATGCCTTGACATATTTTCAAAGTTTCCATTGCCAAGTTGGTCTACAAAATCAGTAATTAACAAAGGGGATTTACGCTTACTTCCAGACTTGTCGTGCGTAACTACATAACCCCTGACCAAACCTACAATGCTGGCCAACAAATCATCCATTTGTGGAATACAACCTTTTTGTAGAAGGAATGAATTGCTTTTAAAAAGAGCATTTTTTATGCAATTTTGACTTATATACAAGGGAGTTTCTTTAAAGTCAATATCACTTGCTTCTTTTTTGTATTTGTAGCCAGTTTCTTTTACTTTGCCATTCAAATTTGTGTAGCCTCGTAATTTGGGGAAAGTATGGTTGTTTATTTCCTTTCCGTCGTCGCCAACAACCGACATACTGCCGTTCCAGTTGACGACACCATGTCCAACCGCTTCAATTTTAAAATCTACTGATTTAATACCGCTAATTTTATTCATTTGTTTTTTCCTTTGTTAATGTTAATAAGTTTAAGTTTGCTTTTTGTTTAAAAAGTGAATGTATTATACACAATAATTAATTCATGTGTGAATTATTTTTAATCTACGTTGTCAAAGTCCTCGTCAACAATTTCAGCTTCAAGCCCTTGGTTGCTTGTCACTTGTAACCCCCTCATCCAACCTACAGTTTGTTTTTTTGACCTGACATAGTAAATATAGCTATCAAGTTGCTCCAGCCTTTCATCATCTACGAAACTTACTTTTATAGCTTGGTCAGGGCTTCTAGCTGCTGCATAAATTGGTTTCCACGCCTTGCTTTGTTTTGCCCTAGATGAGCCTTGTTGATGTGCGTATACACTGGCTAAGTTCTTTTCTGGGTCAGAGTCGTCGTAACCGCATATTTCCAGCTTGCTCATCGTTACGTCACTTATATCACCGCACAAATATGTGTTTGTTTGGATGAATTTGCCATCATTATGCTCAACCACAGCCATGTTTACGTAACGGCTATCATCGCGTATTGACGACGACGGTAGCTTTTTGCTTGCATCCTTTTTTGGTTTTGGCATTACAACAGGGTCGTACACTTTTGCGTTTAACCTTTTTGCACTGGCGGAAAGTTGCTTTAAAACATCTTTTTCAACCGCCTTTAAGCAACTTTTGTCTTTGTAAAAATTATTGTAAATTTCGTACAACTCGGCAATCGTAATGCTAATTAAATCAGACCTATTTGCATGTAAATAGTCAATGAAAGCCTTTGACGAAGCTAATATGTTTTGTTTTGCCAACAAGGTCGGCTTTAATGGAGCATAAATTGTATACCTTGTCGCTCCTTTAATTTCGCCAAACCTGTTTAACCTACCCATGCGTTGCAGTAAGTTTTCAGCATTGGACAACTCGGTTATCATCCACCCGCAACTAATGTTTAATGAGCTTTGCACGATAGGGCCAGAAAATAGAACTGCGTCTCGGTTAGAATCCTTGCCAAACGCTGACATAACTTTTTTAAATTGAACTTGTTTGTCGGTTTTTGAAAACTTTGAGTGGAAAATAACAGGATTATCAATCTCCCATTCATTTTTCATATATGCATGTTGGACATCTTTCACGTTATTACTAATGCAAATTGTATTTTTAAAGTGAGCCTTGGAAAATGGATTTTCTTTTTCGCCGTCAAACTGTAATACTTCCAAGTTAAAAACATTTGTGTTAAAACTGCTGACCGCTACACTGGTATGGCTTATCCCAAGCAGCTCTTTACAAAAAAATGGGTTCGTAGTTGCGCTAACTAGCAAACACGATACACCGTTTTTGTTGTTTTGCATTTGCTTTATTTTTACTAACTCAGCGAATAACAAATCGTATCCTGTAGTTTTTATAAGCTCGTGGAATTCATCAAAAATAATATGAGCATCGAAAAAATCAACTAAGGTCGCGACACTTCTATGCGTAATCAACGCACCTGCCATCATGTCAATTGTGGTAATTACTACATCTCCTGAGAAGTAGTCTCTTTCGTTAGTTATTTCGCACAATTCGCCATTTTTCTTATATTGCTTAAACTCCCCCGTGTGAATTTCTACTTTAGATTTTAATCCATAGTCTGAGGTCGTTAATTCTTCAAACAAGCCTTGAGCTATAGCTACCCTTGGGACGATGAATATTAGTTTTTTTGCGTTTACATTCTTTGCCCACTCTATAGCTATCTTTGTTTTCCCACATCCAGCTGGGCCTTCCAAAACATTTATATTGGCCGAGCCGACAGACAAAGGCATAGATAGCTTTTTAGCCGCTTCACTTTGTTTTTCACTTCTAAGCAAATTAATCTCTTTTTCTTCTTTTGCCCCTTTGGTGATTTGTGATTTGTTGACCAAATCGCACCAAGAAAGAGAATTACTTATATCGACAGATAAATTAGACTTCTCTAGTTGGCTGTATAAATTTTCCAAACTTTTATTGTTAATAAGCTCATTTAACTTCTCAGATGTTAAACTGCTGATAACCCTATCTGCTAAAATTAACGCAGAACGAACAATTGAACGGCGAGCATTATTGTCTATCATCCCTCTGTATAACGATAGTTCCGACTTTAATTCATAGACTTTATATTCAGGAACCGAAGCTTTTTCTTTCAAGCCACAATGCTCATACGGCATTGATGTAGCCTTACCAAAGTAATCAAACTCCATTGTGTTGATGTCGCTTACAATAGCATTTAATATGTCAAATGTGTTATGTGTGAGCGACAACTGACCATCAAACGTAGCTTTCAATTCAGTCGATTCCAAAATGGCATTTAATGACATTTCTTCGCCTTTTTTATCTCTTTGCCACTTCGCATGATGCCAGTAAATTGCATGGTGCGCCAAGTCATACACATTTTGCTTTATGTTAGAGTAATTGCGGCATAAGGCAAAAATTGCCGCCGATATTTCATTATGTCTGACAATGGGCTTGTCTTGGTGCTGACCATCCTCCGGCACTTCTGCCCCTTCGTTTTTCTTTATTTCTTTATTTAGCCAATTTTGGAAATGCGGGTCTATTTTGCCAATATCATGCTCAACCCCAGATAAATAAGCCGCCTTGGCTAAGTTAGGGCAATCAAAGTTCGACTTGACGATATATTCAGCTAAAACGCCGACAGCGAACAAATGCTGCGATAAGGGTTGTTTTTTTGTGTTTGCGTAAAATGTCATTTTTTATTTTCTCGTTTTTAAGTTAAATTTAATTGTTCCCTGATTACTCAGTTGTGAGTATTATACATATTTTTTTATTTTTTTGTGTATTTTTTTTGCCTTTTCCCTTAAGCCTTTGTTTTTATTTTATTGTTTTTATTTTTTTGTCTTTTTTTACTTTTCTTTAGGGTATATTCTGGCAAGGGAGGGAGGCCAAAAAAACTCCCCCGCCATACAGTTATTTACTTACATAATAACTAATATGTCTATTTATCTTGTCAATACAAAGAAAAACAGCCCGACAAAAGAAAAAAATAAAACATTTTGCTTAAGCCAGTCGAAAAAACCTTTTTGGCCTCCCTACTCTGCAATGCCATCTTGTTTTACCAAGACCACATTCAGCTAGCTTTTTGCTTGTTAGCTAAAGCCGACTACGCACTTCGTTATTAGACATAGGATTATCCCGCATTTGCCCTATGCCCCTTTTCTGGTTCGTTGCGTTACGCTTATCCAGCCGGAGACATGCTTGAGGAGGTGTGGCTGTTCCGGTTACTGCAATCTATCCTATTTTCCACATCAGGCGGATAGTCCATATTGTTGTAAGCCAACATAATAACGTTGTGGGAGACGGACTCTTTGTCAGGCAAGGTTGGTTTGTTTAGTTTTTTGGTTTGGTAAGTTTGTAGTTGGTTAGTTAGTTTTTTGGCTTTATAAGGTTTGTTAAGTTTTATAAGTGTTTGGAGGTTTGTATAAGTTTATTTAGTTTGTATGGTAGGTTACTTTTCTTTCACCCATTTGAAAGTTTACTATAAAATTAAAAAAAAGTAAATAGCTAATTGGTGATATACATTGTATCATTTGTCTAAAAAATCATGTAAAATACCAAGATGGAAAAATATAAATACGGAAAGTTATGATTCATTTGACCGCGCTTGAATGGGGCGACGTTATAAACCGCCGCCACCCTGAATATTCAGAATACGTAGCCCATTGGGAATTTTTGGAAGAAACCTATGAAGACGACAGGGAGTATTACAAAAAAAACATATTCCGTTACATCAAAGAGGGCAACCAGGAGTTCAAGCAAAGGGTTGAAAGGGCGACTAGGTTTAACCACAGCAAAGAAGTGGTTGATATTGTCGGCAAGTATATTTTCAAGAACCCTATTTTCCGCAATGAAACTGATGCCCCTGTCCAAATCCAAGAGTTTTGGAAAAGGGCGAACAAAAGCGGCAATTCCCCCATTTCAAAGTTTATACGGCAAATAGAAAAACAGTCCTCAATTTTTGGCAGGATTTGGATTGTCGTTGACAACACCCGCGCTATATCGTCAGACCCAAGGGAATACGCTTATATTGTCAAACCCCAAAATGTCCTTGATTTTTCTTATGACGAAAATGGGGAGTTAAATTGGATTCTCATCAGCGAAACTTACCGCTACGATGAAAACCCATTTGAAACTAATGCCCCAGAAAAAGAAAGATTTCGCTTGTGGACTAAAAACGAGTGGTATCTAATCGAAGAAGTCAACGAAGAAAAGAACCGTTTCTCCTCGCAAAAAGAAGGGGAGCTTATTGCTTATGGCGAACACAATCTCGGTTTAGTCCCCGCATTTCCGCAAGACCACAGTGAATCCGAGGAAGATTTCACCAGCCCCTCGCTAATCGCATCAATTGCGTATTTAGACCGCTCAGTGGCTAACTACATGTCAAATTTGGATGCCATCATTCAAGACCAAACCTTTTCCCAGTTGGCCATGCCAGCACAGGGCATGTTGCCTGGGGATGACGGCTATGAAAAGTTGATTGAGACTGGCACGAAAAGGATTTTTACATTTGACGGTGAAAACGGTGGCGCACCGTTTTACCTTTCCCCTGACCCAAGGCAGGTTGGGGTAATCCTTGATACCATATCCAAAATAATCAACGAAATCTACCATAGCGTAGGGTTGGCCGGGGAACGCACCAAACAAGACAACAGCATAGGCATAGACAACAGTTCTGGCGTAGCCAAGGCAATGGACAACGAGCGCATGTATTCGCTCCTGACGACCAAGGCAGCGGCTTTAAAGCGATGCGAAGTGAACATGATGAAGTTAGTCATGTTGTGGAATGGTCAGCAAGTTGAAAATAAAGATTTAGAAGATTTATTGGCTTACCCAGAGACATTTGATTCACGCGGTATTGCTGATGAATTTGTCATTGCTAGCAACCTAATAAAAATCAACGCCCCGGTTGAAATGCTCAAAGCGCAATACAAAACCATAGTCAGTAAGATATATCCGCAATACACCAATGCTGACAGGCAAAAAATGATTGCTGAAATTGATAAAATGACAGAAGAAAGTTTGCTGAAAATGCAGGGAAAGATGCAGCAAGTAGACCCAGCGTCCATGACTCCCAAAGGGAACCAGCAAGGCGAAGCTAACACGGGAAATGACATATCCCAAAAAAGTAATACACAAAACGCTTGACAAGTAAGTCACAACATAGTAAATTACTAAACAACGAACTAATAAATTTCATAACTCATGATTATTAAAAACAAATTTTTAGAAGAAAATACTGATGCCCCCGTAGAAGGCGCACCAGCCGAAGAAGTAAAAAAAGAAGAAACCAAAGTCGAAGATGTAAAACCAGAAGATAAAAAGGAAGAGTCAAAAATTAGCGATAAAGAGAAATCTTTGTTAGACGAGGTAATGAAACGCAAGGCTAAGCAAAAAGAATACGAATCTCAAATCAATGAATTGAAAGCTAATTTGTCTAAATTTGATGGAATTGATTTAGAAGAAGTTACAAATTTGCTCAATGAGCGCAAAACCGCCCAAGAAAAGAAACTTGAAGAGCAAGGGCAGTGGGACAAACTCAAAGCCCAAATGAAAATTGAGCATGAAAAAGATGTTCAAACAAAAAGCACAAGAATCGCCGAGTTGGAAGGCGAGCTAAAGAACAAAGTGGATTTGATAGAGCGGCTGACGCTAGGGAACAGCTTTGCCAGCTCTAAGTTCAGGGAAGAACTAACCTTATCCGCCAACAAGGCCAAAACCTTGTATGGCGACCATTTTGATGTAGTAGACGGCAATATCGTAGCTTATGACAAGCCACGTGGGGCGCAAGACCGCACCATGCTTGTCAATGCTGGCGGTGATGCGTTGGACTTTGACACGGCGTTCAAAAAGATTTTGGACTCCGACCCTGACGGCAAGGATTTCTACCGCCAGTTGGCAAAGCCTGGTGCTGGAAGCAGCACGACCAATGCCAAGCCATCCACTAAAAACACCCAATCGACAGCGACTGGGTTCGACAGGATTTTGGAAGCTTTGAATAGCCCAAAAAAGTAAAAGTTATATGCCCCACTTGGGGCTTGTTAGATGTTTTTTCTCCATATAGCCCCTATCTCTTGGGGCTTTTTTTTACTCACAAGTAATATATTATGTAGACAAATTATATTAACTTGTGGTAACATATTTACATAACTTATTGTATATACCCCACTTGGGGCTTGTTAGGCTGATAAGAGAGCTTCGGCGGATAAATTAAAGTTATATGCCTCATTTGGGGTTTGTTGGGCTGATAAGAGAGTTTTGGCTATCAACGTGATACCTCCGTTAAGGAGGATAAATGGAATTATCTAAAAAACTAAATATATCAGGGAGATATAGCAATGCCTTTATTGAAAGCAGAAGCCCAGAAACTCAGTAACAACCAACTGGTGGCTGGCGTAATTGAAGAAATCATCTATCGTGACGAAGTTTTCGCCCGTTTGCCTTTTATCCGCACTGACGGCAAAGCTTACGTTTACAATCGTGAAAACACTATCGGCACAGTAGATTTCTACGACCCATACGACAACTTTACCGAATCAGCGGCTGACTTTACCCAAGTCACCACTAACTTGCGCGTATTCGGTGGCGACGTTTATGTAGACAAGTTCATGAATGGAACTATGTCTGATACCAACAACCAACGCGCATTGCAAATCCAAGCCAAAGCTAAAGCAATGGGTATTGCGTTTAAAACCAACATGATTATTGGCGACAATGCTGCCAATGCAAAACAATTCGATGGTTTGCGCAAATTGGTAACTGTCCCGCAAACAATCTCTGCTGGCACAAACGGTGCGGCATTGACCCTTTCCATGTTGGATGACTTGTTGACCAAAGTTCCTAACCAAGCTGACGCAATCTTGATGCGCCGGACTACTGCTAATGCTGTTCGCGCATTGTATCGCTCATTGGGCGGTGCGTTGCCTGAAACTGCTATGTTGAGCGAGTTTGGCAATAGCTTGTTGACTCACAACGGCATCCCCATTTTGGAATCTGACTACCTCCCTGCTGGCGAAGCACAAGGTACTGCCCCCAACACCACGTCAATCTATGCTGTCCGTTTTGGCGGCGATGGCTTGAGCGGTTTGTATGGTGGCCCTGATGCCGGTATGGTTGTTGAATCAGTCGGCACACACCAAACCAAAGACAGCGAAATCATCCGTTTGAAATGGTATGCTGGTATGGTTCTACACAGCACTCGCTCTGTAGCAAGACTGCAAGGTATCACTAACGTTTAATAGTTAGCACATAACTAAGGGGGCTTTATTGCCCCCTTTTTTTGGTTTTGAAAAGGGAATTTCACGATGCCAGACGATTTATGTAGAAGGGAGTCTGACAAGTTGCTTTATACAGCCACTGCTGAAATTAGCGAATTGAAGCGTAGGCAAGAAAAGACAGACGACAAGTTAGACGAAATCATTGAAATGATGACAGAGCTTAAGGGAAGCGTTGACACTAAATTTGCCGAGGTTAATGGTTCGCTTAAGATGGGTAAAATAGCCGGGACGGCCATTATTACGATATTAAGTTTTTTATCTGGGATAGGTTGGCTATCAAATCCTAGCCAACCAGTCGGGGCAAGCGAGTTGAAAGTAAAAGTCACTCCAAGTAGTGAGCTAACTTATGCCTCGCCCAAAAAATAATATATACAAATTCAAAGGGGCTTAACCGCCCCTTTTTTTATTTTAAAAAATCACCAACAAGTGACAAATAGTGTATAATGATTTCAACTACAGTTTTGACAATAAACGGCTAATATCTAACATATAAACAAAATAATCATGATTAAACTTACACCAAAATACCAAATAGAAACGACTGAAAACTTAAAAGCACTTGCTAAGTCACTTGTCGAAATAACCGACGTAATGATTAGCATGAACCAAACCATAATCTCCCTAACCCAAGATATTGAAAACTTAAAAGACGAAATTAGAAGCAAAAATGAACAATGACAATACAACTCTAGATGTAATTTCCGCAATTCTAGCCGCTACATGGGTTTTTATTGCTGCCTATTTAATGACCGCCCCTCATTGCTAATATGATAACCGAACCCCAAAAGTGGCTGATTGGAATTGCCTTCTTTATAACATCTTTAATTTCTGGCATATTTATATACGAATTTTTCAATTTAGCGAAAGAAGTTATTTTGTTTGATGATGTAGAAGAAGCAATCGGGGCTATCAATGACCCTCAAAACGTGATAAAATAACTCACAACTTAGTATATAAATGGAATTTAGAAATGGCAAAATTAGTAGTTGACGAACAAGCATGGGAAACTTTCACTGGATTGCTTGGCTCGCTTGAGTTTGAAAATGGCGTAAGCGTCCTTGATGAAAAAGACATCCCAGACCATAAAATCCGCTCACTTTCAGCTATTGTCAAGTTGAAAAGGGAAGGGGATGATAAGCAATTAGGCGTAACGACTGAAATGTTAAGTTATGGCTCTGCCTCTGCCGACGATGCCATTGCCCAACAAACAAAGGTAATCGAGCCTGTAGATATTGAAGAATTAGCCGAAATCCCTGCTGACATCAAATTTTATACCGCCCAAGAGTTAGAAGAAATCGCTGACAAAGAGGGTATTAACGGATTGCGTAAAGCTGCCGAAGGGTTGCATGTGAAAGGTCGCTCAATCCCTGAATTGATGGATGCCATCCTTAAAGCCCAAGGCGGAAGATAAAAAATGTTTGTCCCGCCGTCAACCAACAATAACCTACCATTATCGTTGACATTTTCACTGACTGATGCTGATGGGAATCTTTTAACCCCAGCATCTTTGTCTTTGTTTGTCAACGATAACAACAATTTACAAGTTTATTCTCAAATAAATATCGCTTTTAACCAAGGCGATACCGAGGTAACTGTAAATATACCAGCCAACGCAAACACTTTAACAAATCCAAATGTTAGCGAATCAAGGTTGGCGAGGTTAGCTGTTGAGTTGTCTGGCGGAAGTATAATCAATCTTAAAAAGATATACATTGTCGAGCCAGTTACCCCGTTGACTGTAATGGTCAACTCTTACCAAACGTTACAGGAAGCATACCTAACCGCTTACTCTATGCCCGGTATGGAAAGTTGGTTATCCCTGCCAGAACAACAACAAGTGGCTACATTAAAGTCAGCCTTTAATACGTTAGGCAGGATAGCTTACAAGTTACCAAGATACACAATAGCCTTAACTAATATTGATGTTTTGTTGGGCACATTCGCTGACGAATACTATGTCATCCGTCAGATAAACCTAATTACTGAAACGAATTTACACGCATTGTCACGAGACTTTGTAAGCAAGTTAAAGCAAGCTCAACTGGTAGAAGCGAGTTTGTCTAGCGGTTTCGATGACGCTTACAACAAGCGAGAATCAGGCATTATGTCTGAAACCGTAGGCGAAAGTAGCATGATGTGGAGGCCGGGAAAACCCCTTTCGCTTTC
>Ga0213920_1001532_pt1 | contig 12596 bp, 9 predicted proteins | sample McNCre1117MG_FD_161054 | JGI IMG/M metagenome (GOLD analysis project Ga0213920, IMG submission 161054) | Freshwater microbial communities from McNutts Creek, Athens, Georgia, United States - 11-17 MG | ecosystem: Environmental > Aquatic > Freshwater > Creek | place: USA: Georgia | collected...
AAGTCAAGGCCGTAAACACCGCAATCCAGATCGCTAAGAAAATCTCACGATCTAATAAATGCCAGTGATAAACCTGATCAGCCACACTTAAAAATTTAAAGGCTAGTGCAATTTCTAAGAAGCCCAAAACAACCTTTACCTCATTCATCCAATTACCCGATTTAGGCAAAGATTTCATGAATCCAGGGAAGATGGCAAACAAGGTAAATGGAATCGCAAAGGCTAGGGAAAAGCCCAGCATACCAATGATCGGTTTCAAGAAAACCCCTTGCGATGCAGCAATAAGAATGGATCCAGCCAAAGGTCCTGTACAAGAAAAAGACACTAATACCAGCGTGAAAGCCATAAAAAAGACACCCATCAAGCCGCCTTTATCCGATTTGGCATCAACCGAATTCACCAAGCCAGAAGGCAATACAATTTCGAATGCACCCAAGAAAGAGATACCGAAAAACACGAAAATAACGAAGAACAGGAGATTCGGAATCCAGTGAGTACTCAAGAAATTCGCGAAACTAGCCCCAGCAAAGAATGCGAGTATTGTTCCAAAAAAGACATAAATCAATACGATGAATAGCCCGTATAGAAATGCGAGACGCTTCCCTCCTTGTTTCTTCGTGAAGAAACTCACGGTCATCGGAATCAAAGGATAAACACATGGGGTCAATAGAGCTAATAATCCAGCTCCTAATGCCACAAAAAAGAATTCGATTAAGCCACCACCGGCTACATCAGAGGCTTTTTTTTTTGAGTCTTCCGTAGCTGAAATCTTGAAATTACCTTTGATTGGGACACAAAGTCCGCTTTCGTTTGAGCAGGTTTGGGAATCATAAGACCCATCAATCACCCAATTCTCCGATGTAATTTTAACTTTTTGGCGAAATTCCCCTTGCTCCGTGAAATACGTATAGGTCCCTCCCCAAATTTCTTTATCCTCTTTACTATGTGGGTTAATCGCTTTCAAAGACCCAACTGCCTCGACACCTAAACCCGGTTTTAACGAAATCGTCGTCACCACAGGTCCTAATTCCTTATCAAAATCGGATGAATACAAGTACCAACCTTTGTCGATCGAAACCTTAAATATCAACTCTGCCTCCTGGCCAACAGCAGGTTGAGCAGGAGATAATGTCCAAGACCATTTTGCTGGTGTGATTTTTTGCCCGAAAAGCTGAACCGAAAAGAAAAGGAACAGCGCTATAAATTTTAATTTCATTTGTCGAAAAATTAATGCTTCCAAAATTACGCTTTTTTGTTGGGATACAAACGTGGTATTTGTCGACAGAGTTCCGTCAATTAGCGTTTTTCTATTCAGATAAAAAAACGTAATTTTACAGCCTTAAAATACGTAATCAAGAACATCTTATATTCATGGCTGCTAGCACATTCCCTACCCAACGCGACAACGAAATTTTTTCACTGATTAGTCAAGAGGCTCACCGACAAGAATTCGGTATTGAGTTAATTGCTTCTGAGAACTTTACATCCCCACAGGTGATGGAAGCGCAAGGAAGTGTTTTGACAAATAAATATGCGGAAGGACTTCCAGGGAAGCGTTATTATGGCGGTTGCGAAGTAGTAGATGAGGTTGAAACCTTGGCTATTGAGCGTGCGAAAAAATTGTTCGGAGCTACTTGGGCAAACGTACAACCACACTCAGGTGCTCAAGCGAATGCTGCTGTTTTTCTTTCGTTTTTAAATCCAGGCGATAAAATTTTAGGATTTGATTTGTCACATGGCGGTCACTTATCGCACGGTTCTCCAGTCAATTTCTCTGGAAAATACTTTCAAGCATTCTTCTACGGTGTAGAAAAAGAAACCGGTTTAATCGACTGGGACAAAGTAGAAGCAACTGCTTTAAAAGAAAAACCAAGATTGATCATTTGTGGTGCATCCGCTTACTCGCGTGATTGGGATTATGCCCGTTTGCGTGCGATTGCTGATCAAGTAGGTGCCATCCTATTAGCAGATATTTCACACCCTTCGGCATTAATCGCGAAAGGTTTGTTGAACAACCCGATGCAACATTGCCATATCGTTACGACTACAACACACAAAACATTACGTGGACCACGTGGTGGTTTGATCATGATGGGCAACGATTTTGAAAACCCATTTGGTTTCAAAACATTGAAAGGTGATTTGAAATTAATGTCGGCTTGTTTAGACGGCGCCGTATTCCCAGGAACACAAGGCGGCCCATTAGAGCACGTAATTGCTGCCAAAGCAATCGCGTTTGGGGAAGCATTAACGCCAACATTCGAAACCTACGCGAAGCAAGTGCAATCGAATGCACAAGCGATGGCGAAGGCATTTTTGGCAAAAGGATATGATATCATTTCAGGTGGAACAGACAATCATTTAATGTTGATCGACTTACGTCCAAAAGGCTTAAGCGGTAAATTGGCAGAAAATACGTTGATCCAAGCGGATATTACGATTAACAAAAACATGGTACCATTTGATGACAAATCTCCATTTGTTACATCGGGTATGCGTGTGGGTACAGCGGCGATGACGACGCGTGGCTTGAAAGAATCAGACATGTCTCAAATTGTTGAGATGGTGGACAAAGCTTTGATGAACCACGATAACGAGGCTGTATTAAAAACAATCAAAGGAGAAGTAAACGAATGGGTGAAACAATTCCCATTATATCTATAATAAACGAAAATGGCATTAGATCAAGATTGGGACGATGAATTAGACGAGGAGAAGGATGGGACAGAAATGTCCTTTCTCGATCACCTGGAGGAATTGCGTTGGCACATCATCCGGTCCATCGCCGCTATCTTGATTTTTACCATTGCAGCCTGGATATTCCGTAATGAAATCTTCGGAATCATCATCATGGGACCTACCAAAGTGGATTTTTGGACGAATCAAGTCCTTTGCCGCTTAGCAGATGTTACTGGGATGACAAGTCTTTGCATGCAGCAAGCCGATTTTATCTTGCAGTCTAGAGAAGTTTCAGGCCAATTCATGATGGCCTTGACGCAATCGATTATTGTGGGATTAATGTTCGCGTTTCCGTATGCATTTTACGAGGTTTGGCGCTTCATTCGTCCAGGTCTTAAATCTAAGGAATTAAAAGCGGCACGTGGTGCGGTTTTCTGGGTATCCATGTTGTTCTTCATCGGTGTATCGTTCGGATACTTCGTTGTAGCACCCATGGCGATCAATTTCTTGGCTAATTTCAAGTTGGACCCATCCATCCAAAATCAATTTGACATCAACGATTACATCTCGTTATTGTCGATGTTGACACTCGCTTGCGGCTTAACATTCCAATTACCCATGGTTGCGTTCGTATTGTCGCAAGTGGGTATTTTGACGCCCTCATTCATGCGTGAATACCGCAAGCATGCTTTGATCGTCATCTTGTTAGTGGCAGCGATTATTACGCCATCACCGGATGTGATTTCCCAATTGCTGGTCGCATTTCCACTTTTCGGATTATACGAAATCAGCATCATCGTTTCGGGCCGTGTATTACGCAGAAAAATGCGTGAAGAGGCTGCAGAAGCAAACGACTAAAACCTTATGAATTATCTATCGGCGGAGAATATTTCGCGAAATCTTGGCGAACGCTGGGTGTTTAAAAACCTGTTTTTCGGCTTGCAGAAAGGCGAAAAAGTAGCGCTCATCGGAAAAAACGGAACGGGTAAAACAACCCTGATGGAATCCATCATGGGCATGCAATCCCCCGACGAAGGCAAGATTACTATCCGCAAGGGAATCCGTGTAGGTTATCTACCGCAAAACCCCATTTTTGCCGAGAATGAACGCGTCTTGAATTATCTGTTTTCGGATGATTTGCCAAGCGCCGTAGCGATTAAAGCCTACGAAAAAGCCATGCTATCCGGTGATCCACAGGAATTAGAAGATTCCTTCGCATTAATGGAGGCAAATAATGCTTGGGATTACGAAGCGAGAGCCAAACAAATCATTACCCGATTGGGGATTCCGGATGGAGACCAACAAGTCTCTACGCTTTCAGGGGGACAAAAGAAACGTCTTTCTTTGGCGAAATTATTGATCGAAAGCCCGGATATTATGATTCTGGATGAGCCGACCAACCACTTGGACATTGAGACCATCGAATGGTTAGAAGGTATTTTATCTGGACCCAATGTGACCGTTTTAGTCGTATCCCACGACCGCTATTTCTTGGATAAGGTCTGTAACAAAATGATGGAACTTGCGAACGGTTCGATCTATACCTACGAAGGAAATTACGGCTATTTCTTGGAGAAAAAAGCGGAGCGTGAAGCATCCGAAGCGAGTACTGTAGCGAAAGCGAAAAACCTTTACCGCAAGGAATTGGAATGGATGCGTCGCCAACCGAAAGCGCGTGGTACCAAATCCCAATCTCGCATCGATGCATTCGCCGAAACGGAAGAAGTTGCTCACCGTAAAGTGGATGACAGCAAATTGGAATTAAATATTCAAATGTCCCGTTTGGGAAATAAAATCATTGAAATCAACCACCTAAAAAAGTCCTGGGGCGAGAAGAAAATCGTCAATGATTTCACGTATACATTTAAGAAAAAAGATCGTATTGGGATTGTTGGTAAAAATGGTGCAGGAAAAACAACCTTCTTGCAGTTATTGACCGGATTAGAACAACCTGATTCAGGAACGATTGATCCAGGCGAGACATTGGTCATCGGTTACTATACGCAGTTACCTTTTGAATTCAAGCCGGAACAACGCGTCATCGATACGATTACGGAGATTGCGGAGGTCATTCCTTATGGCAAGAATGAGTCCCTTACTCCTAGTCAGTTCTTGAGTAAGTTTTTGTTCCCAACGGCCCAACAATATACACCCGTTTCGAAGCTATCCGGTGGAGAGAAAAAGCGCTTGCAGTTGATGCAAGTCTTGGTAAAGAACCCGAATTTCTTGATTCTGGATGAGCCTACAAATGATTTGGACTTAGATACGCTTCAGTTACTCGAAGACTTCTTGAGTGAGTTCCAGGGTTGCCTATTACTCGTTTCTCACGATCGTTACTTCATGGATAATTTGGTGGACCAATTAATCTTGGTGGAAGGCGAAGGCGAGGTAAATTTCTTTAATGGAAACTATACGGATTACCGCATTTCTTTAGAGAACAAGGAGAAGGAACCGGCACCCGTTGTAAAAGCTGCACCTTTAGAGACACCTGTTGTATCCGCACAAAAAGGGGCTAAATTGAGTTTCAAAGAACAGAAAGAATTTGAGGATTTGGAGAAAGAAATGGCCAAATTGGAAGCTGCAAAAGAAGCCTTGATTGAAAAACTCAATGGAGGTTCGGAGGATTTTCAGTTATTGGCCGACTGGGCGAAGGAAATCGAAACATTGAAGAACACCTTAGAAGAAAAAGAATTACGCTGGTTAGAACTATCTGAAAGAGCATAAAACGATGGATCCATTAGAAGGCAAAACGCTTAAGTTTATTATCGAATATCTGGTTGACAAATATGGCTGGGAAGGCCTTGCGAGTCGCATACGAATCAATTGCTTCGCACATGAACCCAGTGTAAATTCAAGCCTAACCTTTTTACGCAAAACCGACTGGGCCAGAAAGAAAGTAGAAAATTTATACATCAAAGCCATCCGCATGGATGAGCATCCTCCGAAATAAAAAAGAAGCCCCGCTTGGGGCTTCTTTCGTTTGGTACTTGTCCCCTAGGCTAAAGCCTAAGGTTATCAAATTAATTCTCGAAGGAGAATTCCTTCAATGCATATAAAGGTTTCTCGCCAGCATTTGGATTCACAAATACAAAGTACAAATCATTCACACCACTAACATCCACAGGCATTGCCGTTTGACCTGCCGCTTGAATATCGATGCTTCCTGCTAATTTACCTGTAGGGCTACCCAAGTGCAACTCAAGTTTACCACCTACCGTTACGCCAGCTAAAACAAAAGCGGTCACTTTGATATTTTTAATCCCTGTCAAATCGATTTGATTGAACGAAGTATAACCTTGATCACCTACGGCAACCACGATCTCGCCCATTCCATCTACTTTCGTTTTCATTGTTTTGGCATTGCCATCACAAGAGCTTGCGGCTACTTTGGAATCACGTAAAGTAATCACCTTTTGACCCGTTGCAGGAGCCATTTTCCCATTTCCTTTATCCGTGTAAGATGCTGAGAAAATAAACGTCCCTGGCTTGCCTTTATCAGAAGTCACATAGGCCCCTTTAACCGGCTGGGAAGCTTTCTTCTTATCCGAAAGACCTAAGATATAAATAACCATCTCACGTGCATCAGCTTTCGAGACTTGTGGGTGGGCGGCCATCACTTGCTCTCCCCAAACACCGCCTCCTCCACTAATGACTTTCTTCGAAAGCTCATCAATGTTCTGTGAACTCGCACGGTATTTCTTCGCGATTTCATTGTATGCAGGTCCAATCGATTTCTTATCCAAGGCATGGCAAGTTTTGCAATCCGACAAATCAATTAAACGCTTTCCATTCGAGAATGTCGTATTGCTTTTATGCCCTTGTTCGATAATCGTCTTATCATAACCTTCCAAATAATTGATATTTAAGACAACATCTTCTTCTGCAATTTTACTTGCTGCTAATGAACCATCTTCTTTGTCTTCTACAGAAACTTGATATTTCACCGATTTATCATTCCAATAGAAAGTCTTATTTCCTTCGATTTGAACATCTACTTTCGGCACATCATTCCCTACTTTTATACGTAGTGATGCGGTATTTGAATTTCCTTTATTGTCTTTAACTTTCAAGACTACATTGTAAATACCCGCTTTGGCATATGTAAAAGAAGGATTCGCGGCTGAACTAGTTTGGCCATTTCCGAAATTCCACTGATAAGTAATCGGATCTTTATCAAAATCTAGCGTTCCTTCTGATGAGAATTTCACTTGCATCGGAGCAGCACCTTCTTTTTTGCTGGCAGAAGCTACGACTTTAGGCGTACGATTGCCTGCATTATATTCCAATTTGAACAATACAGCTTCTTCGTTTTGAGCAAACCAATTGGGTCCGTATTCCAAACCATAGATAGCTCCATCTTTCGAGAACGTAAAGTCCATCGGATGAGAGAAGGTAGTTCCAGGCAAGAAACGTTCCATGCTCAAATAATCACCATTTGCCTTCATGCTCACAGTATAAACCATATCGCGTGCCCAATCATAAGCGAATAACTTGCCATCGTAGTAGTTTGGCAATTTAACCTTTGAATCCTTTGGATAGTCAGCGCTGTAGTAAACACCACCTGCCATCGCGTTACGAGAGCCCTTACCTAATACTGGGAATTCAGGAGCATCCCCGTAAGGATAGTAAATGAATGCCTTTTGTGCCGCTGGCAAATGTGCCAAACCTGTATTATGCGGAGAATCATTTACGGGAGCTTTCGGGTTAAATTTAGCCCAAGTACTGTCTTTCGCAAAATCACGTTGGTTATACGGACGGTTATCTGCCACAAATAAAGGCCAACCGAAATACCCTGCCTCGCGTGCTTGGTTTACTTCATCATGCCCTTTTGATCCGTATTTAGGTGAGTCATCACCAGCATCTGGTCCAACTTCACCCCAGTACAAGAAACCATTGTGTTGATCTACTGCAATCCGGTATGGGTTACGATTTCCCATGACATAAATTTCAGGTTTTGTGTGATACAAGCCTTGTGGAAATAAGTTCCCAGCTGGAATGGTATATTTTCCATCATCTGTAGGCTTTATACGTAAGATTTTTCCACGGTAATCGTTGGTGTTCGAAGACGTTGCACGCGCATCCCAACCAGCACGCTTCTCGCGGTTGTCCATCGGACCATAGCCATTGGAATCAAAAGGATTGGTATCATCACCTGTTGATAGGTATAAATTACCAACCTTATCCCATGCAATTGATCCTCCTGTATGGCAACATCCATCGCGCTTTACAGGAACACGTAATAACACTTTTTCGCTGTCCATTACTAAAGTATCCTTCAAGTCGTCATAAACAAAACGCGAAAGGTGCTGAGCTGTATCTGCTTGTCCTGTTTGAGGAGAATAGTATAAGTAAACCCAGTGGTTTTTATTGTAATTGGGGTCTACATTCACCCCCATTAAACCATATTCAAATTTCGAGAACACGTTTAAATCCGCAACGATTTTCGTTTTTCCTTTCTTAGGGTCAAACATCTTTAATTTACCTTTACGCTCAGCAAAGAATATTTTTCCTCCGTCTGTCAAAGCCAATTCGGTAGGCTCATCTAAGTTTTTGTCTAAAATCGTTTTGGTAAAACGGTTATCTTCAGGAAGTGGTCCTGTACGCAATGGCTTGTTGAAATTAATTGCAGGACCTGAAGCAGCCCATTGAAGACCTCCCCAAATATGTTGCAAGACTAAAGGCTCATCAAATGTCTCATGCGTATGCCCCCAGTTGGTGTAAAATGAACGACCGCCATCAAACTCGTGATACCAGGCCATTGGGTGATAATCCCCCATTTTACCATCTTTATAGGATTTTTCATCCAAGGTAATTAAGACCTTAACGTCCTTGTTGAAGTTTTTGAAATCGTAGAATTCATCCGTACGATCAAAGGTCGTAGGCATATGAGCCGTAGAGATATGTGTCTTATCTACTGCAGTAAAAGTACCCTTTTGAACGTTCGGACGACCTGGATGTGAAGCGAATTGTCCGCCGGCTAATTTCGTATACCAAGGCCAATCATATTCCGTATCCGTCGCAGCATGTACCCCAAAATAGGCACCACCTGCTTGAATATAGCGTTCGAAAGCGTTTTGTTGTTGTTCATTTAACACATTTCCTGTCGTGCTCATGAAAACGACCACACGGTAATTTTTCAAATTCTTTTCAGTGAACATGGCTGGGTTTTCAGTTGTGTCAACCGAAAAGCCTTTTTCTTTGGCCATTTTAAATAAGGCGATTTGACCAGGCTTGATAGAACTGTGTCGAAAACCTTTCGTTAGCGAAAAGACCAAAACCTTTTGGCCTTTTAAAGGGTTTGCTTCTTGTGCAAAAGCGATTGAGAGGGTAGTGATGCTAAGAATTACAGCAAACACCAGTCGGCCTAAACCGAACAAATTCTTTTTCATAGTTGATAATTTTAACAATAGGTCTTGCAAGATAGCCTAAATGCCAATTTTATTCATAAATTTCCTCAAATATTTCTACCATGAAAAAATTACACTACCTAATCGCATTCATTTTCGTAAGTACTTTTGCCTATGGACAATCGTGCTGCTTTGTCACCAAAGACGAAATGCAATTGATGGCTTCCAACAAAGCCTTCCAACGGTCACATAAATTACCGAAGCCATATCATCATATCAGCCAAGCAGGTGGTGAGATGATTACGTTTGCAACGCCGGATGGCCAACAAGCGAACGCCTTTTTTATCAAAGCAGCTAAGCCGACCAATTATACCTTGTTCGTTTTTCAAGAATGGTGGGGATTAAATGACCACATCAAGCGTGAGGCGGAGCATTTTTACACAACGTTAGGCAATGTCAATGTTCTTGCGATCGATATGTACGATGGCAAAATTGCTACGACTCGTGAAGAAGCGGGGAAATACATGGGAGGAGCGAATCCTTTGCGTTTAGAAAATATCATTAAAGGTGCGATTGCCTATGCAGGCCCACAAGCAAAAATTGCGACAGTGGGTTGGTGTTTTGGAGGTGGTCTATCCTTGAAAGCGTCGATATTGGCAGGGACTCAAGCGGCTGCTTGTGTCATGTATTATGGCATGCCGGTGAAAGATGTGGAGCAACTGAAAACCTTGAATACGGATGTGTTAGGTTTATTTGCTGGTCGGGAAAAATTCATCTCTCCAGCCATCGTAGCTGAATTTGAGGCCAACATGAAGTTAGCCGGAAAAGGAATTCAAGTAAAATCCTTCGATGCGGAACATGCATTTGCTAATCCATCGAATCCAGCATTTGATAAAGCAGCTACTGAAGAAGCCTGGAACATGGCAATAAATTACTTCAAAGCCCGTTTAAAATAACATGCGTAAAATCGTCATTTTAGTATTTCTAGGCTTGTTTTTCGTTGGACCCATGTATGAGGCATCAGCGCATTCCATTGTTTACAGTTATTCCAAACCCAAGGTTTACAAGAAGAAAAAAGGCTTTTTATGGGGTCTATTCAAAAAGAAACCTAAGAAGTGCGATTGCCCTAATTTATAATCGGATTTAACCAAGAGTCTGCTCGGGTGCCTGCTGGCTTAAAGTCCAACCAGCGTTTACGGTCGGCCTCTTGGTTTTCATTTTGTGGTTCAGCCACTTCGATATCAGCGTCCATAAAGATAATCGTCATCACCTCGCGCATGGTTTCGGAATGATTCCCCGGTGCGGCATGCAAAGTCCATCCCATGTGAAACGTCGCATCCCCCGCATGCATAGTTTTTTGCGCCTTGATGGGAAATCCTTGATCCTGAACAAATGAGGCAATCGTTTCTTCCGATTTATCCGAAATGGGCATCGGCGGCAATTTCACATGTTGTGTTCCTGAAGCAAAAGTTAGCATGCCCATTTCTTCTGTGATATCGACTAGAGGCATCCACATCGTCACTGTTTTCGCATTACTCAAGGGCCAATAATATTGATCTTGATGCCAAGGCGTATGCCCACCGCCTGCCTCTTTAAATAAGGCTTGGTCGTGATAAAGTCGAACTTTTTCAACCCCCAATAAATCCGCAGCAACCTGCCCAAAACGCTTGGCGAGTACAAATTCTTTGATGTTAGCATCCTCTTCCCATAGATTCATCATTTGCAAAAACGCCTTGCCATAGGTGTCTCGCTCTGCCATAGGTTTCTGCTTTTTCCGAAAATCATCTGCCCATTGAACGATGGAATCCCGATAGGGTTTTAAAGCTTCGGGAGAAATAAGTTCTGGCAAATAAATATGACCGTCGCGCTGAAAATCAGCAACTTGCTGGGCTTGAATAGGATAATCTGTGTTCAACATGTATATAGATTTATGCCAAAATTCTCAAAAATAGCTGGCATAAAACGCATCAATATTTGCAAAAAATAATGCAATTTTACCTAATAACGATTTCCCGACTTACCTGTCAGCTAAAATGAAAGCAAGCCTAGAGCATTTAGATTCCCAAGAAAACTCCTCGTTTCAAATCAAAGAAGTCATTCAAAATCGATTTGATGCTCCTTATCATTACCATCCCGCTTTTGAACTGACCTTGATAATTGCAGGCGAGGGCAAACGATTTGTGGGGAATCACATTGCCGACTTTCATCCAGGAGATCTAGTTCTTTTAGGGTCAAACCTACCGCATTGTTGGCAAAATCACCGACAAGACTGGCTTGTCGAAACGGAAGATTCCCAACAAGCACAGGCATTGGTTATTCATTTTACAGCGGATTTTCTAGGGACGGACTTTTTTAATAAGCCAGAATGTAAGGCGATCAATCAATTATTAGATAAATCACGTGGTGGCTTCTCGATTCAAGGTCCTACGCAAGATCGTGTGGTAAGAGAAATGCTTGCACTGAAGGAGTTAAATCCATTTGCACGCTTGATGTCCCTGTTGAACATTTTGCAGTTGATCGCTAATTCAGGAGCAGATTCGCAACCGATTGATACAAATGAAATTTCGTATCAATTATCTAGTACGGACCTTGATCGCATTAATCGCATATATGCCTATGTGATTGCTAATTACACACAAGAGGTACATTTGGATGAGGTGGCGCATTTAGCCAATATGACTGAAACTGCATTTTGTCGGTATTTCAAAAAGGTCACTAAAAAAACCTTTGTTTCCTTGGTGACAGAATTCCGAATCAAACATGCCTGTGAATTATTACGCACAAGCAACAAAGCGATGGTAGAAATCTGTTTTGAGAGTGGGTTTGGCAATTTATCTCACTTCAATAAGCAGTTTAAGCAATACATGAATGAAACACCCTTGCAGTACCGGAAATTGGTTCGCGAATGGGAGCTGGGATAAACACCTAGAAAAAAAAGGATAATAAACTGATTATTTTTTCTCTGGAAATAAAAGGCTCAATCCGATACTTACGGACAATATTCCCAGAATTACACCCAATGAAGCCAGGGTTCCAAAACCCCATTGTTCCAAATAATGATGTCCAATCATCTTCAAACCGACGAAACTGAGCAACACCCCCAAGCCCATCGGCAAGAAACGGAACAAGCCCATTAAGCTGGATAAAAAGAAAAACAAAGACCGCAGCCCCATCACAGCAAAGACATTGCTAAAGAATACGATGTAAGGATCTTTCGAGATGGAAAATATCGCCGGAATAGAATCTACCGCGAACAATATATCCGTAAACGCAATCACAACCACAATCACGAAAATAGGTGTAATGTATAATTTGCCCGTCTTCATCCGAACAAAGAAGCGGCCAATCACATTTCGCTTATAAACATTAAAGTATTTAGACAACAATTTAACAACCGGATGGTCACCCGGATTGATTTCTTCCTCATGCTCTTTGGAAAGTAAAATCTTCACTCCTGTGTACACCAAGAACGCGCCAAACAAATAAATAATCCAATCAAATTTCTGCAATAAGGCCGCTCCCAAGAAGATAAAAATCAAGCGCAACACAATCGCTCCCAAAATCCCCCAC
>Ga0213920_1001534_pt1 | contig 12570 bp, 11 predicted proteins | sample McNCre1117MG_FD_161054 | JGI IMG/M metagenome (GOLD analysis project Ga0213920, IMG submission 161054) | Freshwater microbial communities from McNutts Creek, Athens, Georgia, United States - 11-17 MG | ecosystem: Environmental > Aquatic > Freshwater > Creek | place: USA: Georgia | collected...
CCCACAAGTAGTTGATGTTAGAACGCCTGAAGAATTTGCTTCAGGACATTTAATCCAAGCTCAAAATGTAAATTGGATGAATCCTGATTTTGTAACCAATAGTGCAAAATACGATAAATCAAAGCCGATTTTCGTATACTGTAAAAGTGGTGGAAGAAGCCACAAAGCAGCCGAAAAATTAGCTGAATTAGGTTTTACCAATGTAATTGAAATGGAAGGCGGAATCCTAAAGTGGGAAGCCGCTGGGCTATCTAAACCTTCCGAAAAGTGGATTGGAATCACTCAGAAAGAATATGCCGATTTGTTGAATTCGGATAAAAAAGTACTCATTGATTTTTATGCCGAATGGTGTGCGCCTTGCAAAAAAATGACGCCTTATCTTTTAAAAATGCAAAAAGAAATGGGAGACAAAATAGTTATTATTCGTCTAGATGCCGATAAAAACAAAAGCCTACTTTCAGAAATGAAAATTAGCGAATTGCCTACGCTATTATTGTATGACAACAAACAATTAAAATGGCAACATTCTGGTTACATTAGCGAACCTGATTTAAAAAAACAATTCTAAAAACACCTCAATGCTTTCCAAAGACAGCCTACAATTTTTAGACGATTTAAAAGCCAACAACAATAGAGATTGGTTTTTAGAGAATAAAAAACGATACGAAATATTCAAAAAGGACTACCAACAATTAGTAGGTCAATTCCTTGATATGATGAAACCTTTAGATCCTTCACTCGAAATGTTGGAAGTAAAAAATTGCACGTTTAGAATCAACCGTGACATTCGTTTTTCAAAAGACAAAACACCCTACAAATCCTATGCAGGAGTTTGGCTTTCTTCGGGTGCCAAAGGTAAAAATCGTTCAGGATATTACGTTCATATTGAAAGAGACAAAAGTTTTATTGCCGGTGGGTTTTATTGCCCCGAAGCAGAGGATTTAAAAAAAGTTCGTAAAGAAATAGCCTTTTTCTATGATGATTTAGAAGCCATTCTACAGGAGAAAAATTTCAAAAAAGAGTTTGGCGATTTTGATCGTAACGAATCGAGTATTCTAAAAAATCCGCCTAGAGGTTACGAAAAAGACCATCCTGCCATTGAGTTTTTAAAATTAAAAAGTTTTGAAGCCAGTCAGAAATTTGATATTTCAGAAGTTCTAAAAGAAGATTTTGTCGCCAAGATGACAAAAAAATTAATCGCTTTAAAACCTTTGAACGATTTTATCAATCGCGCGGTAACTACCGAAGACTTTTAATTCTTACTTTTGAACTTTCAAAAAAGCACTTTGTTTTATGACCATACAATCTAATTTTTCTCTAAAAAACTACAATACTTTTGGCATTGAAGCCAAAGCAAAACAATTCACAGCGGTGCATTCATTAGCTGATTTAAAAACCGTTTTATCTGAAAATACAACAGAGAAAAAATTTATTTTAGGAGGTGGAAGCAATATGCTTTTAACCAAAGACATTGACGCCTTAGTGATTCATATTGACTTGAAAGGTAAAAAAATCATCGAAGAAAATGATGATTTTGTTTGGGTCGAGAGTCAGGCAGGCGAAAACTGGCATGAATTTGTGCTTTGGACGATTGATCAAAATTTTGGCGGATTAGAAAATATGTCGCTCATTCCTGGCAACGTGGGAACTACTCCCGTGCAGAATATTGGGGCTTATGGTGCCGAAATCAAAGACCATTTTATTTCTTGTCAAGCCATGTCAATTGCGAATCAAGAAATGAAAACTTTTACGAATGCCGAATGTCATTTTGGTTACCGAGAAAGTATTTTCAAAAATGAGGTCAAAGACCAGTACATTATTACTTCTGTTGTTTTCAAATTGACTAAACGCAACCACAATATCAATACTTCGTATGGCGATATTTTGGGCGAATTGGAGAAACACAACATTCAAAACCCTAGTCTGAAAGACGTGAGTAATGCTGTAATTGCAATTCGTCAAAGTAAATTACCCGACCCGAAAGAATTAGGCAATAGCGGTAGTTTTTTCAAAAATCCAATTATTTCGAAAACTGAATTCGAAAAAATTCATCCACAATTTCCTGACATGAAATTCTTTGAAGTTTCAGCAACCGAAGTAAAAGTCCCTGCGGGTTGGCTTATAGAACAAGCCGGTTTCAAAGGCAAACGTTTTGGCGATGCCGGAGTACATAAAAATCAGGCTTTAGTTTTAGTTAATTATGGAAATGCTACTGGACAAGAAATTTTGGCGGTATCAAAAAATATTCAAGACACAGTATATCGCACTTTCGGCATTCATATTGAAGCGGAAGTGAATGTAATTTAAATCATCAATAAAAGTACGTTGAGGAAAATTTTTCGTCAGTTCGAGTGATTTTCTTCCGAAACATCGGGAAGAAAATTGTATCGAGAACAAGGAAAATTTCACTTTAAATGGTTCTCGATACATTTTTTGTTCCGTTCTACTACACAAAAAACACTCGAACTGACGGGTTTCATATACTTTCATCAAAAGAAAACAACTATTCAAATTTCAAATCAAAAAAGAAAAATAAGCGGTAAAAATTCCTATTGTTTCATTTCAATTTTGTTTTTGTATTCATACCTTTGCACACGATTTTAAAAGACAATTTCCCCATGCTTATTATTCTATACATTTTTATTGTTTTAGCGGCTATTCAATTGGCGTATTATTTAGGTGTTTTTGGAAAATTTGCTTTTGCCAAAGCACAGAAAATCACCCCGAAACGAATTCCGATTTCAGTAATTGTATGTGCTAAAAATGAAGAAGAAAATGTAGCCAATTACATTCCACTTTTAGCCGAACAAAATTATCCTGATTTTGAAATCGTTTTGATTGACGATGCTTCAGGCGACAACACATTGGAGATTTTTGAACAATTTGAAAAGCAATATCCAAATGTCCGTTTGGTAAAAGTAGAAAACAACGAAGCCTTTTGGGGTAATAAAAAATACGCTTTAACCCTAGGTATTAAGGCAGCAAAAAAAGAGTATTTACTTTTTACAGATGCGGATTGCTATCCTACTTCTAAAGATTGGATTACGGCTATGAGTTCGCAATTTACCATGCAAAAAACGATTGTTTTAGGTTATGGTAAATATGAAAAAGTTGCCAATTCGTTCCTAAACAAAATCATCCGTTTTGAGAATGTATTAAATACCATTCAGTATTTTTCTTGGGCAAAAATGGGATATCCTTATATGGGAGTGGGTCGTAATATGGCCTACAAAAAAGAAGAGTTTTTCAATGTCAATGGTTTTATTGATCACATGCAAATTCGCACAGGTGATGATGAATTATTCATTAACCAAGCAGCAAATGGCAAAAACATAACCATTGCTTACACTCCTGAAAGTTTTTCTTATTCGAAACCAAAGACTACTTTTTCCGCCTTTTTCAATCAAAAAAGAAGACAAATCGCAACGGCTAATCACTTCAAGTCATTAGACCAATTACGATTAGGTGTTTTTTATGGCTCTCAACTGTTATTTCTATTGGTCGCAGTCTTCTTATTGGCATTCCAATTTGAATGGATAATTGTATTAAGTATCTTTTTGGCACGATATAGTATCGCTTGGACTGTAGTTGGATTTTCAGCAGGAAAATTAAAAGAAAACGACATTAAATTGTGGTTCCCTGTTGTTGAAATTGTGCTTATCTTTACACAAGTGAATGCGTATTTTACCAATTTATTCTCAAAACCAACCCATTGGAAATAATCAAACAAATAGAAAAAGCAAAACAAGGCGATCAAACTGCCTTTACTTTTCTATTGGATTATTATTGGAACGAAGTGTTTGCCTTTATGCTAATTCGTACCGAAAACGAAACAGATGCGGAAGACATTACTATCGAAACGTTCTCCAAGGCTTTTGACAAAATCAGCACTTACAATAATGAATTTCAGTTCAATACTTGGCTGATTGCTATTGCCAAAAATGGACATATTGATTTGTTACGCAAAAGAAAATCAAGTCTGTTTGTAGAAATTACGGAAGACGACGATCAAAAAGCGCATAATGTAGCCGACACTACTCCCTCTGTAGAAGACAAATTAATCACAGAGCAAAACCTTTCGCAATTATTGAAATTCATCAAAGAATTGAAACCACATTATCAAGAAGTGATTCAGATGCGCTATTTTCAAGAGATGAGTTACCAAGAAATTGCCACTAAAATTGACGAACCACTGAGTAACGTAAAAATTAAAATTTTGAGAGCTAAAAAATTATTAGCCGAAATCATTCAAAAAGGAACGTAATTCATCTGCTATTTTTTAACTTTTGTTAATCCAAATTAACCTCAACCAACTCAACAACATTCCTTATATTTGTAACCGAAAAATTGATTGTATGGAAACTGTTTTAGATACTAAATTACCCACTTCTAAACCGAAATGGCTTCGTGTAAAATTACCTATTGGTCAAAAATACACCGAACTAAGAGGATTAGTTGACAAATATAGCTTGAACACGATTTGCACCTCAGGAAGTTGTCCTAATATGGGCGAATGCTGGGGTGAAGGTACTGCAACCTTTATGATTTTAGGTAATGTTTGTACCCGTTCTTGTGGTTTTTGTGGGGTAAAAACAGGTCGTCCAGAAACAGTCGATTGGGACGAACCAGAAAAAGTAGCCCGTTCAATTAAAATCATGAACATCAAACACGCGGTTATCACTAGCGTTGATAGAGACGATTTAAAAGATGGCGGTTCAATTATTTGGATTGAAACGGTGAAAGCCATTCGAAGAATGAATCCGAATACGACTTTAGAAACCTTAATACCGGATTTCCAAGGCATCGAACGAAATCTAGATCGTATTGTAGAGGCCAATCCTGAGGTGGTTTCGCATAATATTGAAACCGTACGTCGATTAACTCGTGAAGTACGTATTCAAGCCAAATACGATCGTAGTATGGAAGTATTGCGTTACTTAAAGGAAAAAGGAATCAACAGAACCAAATCAGGTATTATGCTTGGCTTAGGCGAAGAAGAGGAAGAAGTTTTGCAAACACTTCGTGATCTTCGCGCTGCTAATGTCGACGTGGTAACTATCGGTCAATACTTGCAACCTAGTAAAAAACACCTACCTGTAAAAGAATACATCACGCCTGAACAATTCGAAAAATACGAAAAATACGGATTAGAATTAGGTTTCCGTCATGTAGAAAGTGGCGCTTTAGTGCGCTCCTCTTACAAGGCACAAAAACACATTCTTTAATTACTACATTTTGAAAATACGAATCGCTATCAATGGCTTTGGGAGAATTGGTCGAAATCTGTTTCGATTACTGCTAAACCATCCTCAAATCGAAGTGGTGGCCATCAATGACATTGCTGATACCCAAACCATGGCGCATTTGGTAAAATACGACAGTATTCACGGGGTATTACCTTTGGAAGTAACCTCTGATGTAAAAGGTATTATTGTAGATGGCAAACACATTCCATTCTTCCACGAAAAAAGTATTACCAATTTGGATTGGGAAAGTCTAGACATTGACTACGTTATTGAATCGACTGGTAAATACAAGACGTTTGACGAACTCAATGCACATATTTTGGCAGGTGCCAAAAAAGTAATTCTATCCGCACCTTCCGAAGTGGATAGTATTAAAACCATCGTTTTAGGTGTTAACGAAAATATTCTTGACGGAAGTGAAAGTATCATTTCTAATGCAAGTTGCACTACCAATAATGCCGCGCCCATGATTCAAATTATTGATCAGTTGTGTGGTATAGAACAGGCTTATATTACTACGATTCACTCGTTTACAACCGACCAAAGTTTACACGACCAACCTCATAAAGATTTAAGACGTGCGCGTGGCGCCAGTCAATCTATAGTTCCTACAACAACCGGTGCGGCCAAAGCATTGACTAAAATTTTTACACATTTAGAAAATAAAATGGGAGGTTGCGGTATTCGTGTTCCTGTCCCTGATGGTTCTCTTACCGATATTACTTTCAATGTACAACGAGCGGTAACGATTGACGAAATCAATGCAGCTTTCCAGTTAGCATCACAAACTACTTTAAAAGGAATTTTGGCGTATACCGAAGATCCTATTGTATCCGTGGATGTGATTGGAAATACTCACTCTTGTGTTTTTGACGCACAACTAACTTCTGTAATTGATAAAATGGTAAAAGTAGTGGGATGGTATGATAACGAAATTGGTTATTCTTCCCGTTTGATTGATTTGGTTTTGTATACAAACCAACTTAAGTCTTAATTAATATTCAGGAGCAAACTGATTTTCTAACAACTTTTCTTTAAATTCAGATTTAAACGTATACGCAAAGGTCAGCATAATAGCACGCGTATCTGCTTTGGAAGTACGATTATTAGTAAAATTTGCCGTGTTATTTACATACCCACTTTTCAAGGTATTAAATACATCTGTTACTACCAATCCCAATCTAGAATTGGATTTACCTACCTTTTGTTGAAACCCTAAATCCATACTATAAATAGCAATTCGATTCCCTTGAGCGGTAGCTAATTTCGAATTATAACTCCCTATCAATTGTAACTTTCCTCCTTGCCAAGGAACAAAATTATTGATCCATTTTCCGTACCAATTGAATGCCTTACTCACTACATCTTGAGCCAAGTTAGATCCATTAATATTTTGCTGAAAAGCAGTTAAACTAAAATTAGCATCATAAAAAGAGAGTGGTCTCCAACTAAAAATAGATTCTAAACCATAGGTAATTGTTTCTCCAAAGTTTTTAGGAGATACTAAAACGGCTCCGTTACTCTGTAATTCTGAATATTGTTTAATCGTATTTTGAGCATTTCTGTAAAAAGAGGTTGCTGAAAAAGAACAACCTGTCCAGTCTTTGTTATACCCTAACTCTACAATATGTACAATTTCAGGTTTTAAATACGGATTACCAGAATGTGGATTTAAAGCATCTGTAATATCCATAAAAGGATTTAACTGATCCAACTCTGGAAGATTAATTCTTTTGCTATAGCCTAACTTAATTGACTCTTCTGGGGTTACATTAAATTGAACCGAAGCCGAAGGGAATAATTTTAAATAATGATTACTAAAATCAGTATTCTGATTAACTGTTTTTCCATTATTTGAAATTTGCTCTGCACGCAACCCTAAGTTGTATTTCCATTTAGGATTTTCACTATTTCCCGAAAACGAATTCAACATTCCGTAAACAGCATTGATTTGTTCATTGAATTGAAAGGTATTACTAGCAATAGCATTAACTACATAAGTCGTATTTACCTGATCAGCCGCTTGAAACTCGGAATTAAAAAATCGAAAAGTCCCTTTGTATCCAGTTTCTACACTAGTATTTTTAGTTATTGGAAAAGCATAATCGATTTTAGCATTCGAAATATTTTCATTCTCATAATTGTGTGTTCTTTGCCAAGAAGCAATCCCTAATGGCAAGTAATTCACGTCATAATTATAAGTATCAATATCCGTATTTTCTCTATCTCTATTAAAAGATGATGTTACACTTGCAGTCAAACTTTTGCGTTCATCTGCAAATTTTCGTTCATAATTCAACGCTAATTCAGCTACTTTAGAACGTTCTAGTTCCAACGAATGTCTTTTAGAATTAGAATAAAAAGAAAGAGAATTGGTATTTAATAAACTGTATAATGTCTCGTCATTGTCTTGACCTTCCATGTTGCCGATAGCTTCAAAAGAAAAACTATTATTTTCATTGGGAGAAAAATCAACATTGAATTTTAAATTTTGCAACTGCTCCAAACGCTTATCATCACGACTTTGTGTCAATAAATATTCATTTGCTATAAAATAATTGGTACGGCTAGAATTGATTTTTTTGGTTCTCCCAGCAAAACGATTATCATATCCTAAGCCAAAATTCCATTTCCCAACCTTATGATTCAAGATAACCGAACTATTCACTCTTCCTTTATCACCAAAACCAGTTCCTAAAACGAAAGCCCCATTAGTTCCTTTTTGATTGTTTTTTTTGAGCTTAATGTTAATAATCCCGCTTTCTGCATTGGCATCGTATTTAGCGGTGGGATTACTAATTACTTCAATGTTTTCGATGCTGCTGGCTGCAATTTGGTCAATATTAGTAATGGCTGAATTTTTTCCATTAATCAAAATCAAAGGCTTTTTACCTCTTAATGTAATTGATCCATCTGCATCTACAGAAACTGTAGGGATGTTTTTCAATAAGTCGGTTGCGGTACCCCCAATTTGTGCAATAGAGGTCGTTGCATTAAAAACAAATCCTCCCTGAACTTTTTCTATCGTCTTCTTTTTAGCCGTTACGACTACAGCATCTAAATGAGTTTCGTTACTTTTTAAAATGATTTTATCTAAAACAACAGGTATTCCAGAAAGTGTTAGTTTTTGAGAAGCCGTACGATATCCAAACAAACGGAATTGAATGATATACTCTCCTGAACTTCCATTTTCAATTGAAAAATCACCTTTTGCATCGGTAACCGCATACCCCACTATTTTAGTAGTGTCGCTCACTTTTTTCAAATTGACTTCAACAAATTCCAAAGCCTCATTTCCACTGAATACAGTTCCTTTTATTGAAACAACATTCTGAGCTGTAACAAACTGACTAATAAAGAATACTACAATCAAGATAGCCAGTTGGCGAGTTGTTTTTTGCATTGGATTTAAGTGGGTGTAGGTATATTATTTTTAAAATAGTGTTTAACAAAGTCTAAGATAGTAGCATCAAATTGGTCTGAATCGGCAATAAATGACGTTCGAATCGATAAATAATACAATTGCTCTTGCAAAATCGAATCTTTCAATCGAACGTAATCTTTTTCAGTAGTCACAATTCGTTTATTACCCGTCTTTTGTTTAATTTCCTGAATGTCGCTATCCGAAAAATGATGATGATCAGGATACGTCAAACAAAGAGAATTGTTGTTTTTTAAATGATTAAAAAATGAAGCCGGTTTTGCAATTCCAGCCAAAAAAACACAATCTGATTGCTGAATTTCAGCAACAGGAATCGTTTCTTTTTTAGAACTAACTACACTATCATAAGCCACAAAAGTAAAATAAACGGCTTGATCGGGCTTGGAGAGTCGTCTTAATTTTTGCTTAATTTGAGCTTGTTCTAGTTCTGAAAGTGTTGTTGGGCATTTAGTTACCACAATGACATCCGCTCTTTGAGCGCCACTTCTTGATTCTCTCAAATTTCCTGTTGGCAATAGAATGTCATCCGAAAACAAATCATCATAAGCGGTAAGCAAAACATAAAATCCCGCTTTGACTTTTCGATGTTGGTACGCATCATCCAATAAAATCACTTGAGGCGAATGCGTTTGTGCCAATAACTGCTCAATACCATTTTTCCTATCCGCATCTACTGCAACTTGAATGGATGGAAATTTTTGATAAAATTGGAAAGGTTCATCTCCTAGAATTTCGGCATTAGATGTTTCGTTAGCCAGAACAAATCCAGTAGATTTTCTTTTATAACCTCTGCTTAAAGTAGCTAGTGCATATTGATTGGAAAGTAAACGAATTAAATACTCTATTTGGGGTGTTTTTCCTGTGCCTCCCACGCTCAAATTACCAACAGCTATGATGGGTAAATCAAACGAATACGATTTTAAAATGCCTTTGTCAAACAAAAAATTACGAATACTCGTAATCAAGCCGTACAAAATGGCAAAAGGAAATAGTATTTTTCGGAAAAGATTCATGGTACGAAAGTAGAATATTTTATCTTTATATAAAAGTTGCGACCATTATTCGTTACTTTGTTCATTATAACAAAAGGAAATGAAAATAAAAGAAATATTCCCTATTCTCGAAGCAATGGCTCCTTTGGCATACGCCGAAGACTTTGACAATGTAGGCCTACTAGTGGGAAATCAAGAGAATGAAGCGACAGGAATTTTAGTATGTCACGATGCCTTAGAAAGTGTTATTGATGAAGCGATTACTAAAAATTGCAATTTGGTAGTGTGCTTCCACCCCATCTTATTTTCAGGTTTAAAGAAAATTACGGGCAAGAATTATGTAGAACGCACCATTATTAAAGCCATCAAAAATGATATTGCTATCTATGCCGTTCATACCGCTTTGGACAATCATCCAGAAGGTGTCAACAAAATATTTTGTGATGCTTTGGGATTGAAAAATACCAAAATTCTCATTCCAAAAGAAAACTTCATCCGCAAATTAGTGACCTATACTATTCCAGAAAATGCCGAAGAAGTGCGCAACGCATTATTCAATGCCGGAGCAGGAAGCATTGGCAATTATGACAATTGTAGTTTCAATTCTAAAGGGATTGGGACCTATATGGGGAACGAACACAGTAATCCTGAAATTGGCGAACGATTTGAATTTGTTCAAGGAGACGAAATCAAAATCGAAGTGACTTTTGAAAAACACTTGGAAAGTAAAATCCTAAAGGCCTTGTTCCAAAGTCATACCTACGAAGAAGTCGCTTACGAAATTTACGATTTAAAGAACCAACACCAGAATATCGGCTTAGGAATGATTGGCGAATTAGAAAATCCCATGAACGAGAAGGATTTTCTTTTGTTGGTAAAAGAAAAAATGCAAGCTGAAGGGATTCGTCATTCACAATTTACCCAAAAACCAGTACAAAAAGTAGCAGTTTTGGGAGGTGCTGGAAGTTTTGCTATCAAAAACGCAATTCAAGCAGGTGCCGATGCTTTTCTAACAGCAGATTTGAAATACCATCAGTTTTATGAAGCTGAAAATCAATTACTTTTGGCAGATATTGGGCATTTTGAAAGCGAACGTTATACAAAAAATTATATTGTTGACTTTCTTAGAAAAAAAATCCTTAATTTTGCCATCATTTTTTCAGAAGAAAATACAAATCCAGTTAAGTACTTATAAAATATGGCGACTAAAAAAGAATTAAGTGTCGAGGACAAGTTAAGAGCAATTTACGATTTACAATTAATTGACTCTAGAATTGACGAAATCAGAAACGTTAGAGGAGAACTTCCTTTAGAAGTAGAAGATTTAGAAGATGAAGTAGCTGGTTTAAGCACTCGTTCAGAAAAATTAAAAAGCGAGCTTGAAGTAATTGAAGATCTAATCAAAGTAAAGAAAAATGCTATTGACGATCACAAAGAAGCTATCAAAAAATACACTAAACAACAAGAGAGCGTTCGTAATAACAGAGAATACAACTCTTTGACTAAAGAAGTTGAATTTCAAGAATTAGAAATTCAATTGGCTGAAAAGCAAATCAAAGAAATGAAAGCTTCTATCGAACATAAAAAAGAGGTGATTGCTAATTCTAAAGAAAAATTAGAAGCAAAATCAGCGCACTTGAAACACAAAAAATCAGAATTGGATGCTATTATGGCTGAAACTCAGAAAGAAGAAGAATTCTTATCTGAAAAATCAGCTGAGTACGAAGCACAAATCGAAGAGCGTTTGTTAACTGCTTACAAAAGAATCAGAAGCAGCGTTCGTAACGGATTAGCTGTTGTTTCTATCGAAAGAGGAGCCTCTGCAGGATCTTTCTTTACAATTCCACCACAAACACAAGTGGAAATTGCTTCAAGAAAAAAAATCATCACAGATGAACACTCTGGAAGAATTTTGGTTGACAGTACATTAGCCGAAGAAGAAAGAGAAAAAATGGAAAAATTATTTTCTAAATTTTAAATACTTTAAGTCCCGATGCAAATCGGGACTTTTTTATTATGAAACGATTCCTTTTCTATATTACTACCAAATCTTACGGAGCCTACCTCAACCTATTGTGTTTTATAGCTCCTAAAAAAGCAACCCTCATTGCGTACTCCCTTTTTAGCCAACCCCGCAAAGGAAAGTTGGACGCCACAAATTTACCCCCATTTTTAGCCGAAGCCGAAAAAGAAACTTTTGAAAAAAACGGACAAAACTTCCAAACCTATATCTGGAAAGGCGATGAAAAAATTATTTTCCTAATTCACGGTTGGGAAAGCAATACAGCACGCTGGAAAAAATTAATTCCGCATCTTCTAGCAACAGGCCATACCATAATTGCTATTGACGCACCTGCTCACGGACTTTCGGAAGGGAAAGAATTCAATGTGTTCCAGTATGCTTCTTATATCGATATTGTGTCCAAAAAATACGCCCCCAAGTATATCATTGGTCATTCGATTGGCGGAAAAACAAGTTTGTATTACCAAGCCACCTACCAAAATCCAAGTATTGAAAAAATGGTGTTGTTAGGCGCTCCTGCCGACTTCAAAGTCATTTTTGAAAACTACATCAAATTATTGAGTTTGAATAGTCGCATGGTGCAGTTATTACACCAACATTATTGGGATTACTTCCAAATCAAAGTCGAACAATTCTCAGCACAACATTTTACTCCAAACATTACGGCCAAAGGTTTTATCATTCACGATGTAGAAGACAAAATTGTGTTGTACAAAGAAGGCGAAAAAATCACCAATCATTGGAAAGCCTCTGTTTTAGAAACGACCAAAGGATTAGGACACAGTTTGCAAAACAAAGACGTGTACAAAAAAATCGTAGACTTCCTTTCGGATTCAAATTAATACATCCCAAAATTCATTACTTTTG
>Ga0213920_1001536_pt1 | contig 12559 bp, 6 predicted proteins | sample McNCre1117MG_FD_161054 | JGI IMG/M metagenome (GOLD analysis project Ga0213920, IMG submission 161054) | Freshwater microbial communities from McNutts Creek, Athens, Georgia, United States - 11-17 MG | ecosystem: Environmental > Aquatic > Freshwater > Creek | place: USA: Georgia | collected...
CAACGTTCTTGATTCGCTAACAGCATAATTTCAACGTTGTCGGTCTTCATATTTTTCGAGATATAATAATCTTTGCGTGTCTCACTTAGATAAGCTGATTTGTCCTCGTTCGTTGTTTCCCGTGTTCGGTTGAGTAAATCATTGTTGAAGCGACGAAATTTTTCTGGTGTGTCCAGCGTGAGTGTGAACCATAAGTTTCTCGTACTAATAAAGGCCAAAGTCACTTCAAAGTGCTCTTGACCCTCGTCTGAGGTTACTTTTGAATAATTGACTTTGCAATTTCCGTTAATGATACGGGCTTGAATTAGCTCTGTTTTCGGTTGTGCGAACGCGCTAAACGCGAACACAAATAACGAGATGAAACTGAGTGTAATTTTGTTCATAGGGTTTTTATTTTTACCAAGGTAATAAAAATATTCTCCCATCCTACGCTCCCCTAGGACACCGGCTTGCGTTTCTTTTCGTACATTCGAATGAAACCTATTGAATATGAAAAAGTCGACCCTTGCCTGCTTGCTCTTTGTGCTTTCTTTTGTAACACATGCCCAATTTTCCCTGCAAAATTTACAGGTCGAATACCAAAAAGCACCGCTTGGATTAGATGAAGCACATCCGCGTTTTTCGTGGCAGATGAAATCGTCTGCGCGGAATGCCAAACAGACGGCATATCGAATTGTCGTTCAGAACGAATCAAGGCAGACCGTATGGGATTCTAAAAAACAAAACACGGACATTTCTTTAGGCATTACATATAACGGGGAAGACTTACAAGCGAAAACGGCGTATCGCTGGACGCTGGAGGTTTGGGATTCCGCGAACAAGAAATCTACATCCTCTTCTCGCTTCGAAACAGGTCTACTGAATCCAGGAATCGATGCCTGGAAAGGAGCGGAATGGATCGGATCCAATGACTTGAATTTCTATACCCAGTATCTTTCGGTATATAAATTTCAATACGATGTTCAGATTGATAAGGGGACGAAGGCAAGCTTTGTTTTTGGGGCAAATGACCCCCGATTACAAAATCGCAATCTGAATATTCAAGACGTAGAAAGCGGCGCAAATCAATCCTATATCAAGCTGGAATTAGACCTTTCTGGTTTAGCTTCGTCTGATTCTGGGCAAGCAGACTTCCATATTTACCGGGTAGGTTACGACAAAAAAGACCGGGCTGATCAGGCGTTTAAAAGCTTTAAAATTCCTTTATCCATCATTAATTCCGTAAATAAATCTCATAAGCACACCGTATTTGCGGAGTGTAATTTTGGGGTGTTTGATTTCTATATTGATGTAGTAGACAAAGCGCACAAGATCAATCCTACGCCTAAAAATGCAAGTCCCTATGCAGCCACTGGTGTAAATTTGAACCCGATCGGAGCAGGAAATAATTTCATCAGTTTTCCGATGCTTTCGGAGATTGGATTTGCCACTGAAGCTGGGCAATCCGCGCGATTTTCCGATGTAATCATTCGCAATTTTAGAATGCCATCAAACCCATTATTTGAGGCTTCTCAGAATCCCGAATTATGGAAAGATGTACTTTTTGATGGCAAGGCTTTTCGCGTTTCCGGACAATTTAGCGTGGCTAATCCGAGCCGAAACGCGGCACCGATGTTACGCACGGAATTTACAGCAGCTACTGGTAAAACGATTAAAAGTGCCCGCATTTATGCGACAGCGCGCGGAATCTATGAGTTGTATTTGAACGGAAAACGCGTGGGAGACGAGTTCTTCAATCCCGGTTTAACGCAATACAATAAGACCCATACGTATCAAGTTTTTGATGTGACTTCGCTACTTAACAAGGGTCAAAATGCCTGGGGGGCCTGGTTAAGTGAAGGCTGGTGGAGCGGAAATATCACGTATAGCGGGGATAGCTGGAACTATTTTGGCGAACGTCAATCGCTGTTAGCCACGCTCGAAATTCGCTACACAGACGGCACAGAGCAAATCATTCAGACGAATCCAAACACCTGGAAATCATTCACAGATGGACCCATTCGCGTGGGTAGTTTCTTCCAAGGGGAGGTGTATGATGCGCGAAAAAACGCGGCGATCGAAGGCTGGTCCGCACCGAATTTCACCGATAATTCCTGGAAGCCTGCGGCTAAAATTTCCTTAGAAGGAAGCAGTTTCGCGCTCGATTACAAAGGCATGAAACTCGTGAATCACCTCGATGACCGCGTGACGGTCCAACAAGTATTACAGGCAAAGTCCATCGCAGAACCTAGAAAAGGGGTTTTTGTCTATGATATGGGTCAAAACATGGTCGGTTTTCCTAAAATCTTCATCAAAAACGGAAAGCCTGGACAAGTCATCACGATGCGATTTGCCGAAGTTTTATACCCCGATTTAGCGAAATATGCCGGCCAAAAAGGAATGATTATGCTCGAGAATATCCGAGCGGCTTTGGCACAAGATATCCACATTTTAAAGGGCGGAGACGAGTACATTCAACCACGTTTTACCTTCCACGGCTACCGCTACTTAGAAATTTCGGGAGTTGAAAAAGCTCCTGAATTGCCTCAAGTAGCCGGAATCGTGCTTTCGTCCGTAAAAAACATTAGTTCCTCTTACGAAACTTCGGACCCGATGGTGAACAAATTGTGGTCGAATATCACCTGGTCGATGCGCTCGAATTTCCTATCGATTCCTACAGACACTCCCGCGAGAAACGAGCGAATGGGCTGGAGCGGTGACATCAACGTCTTCTCCAAAACAGCCACGATGATGGCGCCGGTGAACAATTTCCTGCGCCGTCACTTGCTAGGCATGCGCGATGTGCAACGGGAAGATGGTCGGTTTACGGATGTGGCACCCATGGGCGGTGGTTTTGGCGGTACTTTGTGGGGCAGCGCGGGAATCGTGATTCCGTGGGAAACCTATCTGCAATATGGCGACAAGGCGATGCTGGCGGAACATTATCCGGCGATGAAACGCTACATGACTTTCTTGGATTCCAAAGTGAAGGACGGCATTTTGAACGAAGGTCCACTGGGCGATTGGCTCAGCCCGGAAGGAAATAAAAATGACAACACCCTGTTCTGGATGGCGTACCAAGCAGCGGATTTAGCCATCGTTTCCAAAGTGGCTCGCATTTTAGGTTTTAGCGCTGAGGCTGATGCCTATTTAGCCCAAAGCGAAGCAAAAAAAGTCGATTTCAACGCGATATACGTGGATAGAACCAACTTTAAAACCATCAAATCAGGTGTAAAAACGGGCTTCATGGGACCACCCAATGCGAACGCTGCACCAGAAGTTTCCGACAAAGGACAGCTAATGGATACGCAGGCATCTTATGCGATACCTTTGGCACTAAACGTATTCAATGCAAACAATGCTCCACACGCAGTCACGCATTTAGTCGAAACCATCACCCGATCAAACAAGGACGACCAAGGCGTTGCGCGTCCATCCTTCTCGCTCATGACCGGATTTATCGGTACAGCTTCGATCTCGGAGGCACTAGCTGCGAATGGAAAACATGACATCGCTTACGGATTATTGACGACGAAAACCTATCCCTCTTGGTTGTATTCGGTGGCGAATGGGGCGACCAGTATTTGGGAAAGATTGAACTCGTATACGATCGAAAATGGCTTCGGGGGAAATAACAGCATGAATTCGTTTAACCACTATTCGTTTGGGGCAGTGGCGGCGTGGATGTACACGCATTCGCTCGGAATTCAACGCGACGAAACCAGCCCAGGTTACAAACACTTCATTTTGCAACCTACGCCAGATCCTACAGGCAAGATTACGTTTGCCAAAGGCCACGTCGAAACCATGTACGGAAAAATCAGCAGCGAATGGTCGAAACAGGGCAATAAAACGACCTACCGATTCACGATTCCGGCAAACACGTCCGCTCAGGTAAAATTACCTAAGGGCAAAATACTGAAAGGAGGTATTAAGGCCATAACAAGTGGCGATCGACTGGTTTTTGATTTGGGCGCAGGGGTATATGAACTGGTAGTAGAAGCGAATTAACTCAAGAGCGATTTCATTTTTTTGGCAATAAAATTCGTAGCGTATTCCGGGGCCAAACGGCTCAAGAAATACAGGAATTTCGAATCAGATCCCACTAAAATATGGAAACGATCCGCTTCCATTCCCGCTAAAATGATCGCCGCCGCTTCCTTTGCAGGCAGGGAAGTCATTCCATTGGACTTGCCTTCCATCGCACGCATGTCGACACCTGAATTTGCAGTAATATTCGTGGCAATCGCTCCTGGAAAAACGGTAGAAACCTTGACAGCGGTATCTTTCAATTCCGCATAAAGGCCTTCCGTGAAAAGTTTCACAGCGGCTTTCGAGGCGCCATAAATGCTTTGGCCAGGAACCGGTAAAAAACCTCCCATGCTGGAAATATTTACAATGTGTGCTTCAGGACGCTCCAGTAAAATGGGAAGAAAAGCCTTCGTTAGGTAGACTAGGCCAAAGAAATTCACGTCCATCACCCGCTTCACAAGATCCAGTGTCAAGTCATTTACCTTCACAAAGGGCTGAATAATTCCAGCATTATTAATCAGCCCGTCCACGTGACCAAAATGCTCCATCACTTTTTCCATTACCGCTTTGACCTGTTTAAGGTCCGAAATATCCGCTTCAATAGACAAAAAGTTCTCCGCTCTTGCCCCCGATAACTGGGCCGTTTCGGCTAAAGACGCACCGTGCACATCGAGTCCTGCCACCTTGCCTCCGCGCGCCATAATCTGCAAAGCCATCTCACGGCCCATGCCACTTCCGGCACCGGTAATAACGAATACTTTTCCTGGAATTTTCATCTGATGAGCGTTTAGGTTCTTTCAAACTTACATAGAATGCGCCACACTCCAATGTGTGATTTGTCTGAAAATTATATCCAAATCCACAAAAAAATGCCGAATTTTGCCCATAGAATTTTCGCCTATTTATATGAAATATAAAATCACACTACTTTTTTTATTGGCCTTATTAACAGCAAAGGCTCAAACAACGGACAGCACCTACCATGTTTCAGGAGGAGCAAGTGCAACGAATAATGGGATCTCACTCTTGCCCATGTTCACCTTAGGTAAGCCCGCATTGATTTTCGATCTATCCGTTGGGAATAGTCGCTTAGCCTTTGAACCTCAATTCCGCTTCTCTATGGAGGGGAAACCTTGGTCATTCATTTTTTGGTTTAGATACAAGGCCATCAATACGAAGAAATTCCGTTTTAATGTAGGGGCTCACCCATCGGTGGCTTTTCGAACATCCAATTTGTTTGATGCGCAAGGTAATCCTAAATCCATTTTGGGACACCAACAATACATCGCTACCGAATGGATTCCAACTTACCAAGTTTCAAAAAATGTGAGCGTAGGCATTTATTACCTTGTTTCGCGTGGAATAAGTGATGGGGCCACAGATTGGACCAATTTCTTGACTTTGAATACCACTATTTCAAATATTCCAATCACTAAAGATGTGGCACTTCGCCTCTATCCCCAAATTTACGTATTGAACATGGACGGGAAACAAGGCTATTACATCACGGACACCGCGACTTTATCACACAAGAACTGGCCTTTCACCATCTCGAGTACACTCAACAAACGATTTAGCTCAGACATACCAGGGGATGATTTCGTCTGGAATATTGCTTTGAATTATGCGTTTAATAAACGCTTTAAACGATTGTAAAAAATGGAAAAGCGACAATTAGGAAAAAGTGGATTAGAAGTTTCAGCCTTAGGTTTAGGCTGTATGGGAATGAGTTTTGGCTATGGTCCGCCTGCTAATAAAAAGGAAATGATTTCAATCATTCGGGCTGCTGTAGAAAAAGGGGTGAACTTTTTCGATACGGCTGAGGTCTATGGTCCATTTATTAATGAGGAATTAGTGGGTGAAGCTTTGGCCCCTTTCAAAGGGGAAGTCATCATTGCTACGAAATTTGGGTTCAACCTAGATCCGAATGACGGCTATAAAATGAAAGGGCAAAATAGCTCGCCAGCCAATATTTGTAAAGTGGCGGAAGAATCCTTGAAGCGACTTAAAGTCGATGCCATCGACTTATTCTACCAACACCGCGTTGATTTATCTATCCCCATTGAAGAGGTTGCTGGGACGGTAAAGGATTTAGTGCAAGAAGGGAAGGTCAAACATTTTGGGCTTTCAGAAGCAGGCGCTGCAAACATCCGCAAAGCGCATGCGGTAATGCCGGTGACTGCTTTGCAAAGCGAATACTCCTTGTGGACGCGCGAACCGGAGGAAGTAATTATTCCCACATTAGAAGAATTAGGCATCGGTTTTGTGCCCTTTAGCCCACTAGGAAAAGGATTTTTAACGGGAAAAATTGATGAAAATACAACCTTCCACGAGACCGATTTTCGCAACACCGTTCCTCGATTCACAACCGAAGCACGGGCAAACAATCAAGCACTCATAGACGTCATCACCCGTTTCGCAAAAGAGAAAGAAGCTACCGCCGCCCAAATCTGCCTAGCCTGGTTACTCGCCCAAAAACCGTGGATCGTTCCCATTCCGGGCACCACGAAAATGGCCAGAATGCACGAAAACTTCGATGCAGCATCGCTAACACTTAGTCCAGCAGAAATCGCGGCCATCAGCGAAGCCTCCTCGAAAATAAGCGTTCAGGGAACGCGCTATTCAGCTGCGGCTTTAGAACAATTAGCTAAGTCTTAACGAAGGCCAAAAATCTTCATTGATCGCATAGCCCAAGGGGTTACGTCATCCGTGGCAGCCGTGACCCCTTCGGCTAATTTCAATCGCATAAACTTCGCCCGCGTAGCTGGCAAGGTGATGATATTATCGCCCTGCGTTCCTTTCACGTTCGCTTGCACCACCTTCCAATCTGAGCCATTAATCGATGCCTCCACCGTTATATTGCGCGGATAAGTATGCGTAAATTCAGGTGTCTCACCGGCCTTTGGTCTTATGCCTTTTTTGAATCCAGAAGTAGACGTAAAGTGGAATTCGGAGAAGGTAAATTCAGCGGGGAATTCCACTTGGAAAACCATGTCTTTTTCCTGGGTTTTGCCCGTCGACCAACCTTCGTAATTGAAGGCACTTTTAGGCGATGCATTTCCCCCCACGCGAGTCGATGCGGTGTGGGAGGCATAGAATTTCCAGCTTTGGTCCGGAACAAATTCCACTGGAACTTGCTTCATCAACGACTCGAATTTATACATCCCCGCCTGCTTATTTGTGTTCGCGCGAATAGCCGCGACCTGCGCAGGACTAACAAAGGAAGCATCGTTTGACAAGCCATTTCGGATATAGGAAACCACATCCGAAATCCACTGATCAGACTGCTCTTTCATGGATTGCATCAAGCCCCCCGCATAGGTTTTCCCTTCGATAGAGCCCTCTAAGCCATGCAAAAGCACGCGCACTGCATATTCTGGATGCTGTTGAATGCGGAAGGATCCTGCCAAAGCCGGAGCCAATAATTTTCCATTTCCCATCGGCTTACCCTTTCCGTCATTGCCATGGCATTGCGAACAAAGTTCCGCAAAAACTAATTCCCCACGCTCCAAAATTCCTTTTTGCTCTTTGCTTAATTCTGGTGCATTGAAATTGCGCGATTTAGGTGGCGTAATAATTTGCTCACCTATCAATTTCACACCAGCTGATTTATTCGAAACCAAAGTCGTTTTAATGGAAGATTCGTGCTCCGGAACTTTCAAGAATTTTTGGGTAAATATCGCCTGCATCACTACCTCATTATCCGAATCCTTCAAGGCTTTATTGTACAGTTCGGCCAAGCCTTTTTCGCCCGCTTTGTACAAGGTTTCAGATGCCTTTAAAGCTTGAATTCGAATGCGCGGATTTGCGTCATTTGCTAAATGAGTGACCGTGGAAACTTTCAGTGCTCCTAAGCCTTCCAAGGTCCAAATCGCATGAATTCTTCCATTCACATTGGTACCCTTTAAGGCCATCGCCGTTAAGGCTGGCACGACTGATTTATCATTGCGTTGCACTAACACTTGTTGTGCCATGTCTTGCCACCAGCCATTCGGGTGATTTAAATAGGTTACTAAAGTAGCGGATTTGTCATCATACATTCGCGGTTGTTTGGTATCACGCTTAAAGCCCTCATGACTTAAGCGCCAAATGCGTCCCAAGCCCACGATTTTATCTAATTTGTATTGCTCGATTTTCGTTCGCAAATACGACCCTTTGGGCGTCCATTGTCCCTCCTGAATAATCCCGTGGTACATATCCACGATGTACATCGTTCCATCCGGCGCAGTGGCCATATCGATAGGGCGGAAAAGAGGATCGGTAGAACGAATGAATTCGGATTTTTGATCTTGGTACACATTATGCAACGTCGTCAAACCCTCGGTTTTAACGGGGTTGATTTGGCGGACAATACGCGCAACGGGTTCGCCATAAAAAAGCTGACCACGCAAAGAGGCAGGCAAACGATCGCCGCGAAAAATATCATTTCCAGCAGACCCTGTCACCCGATTTAGCGATCCGTCCGGCTGGCGAATTTCGTCCATTCCACCTTGCATATCCGATACTTTTACCGCCGCGCCATAAGGAACTACGAAGCCAGGAGCGAGCTCATTAGGCACTTCAAAATTTCCGTATTGAATCGGGAATTGGAAGTGGGAAGGCACGCCAGAAGCGCCGCCTTGAAAGTATAATTTCCCATCATCGTCTTGGGTAATTCCCCATTGGGCACGGTTTGCGCCCGTTTTTTCGCGGATGATGCCGCTAGGCGTTTCTCGGATACGGAAAGCATTATAAGTGGAATAAAGCCAATTATCCATCCCGTAAAATAAGAAGGCTTGCTGGTGCTCGACGTTACCAGAACGGCCGTATTTGTTCGTGAAAAACTCTTTTTTATCGGCCTTGCCATCGCCGTTTGTGTCCGTGTATTTGTAGATATTGTCTTGATCCGACTCCATCGTCAAGATGCTGTTTTTGCCATAAGGAAGCACGAAACGCGGGAAGATTAATCCATCCACAAAGGCCGTTCCCGTCTCGTAAATCCCGTCATTATTTTTGTCTTCCCAGCGAGAAATGCGGCTGGTAGGTTCTAACTCGTTTTTAGAATCTGCATCTAACATATACGATCTTAACTCCAAAACGTACATCCGCCCATTTCCATCAAACACAATTTCTGCGGGCTGTTGAATCTGTGGCTCCGCTAAAACAGGTTGCATTTGATAGCCGGCCGGAAGTAAAAACTTCTTTAGCTGTTCATCGATGGTCAAGGGTTGCACCGGAGCTTTGGGCGCTAAATCAATCCCTTTCCAGTTTTCATCATTCGGATCAACACCATCCGGAATTTTCAACGTATCTATTGTAGTAATACGAGAAGAGGTAGAATGAAAGGAGGCCAAAACAGAAAGCGTCAGCATCCCTGCCAAAGATAAAAGGGCTAATTTTTTCATATAGGTTTAGATTTACCCACAAGGAAAAAAGAATTTCCCTGATATACAATAGGTTAAGCGGAATTATCAGGGCAGGTCATCCTAAAATGCAGAAATCCTTATCTTAGCGCTACGATCTATCCCTCTATGAAAAAAATCTTCTTCCTCCTACTCAGCTTCGCGGCTTTTTCAGATGTCAAACTCCCGTCTTTAGTCAGCAACGGAATGGTATTACAAAGGGATATACCAGTGAAAATTTGGGGTTGGGCGAGTCCGGGAGAGAAAGTTAACGTGACTTTTAAAGGGAAAAAGATCCGTGCTGTAGGAGATTCCAAAGGAAACTGGGCTTGCACCTTGCCCGCAACACCGGCTGGTGGTCCGTATGAAATTACGATCAATGAAAAGTCCGTGAAAGATGTTCTTTTCGGGGATGTTTGGCTGTGTGCTGGACAATCCAATATGGTCATTAATATGGAGCGCGTGAAGGAGAAATATTCGGCCGATATTGCCTCCGCAAACAACCCGCAGATTCGAAATTTTTTCATTCCCCCCACCATGTCTAAGGTAGAAGTTCGCACCGATTTGCCGGCGAGTTCTTGGCTTCTTGTAAACCCAGAAAATGTGTTACAAATGGGTGCGGTTTCCTATTTCTTTGCGCGTGATTTGTATGCCCAATACCACGTGCCCATTGGGATTATTAATTCCAGCGTAGGCGGAACCCCCATCGAATCTTGGATCAGCGAAGCGGGGTTAAAAGAGTTCCCGGCTTATGTGAAAGATACATCACGCCTTTCGCTACCGCCAGTCATTTCAAAAAAATCCACAGACCGAGGCCTCACCGAAAAGTGGGCTAGCCCTAGCTATTCACCCAAAGGCTGGAAACGCTTTTCGATCCCTGGTTATTGGGAAGATCAGGGCTTGAGAGATCTGAACGGCGTGGTTTGGTTTAGAAGAGAAATCGACATTCCTGCGTCGTTAGCGGGTCAGCCTGCCAAACTATTTATGGGCCGCATCGTGGACGCTGACCAGGTATTTGTGAACGGAGAACAGGTGGGAAATATCACCTACCAATATCCACCTCGCAGATATAACGTCAAAAATGGCTTATTACATGCGGGTAAAAATTTAATTGTCATTCGTGTGACAAACACGGCTGGGAAAGGCGGTTTTGTGCCAGATAAGCCATATGAAATACTGATAGGGGATCAACAATTTAATTTACAAGGGGATTGGGATTACAAAGTGGGTGAAGTATTCCCGCCGGTAGAGGAAAAACCGGCTCCCTCTATTTTCAGCCCTACCGCTTTGTACAATGCATTAATTGCCCCATTTATCACTTATTCTTTAAAGGGAATCGTTTGGTACCAGGGAGAGTCCAATGTGGGAAAACCAGAGGTATATCAACAGTTGTTGCCGGCTTTAGCCAAAGACTGGCGGACGAAGTTTAACCAGCCTGAACTTCCCTTTTTATATGTGCAATTACCCGGTTTCCAAGACCGGACAATGCTCCCAGCAGAAAGTAATATGGCCGTTCTGCGCGATGGCCAATTAAAGAGTTTATCCATTCCGCGCAGTGGGATGGCGGTGACGTTGGATCTGGGCGAATGGAATGATATTCATCCATTGACCAAAAAACCGATCGGCGAACGCCTCGCATTAGCCGCCCGGAAACTGGCCTATGGAGAGAACATCGTTTCCTCTGGACCTATTTATGAGTCCAATCAAATCGAAGGAAACCGCATTCGCATTCGCTTCCGCGAAACGGGTAGCGGGCTCTCTATCAATAAAACAGACGAAGACGAATTGACCTATTTTGCGATCGCTGGTAAGGACAAGAAATTCGTCTGGGCGAAAGCGATCATTGAACGGAACACCGTGGTGGTTTGGAGCGATGAAGTGGCGGAACCCGTGTACGTTCGCTATGCCTGGGCAGATAATCCGGAGGGCGCAAATTTGATCAATGCGGAGGGGCTTCCGGCTTCGCCTTTTAGGACAGATAATTAATTGTATCATTCTGTTACAATAGTTATCTTTGGCAAAATAATAAACCCTTTATGAAAAAGATCCTCGGATTACTCGCGATCTCGACCGTGGCTTTCGGTCAACAGCATTTTATTCAGCAGAAAAATGGTCCTACGCTAGGCTATGATCAGGCCAAAATCATTCAAAAAGACGGCCTATCGTTCAAAGACCTGAATAAAAATGGGAAATTAGATGTTTACGAGGATTGGAGAAAGCCAGTGGATGAGCGTGCCAAAGATCTAGCGAAGCAGTTAAGCGTGGAGGAAATTGCCGGTTTAATGCTCTATTCTGGGCACCAAGCCGTTCCAGCTAGACCCGATGGATATTTCGCGGGGACCTATAATGGCAAGCCATTTGACCCTAAGACCATGGATCCATCTGATTTAACGGATCAACAGAAGAAATTTTTGCAAGCCGATAATTTACGTCACGTCTTATTGACGACGGTTTCGAGTCCTGAAGATGCGGCGAAATGGAACAATAAAATGCAAGCTTTTTGTGAGTCTGTGGGAAAGGGGATTCCAGCAAATAACAGCACGGATCCACGGCATGGAACATCTGCGCGGGCTGAATTCAATGCGGCAGCGGGTGGACTTATTTCGATGTGGCCTTCTTCATTAGGAATGGCGGCGACATTCAAACCGGCATTGATTCAACAATTCGGACGTATTGCAGCAGCAGAATACCGCGCGCTAGGGATTGCGACAGCCTTATCACCGCAAGTAGACATTGCGACTGAACCGAGATGGGGCCGTTTTGATGGTACTTTTGGAGAAAGCCCGAAACTTTCTGCCGCAATGGGAGAAGCTTATTGCAATGGATTCCAAGGAGAAAACTGGGGTGGAAAAAGTGTGAACGCGATGGTCAAACACTGGCCAGGTGGTGGAGCTGGAGAAGCAGGTCGTGACGCACATTATGCGAATGGAAAATTTGCAGTTTACCCAGGAAATAACTTCAACGAACACTTAATTCCTTTTACGGAAGGCGCGTTTAAACTATCAGGAAACACGAAAAAAGCAGCGGCTGTTATGCCCTATTACACGATCTCGTGGAACCAAACGAACGAAAATGTAGCGAACAATTACAACAAATACCTGGTCACTGATTTGCTACGTACTACATACGGCTACGACGGCGTGGTTTGTACGGACTGGTTAGTAACA
>Ga0213920_1001538_pt1 | contig 12555 bp, 18 predicted proteins | sample McNCre1117MG_FD_161054 | JGI IMG/M metagenome (GOLD analysis project Ga0213920, IMG submission 161054) | Freshwater microbial communities from McNutts Creek, Athens, Georgia, United States - 11-17 MG | ecosystem: Environmental > Aquatic > Freshwater > Creek | place: USA: Georgia | collected...
TTAATAACTGTCAAGGTCACTCCAATCAGTTGATGCAATCTGTCCAGCGAGCGCAATGTATGCTGCGCCGTCCTTGTAACTGTCTGCGTGGAGGCTTGTTTCTTGTAGGCGTGAGATTTTGACAAGTGCCATACAGATTGCGACTTCGTGAGGCTCGATGTTACGTTCAAGGTAGGCTGACCACAATTTGGCGATTCGAAGGTGATTGAGAGCTGCCAAGCCGTAATCTTTGCCTCGGTCTTGGATGAGGTCTTTGGCTTCGTCAAGGATGTCATTAGCGCGCATTTTCACTCGCCTGGACAATAAATCGATGATCCTCTTGGGATTCCTTGTAGCCCATTGCCCAACCGACGATAAACCATAAAACATTGGCTGCTAATAAGATGATAATCATTGGTAATTGAAAAGACATTTGTTACTCCCGATTCCGTAACCTGGGTTGGTTACAGGATTACGGTCTCACACTTATCAGACAATTACACGTTAATTTCGATAACGAAACGGTAACGATTTAGCCCCAGCGTTTGCCTTGATAGATGAATGATCCATCCTTTGGATCGATTGGTATCAGTTCAGGCGTGAATCGCTTACCATGCAAAGTACCTACTACAAACCCCATCTGCCAGTTCGCATAACCCTTTGTATAGCCCATTCCAGGGCTTGAAAGGTCTACAAGGTTGCCAACCTCAACTCCCCACACAATGCGCCCGTATCGCCCTCCTGAAGCCTCAGAATGGGCAGATAAACCGAGTCGGTGAGTGTGACCTGAGACGACGGATTTACCCATACGCATAGCGCCATTTAGGGCTGTTTGACCAGGTTTATTTGATAATGGAAAAGCGTCTCCATGGCAGGTATGCCAACCAGGAGCAAAGTCAAAGCCGTTTGGATGGTATTTGATTCCGGCTTTGTCATATCCCATGAACTTGTCATAACGCAGCTCAGGCAGATTCATAAAAGCCGGTAAGCGGCGTGATAGTGACTTATAGACGCGAGCGCCATGGTTGGATCCAACAACATCGGTTACGCCTAGATATTCAAGGATTTCAAGTGTGAGTTTGCGATCCTCATCTATGTTGCCTTCGACCTCTTGCCAAGGTTGAGCAAACCCGCCCAGTTGTGGCAGATCAATTTCATCGCCGATACAAATAGTTTGATGAGGCTTGTAAGCCCTTAAAAACTTGCCTAGATTCTTGACTGCTGCTTCATGAAAGAATGGTGCCTGAATATCGGAGATCCAAGCGATCCTCTTGACTGTCATTTAGTCCTCGTCGTCGTCCTCGTAATCGCCAAATCTTTCCGGCTCTATTGGGTCAGGCAGAATCCATCCTGGATACGATTGGACATCAGTAATCATGAATAATGTGATGCCCTCGCTAAAACCGGCTTTGCGTAAGGATTTATAGTATTCGTGTAAACCAATGCAATAAGCATCGAGTTTTGAATAGCCTTGTTCCTCCAGCGCTTTAGTCTGTTTTCTCGCCATGTGGATAAGTGTCCTCTACTTCTTTAGCAATTCCATCATCTGCTCTTGGCGTGTCTCTATTCTTGCCAATCGGTCTGCGAGAGATGATCCACCATTCGGCGTAAGAGTCCACAACCAACCGCGAACCAAATAACGCAGACCGCCAACAACAATAGCAAGCGTCGAGAATATAGCGAGAACCAATCCCGCCCAGTCATTAGCCGTCACTTTTTCTTAGGAGTGGCATAGCCAAATACGCCGGAGAGAATGGCAAACAAGATCGCCTTGTGATCGAGTGAAAAATTAGATCCAGCCCAAGCTGCTAAAAAAGCACCAGCAGTTAGCGCGTAAGGATTCTTCATGTTCATTTAGTGCCTCCAATTAACGGGATTTGAAAGAAATCAGATGCTTCATCAGCTGCTTTATTGAAAGAGATATGGCAATGATGATTGTGCTTATTGATGCCATCATAAGGACGCCATGCCCAGCCTTTTTTGGCTGAGGCAATTTTGCCGTCGAATATGACGTAAGCAATTCGCTTAGGATGAGACTTGCCATAGAGTCGAATCTGATCTGCAAGATCGGGCATGAGGTCAGGTTTTGACTTTCCGGATAAGTCACGATCGACATCGATGGCACGAACCCAGCCTTGCTCATCAGGATTATGATCTGACTTGCGCGCAGCGTGTCGTGTATCGCCGATCCAACCATCGCTAGTTCGATCTCGATCCGGGAAGGCATCATCGATCTGCTCTCTTAACTGAATCGCTGACTTACTGAGTTTGGGTTTCACTTGCCTAATTTCATACCTTTAGGAATTGGCTTCGAATATTCCCATTTTGCAATGTAAGCACCTTGTCCATCTGAATCATCGAAAAGCCAAATAGAACCAATATCAGGACGAAAATCCTCAGATGTTAATTCTGGATAAATTGCAATAATTTCTTCAAATAAAGTCATTTGTTATGCTCCTAAGTATTTGATGCTTGCCTGTGCTTGACCGTCAGGGACATAGAATTCACGAGTTACGCCTGAATTTTGCCAGACTTTGAGTTCTACATAATCGCCCACGGCTAAATTCATAATACGGCTATACATGAAATTTTGTTCACCGCTTCCACCAGCAGCAGCAGCTTTATTATTTACAACTTGACTACCATTTTTGAAAATAAGAAAAAATAAAGTGGCAGCCGACGAGTAACCTTGATACACCGTGTTGTAATTTACCTCATAATAGCCCGCTTTACCGCTTGGAATTGTAAAACGTGAATTATTCGTTGAGTTATCGTGAAAACTGTTTGTATCGTATAACTCCAAATTGAATGTCATTGTTGTTGTTGTGGAATTTGAAGCACTTAACGCAGTATTGTTGTAAATTGCTGCACCTACAAAGGATGATGTGCTCGAAGGAGTTGACCATTTAACACCGGCTGATGATGCAGCATCTGCAGTTAATACTTGACCATCCGTTCCAACTGCAACGCGAGCGACCGTATTATCAGCAGTTGCTGCGATAATATCGCCTTTAGCATCAACAAGAGATTTAGCGATAGCAGCGTTTGCAAGGTCATAGGCTGACTTAACTGAGTTTGGTGTAGCAGCTGTTGTTGTCGAGGTGCTTGCTGTTGAATCAGTTAATTGAACTGCACCCTTTTGAGTGGTTGTTCCATCCTGAATTGCGATAGTAACGTCGCCTGTTGTTCCTCCGCCAGTAATCGGTGAAGTAACATTTACTGCTGTAATATCTCCAACTTGTGGTGTTACCCAAGTATAATCAAGATCAGTATTTGTTGCCTTGCTCAATACTTGACCTGTTGTTCCGCCTTTAAGATCGACAAATGAAGTATCAATGGCAGATCCGAGAGTACGGATTGCCGATGCGCCATCCTTTACAAGGTCGGTATCGTTCGGGGTTGTCCACCCGAAATTGGTTGTCGTTGCCATTTTTCTCCTTCTATCAGGCTACTATTGTAGCGTCTAACCATTCAAGACTTGCGTTGATCGTATTCCACGTTTCAGCTGCGTTGACTCGATCCCAACGGGTTGTCTGAATTGAGTAGGCTGTTGGTGAAAGGTTAAGAGTGATGTTCAAACCGTTGTATGAGGCTTGGAAAGTCCAGCCTTCGACGAACCCCTGAAATCCACCATTGAGGATATTGCTAGGTAGATTTGAAATATCAAGAGGCAAGCCCATAAATACATTCAGCAAAGTATCACGATCAGCATTGTCGATTTCTGTGCTGCCAAGTGGGAAAGTAATTGCTCTAAATTGTGCTTCAGGAAAGGCTCGGATTCCAAGATAGAAGTTTGCCTGATCCTGAGCATCAACGGCATTTTCTAAAGTCGTTTGAATATTTTGTGCTTGCTTTCCATAAAGGGAAATTGATTGAGCATCAGATGCAGTCTTAGTCGCGTTTGCTTTATAAGTAATTGTCACGTCATTGCGGATATCACCAATCCGCTTAACCGTGCGCATACCTGGCGCATATGCTTGATTTGCGTCTAAAGCGGTATAACCGTTCGCAGCTAGATAATCGGCTCTGTGAGTGCTGTCCGCATAAGAGATTCGACCATAAGCATCCTCATAAATATATCCAAGCCCTGAATTGGCAAGAAGTGCAATTAGGCTATAAGCATCAGTCAAATCAGATGAACGGGAGGTTAACTCGTAATTGCCAGGCATATCGATAGTTCCGAGTCCAACATTCTCAGCATTAGCCCATGTTGTTGTCGGATTGTAGGCGTTCCAAGTTTCGGTTGCTGGCACTTCATTCCAGTTATTGACCAGTAAATCCGTCAAAATTGTGTTGATTTGATTGCCATCAAAATCCTTGCTCAAAACGCCCGTTGTAAGGGCTTTAGGCAGTTTTGAAAGCGCACCCAAGGCAACTAACTTAATAACCTCTGAAACGGTCTGAGAACCGCCTTTGGTGACTGTTACATCGATGTCTGTCACGAACCCACCAAATAGCGGGACATAAGTGCCGGTTGAGTCTTTAATCTCGATCGTGACCTGATCGTTCACATCAACCTCAATAGCGGTCTCATCGAGGTTAATAATCTCCATCGAGCAATAACCGGCTGTTGGCTGAGAATAGATATCAGTACGACCGGAAGTGATCGTGATATTAGAAAGGGTTAGGTTGGTGTAATCACCATAACCATTAAGGTTGATTCTCCATTCAGGATTCCAAAGTGTCATACTGCCTGAAACGCTGCCGATCCAAGAGTGCCACGATATGAGGAATCATTAAGGATTTCCACGATTTGACGCGCTGTGCCTTCTTTGTCAAAAGCACCGTTTACTGTGATGTTGTAAGTATCTCCACTTGTAGCAGCCTCAGCAGCTCTAAAAGATCCAGCATTGAATGAACCTATTGCAGACGATGCAGCAGCAGCTGCAGCAGATGCCGCACTTGTGCCTGAAGTTGTACCGGATGTTGTACCAGTAGATCCTCCTCCTGTTGGAGCAGTAATCGTTGGAGGCGTATAGGTTGGTGTTGAAACTTTTGGTGCTGATACTGATGGCTGAGTAAATGATGGTTTAGAAATTGTTGGAATATTAGGTAATAGTGGAATCGCGTTATAAGCCTTAATTAAGGCATTGATTCCATCGATGGCGCCTGATACAAGGGTGCGGATAACATTGATAACGCCACCAACAATATCAATTACACCGCCGGCAATCTTGGCAACAAAGGAAATTGCTCCACCAAGTGCAACTGTAAAGGCTGGCACTATGTAATCAATAATAAATGAACCCAAAGCCTGAAAGGATTCCTTGTTACGATCGATGGCTTCTTTGATTGGATCAAAGAGTTTTACAAAACGCTCAAAGTTAGGTACGACCTTATTGACAATGATATCGATAAGTGCCTGGATGATTGGGAGCAATTTGTAACCGATTGCTTCAACGCCTTCATCAAAGGCAACTTTAAGACGATCCATACGACCTTGAAAGGTTTCAGCATTTTTAGCAGCTGCGCCACCAAAGAGATCGCTAAGTTTAGATTGAACCTGAGTAAATGACATTGCCTTTAATTCAGCAGATGATAAGCCAACACCTAACTTGCCAAGAGCTGCGGTATTGCCGTCATAAGCCTTACCCAAAGCATTAGCAACCCCTTCAAGTGGCTTGCCAGTTTGAGCAGAAATATCAAGTGCAAGGCTAAGTAATTCCTGAGCCTTCGAGACATCATTAGTTGAAAGAGATAGACGAGCAAGCGCTGGACGTAATTGATCATCCGCAACGCCTGTTGCTCTAGCCATTTTATCGATTGAATCTTCAGTAGCAGCAATTTGAGCCTTTGTTGCTCCTGTTGCATTTTCTAAGGCTGATGCTAATTTAACCTGGCTTTGTTCATCGGCTAGTGCAGCCTTAACGCCATCGACGCCAATCTTAACTGCATAGGCAGCGGCAGCAGCGGCAGCAGCTGCAAAAGCAGCGCTTGCCATCTTGCCAAACTTTTCCATATTGGTAGCGCTATTTTCAACGTCACCATTGGCAGCCTTTAACTTCTTATTGAGATCATCAACATCAGCAAGGATGGATAATTTGAGGGTTCTATTACCTGCCATTAATCCCACTCCTTCAAAATCGTGCTAAATGCTTCTTCCCATTGACGCACTAACTCCGGCTGGATTCGTCGCAAAGTTGGATAAATGAAATATCCGGAATTGCCACGACCCTTGTTAGGAGTGCGTTTAGGAAACTGCTTAAACCTATTTGATCCAAACTCCATACCATAAAGCAGATCAAGAGTTGAACCGCCACCGCTAAACTTCTGTCGAGCGAATCCATAACTGAACTCACCGACCTTCGATGTCTTGCTTACCTTAACTCCATCAGCAATACGGCGAGCAGCAGTACCTGAAACCGTTCTAGTCGCTGCTGTGATCTTAATTTGATTAGCAGCATATTCAGCAAGAGCAGAAGATTCCTTTTTAGCAGCTTCAACGGCTTGATCGTCCATAGCCTTGAAAGCCCTGGTAATACCGCGTAGATCTGACTTGTCATAAGCGATCTTGACTTCATCTGCCATCCGATCGCTCCTTCAGTATTTCTATCGCCGTTAATATGTCGTCTGCATCCTCCCAGTATTGCATCGGTATCCCCGTCTCTATTGCTAGATTGACGAGGATCCGCTTTATGCTTCCTGGTTGGTGGCTTTTGGGCTATCGTCTCCGACTGTTACATCAGCAACGGTTTCAGACCAAATATCGTAAGACTTAACTGGCTTTCCAGCGTTTTCTCGCTTGTAAGCATGATAAGCCAAAAACATAAGATCCCAAATGCCAATCTTGTCATTAGCCTGAGAAATAACGTTCTTAGTCTCACGTTCCCATTTCGCCCACTCAGGAGGCTGAGCAGTATAGGTTGCTTGGTCGCCTGAGTTATATGTAATTGTGATTGGTAGTTTCATCTTTGCTCCCGTTGTTTAGATTTTAACTAAATGTGTCTGCTGGTGTGCCGACTACTGTCAGCGCCCAAGTATCAGTCTGAGCGCCAGGTGCGCCTCCACCGACTGTTGGGAATACAGGCAAAACGCTGCAAGCAAATACCGCGCCTGTTACAGCAGTTAGTGAAACTGCAAGAGTTGTGTTTGGTGCTGAATCAGCTGCGCCCCACATTGCTTCAAATAGTGATGATGCTGCACCCCAGTCAGCCAACAACTCAACATTGAGAGTCCATTGATCGTCTGTGTGCTTGTAAGCCTTGCCATCGAGTGTCTGATAGACGTCGATAGTTGGGCTGTTTACGAGTGTGACGCTAGTTGTCTGAGCATCGTACGCAGCTGCGCCGATGGTGAGAGTTAGGTCGCGACCCGTGATAACTGTTGTTGCCATTGGGTTTTCTCCTTATGCCGTCTGCGTATACCAGGTGGATACGCGTATGTCCGCGACTAGCAAGTTACTAGCGCCTACCGTTGTAACTGTTGGTCGATCAACCACTTGGATATCGTATCCAGCAGGTATAACCGCCACAACGCTTGTGATTAGTTGTTCTATGTTATCAAGACTTGCAGGGTTGCTGTTATAGGCAACGCAGCAGGTTATTGTGTAATTAAGTTTGCATCGAAAGGTGCTCTTGCCAATAGTCTCAAACTCCATGTATGGAGAATCCGGTACGACTACAACAGCGGGAACCGGAATCTGCTCAGGAACATAACTAAATACGTTTGCAGCAACGCCGGATAGTGCTGTGGCAAGAGGAGTACGAACTGCTGAAAGGATGGTGCTTGTCATTACTGCGCCATTGTTTCAACGTCGATATATGGCCCTAGGAGACCGACGACGCGATTGAAAAGTGATCGGCCCATTCTATACGGCGTTGGAGCAAAGTCTACGCCTTCGATCTGTCCGCCTGGAGCAGTACGAGATTGAAATACTTCAACTGAAACTACGAGGATCGCTGATTCAACCGCTGAGACTCCAACATAAGTTGAAGCGCCTGTAAGTGTTGCGGATCCACTAGGGATGACATTTCGCTCGATAACATCGGCATTAGTGATGTCTGCTGTAAATGAGTATGCATCAACATCAGCATTGATTGTTCGAGTGCCGTTAAATGGTGATCCGCATCCGGCGATGACAACTAATTGTCCTTCGGTGAACTCATGGATACCTACTGTGTTAAAGGTTGCGACATTGTTAGTCAGCGAAACCGATTGAATTGGTGCTGCAAAAGTTGTAAGCAAAGGCAAGATAACTGCCTCAGATGTATCGATGATGTCATCGAGATAAGCATCGTTGTAAAGAGCAGACGAAACACCAAGCACCGTTCTCAACTGTGCAGCTGTGATAATACTTGGCATTTCGTCCTCTCTAAACTGCTGGCGGGGAGATCGGGAGCAACCCCCCCGCCATGACTAAATTACACGTTAAGTGTAAATGAACCTGCTGCTGTAAGTGTTACTGCTGAGCCGTAGCCATAGTAACCAACTTCAACCTGACCTGTACCAACAATGTTAGTACGTAGTTGTAGTGGAGCTGCTGATTCGTACCAAACGAATGAATCGCCATTAACGATCATCAACGAATCATCGTTTGCACCCTGAGTTGCATTAGGTGATACGTAAACTGGAAGTCCCATTACAGATCCAACGAATCCGCCTGGGTTTACAGTTCCGACATTGTTCTGTGCATTTCCAGCAACATCGAACAATGGACGCTTTGATGAATCGTTCAACTTGATCATGTTTGCCCATTGTGTAGGTGTGCAAACGATCGCTGTTGGGAAACGCTTTGTAGCTGCATAAACTGATGCAGCACCGCGAGAAATGAATCCAGCGAATGTATCGCCGTCGAATGGAAGTGTGATTACTGTTGAATCAAGTGTTCCTGCTGCCAAAGCATCGTACATTGCCTTATCTGTCGCAGATGCATAAGCATTTGCCATAAGACGTACGAGTTCATCGAAAAATGCTGGAGATGTGCGATCTAGAACTTCTACATCGAATTTCTGCATTCCCGCATACTTTGAAACTGTGCAAGAAACATACTCAATTTCAACCTGAGTATCTGAGAAAGCACCCTTTTCAGCAGCAGCTGCTACTGTTGGCGCAGTCTTAACACGTGGAATCTCAAAAGTAAGACCAGCAGCCGGCAAGACTGCATTACGAACTGCTGCAATAGCAGGTCGAATGTTTGTTGTCTTTGGATCCCAAATTGTTGCTAATTGAGGTGTTGGAACAAGTCCAGCAACTTCAGTTGATGTTGTATCTGATGCAGCAGCAACATATAACTTAGATGTCTCATCGCCCATTGCTGCGCGAACTGAGTGCTCTAGGTATGAACCTGCTGAAACGATAGGTGTACGAACGCGCTGTGAGTTAAGCGGATGTGATGTCGCCTTAACTTCAGCCTTAGCAGCTTCAACCGTCTCGGTTGATACTGCCTCTGAAACGGTTTCTGACACTAGGTCGTCTCCTTCTGTCTTAGGTTCCTCGATCTGAGGTTCCGGGGTTGTTTCGGTTGCAGCAGTACCAGGTGTTTCAGTAGCTGCGACCTTTTCCACTTCAGCGCCGGGGATTGCTCCGTCGGTGACGAGTGAAACTTCAAGTAACTTGGATGCAGAGATAGCCATGACGCCATCCTTGTTATCCCATGCACTCACTTCAACGCCAACGCTGAAATCTGAACGAAGTCCAGTTGCAGCCTCTTCTAGCGCGTCATTTCCGGCAGTTGTCTTAGCGATCTTGAATGATGCGGTGATACCTGAATCATCCTGAGACCATTCAACCAACTTGCCAAGTGGCTTTGTGCGGTTATGTTCTAAAACTAGTTTTGTATTCTTTCCAAACTCGATTGAGTTAGGTAGAAATACGGTTGATCCAGCAGAAGTATTTCCAACTGCATCCCATTGAACGATACGACCTGCAATGATGCGTGATTCAGCATCTGATGCAGTAATCGTTACTGGCATTGTTATCTTCATGACTTGATTAAGTCCTCTTCCTCTTGAATCTGTTCAACGCTCATTGCGCCGATACGATTTAGAATCTCGTAAACCTGTGCGCGCTCCAAAGGATTACCGCGTAAGTATTCATCGAGAGAGAATCGGATTTCTGACCCTGCTGGCACAAAATCCGGCATTGACAAACGTTGTTCGATTGCCAAAAGTAGGTTACGACCACCAAAGTCAATTAGTGATCTGCGTTCAGCTGTTGCGTTTGAATAAGTCATTGATGTTGTTTCGGCTGATGCAAAGAAAGCCGGCAATCCAATAGCGCGACACAATTCCAAAGCGACGTATTGACGTGCTTCGTTTAGTTGCAGTTTATTTGGATCAATTCCCATTGCCTGCAATTCAACATCGGCATTTAGAAATGCGGTTGATCGAGTTGTGCGGGCAACGCGCCAGGCTTCAAGCAATTTGCCAATACGCTCGCTAGTAAGATTTGTTCCGTTCGACTTCAAAACCATCATCGGTACTGGCTCTTTAGCAAAAGCCTCTGATGCGTTTTCTAAAGCGATTGCAGCTCTAATTGTGCGACCTGCGCGAGATAAAAAGCCTTCATCCAAACCATTAAATACAACAAGAGATCCAACGCCCATTGGTGGGACGTCTAATCCGTCAACTGTGTATCCGATGATTTCAGTTTGATTTGCATTTGTCTTGTAAGTAACGCGACCAGGTGCAACGCGTGTCCATTCTTGGATTCGTCCGTCGGCATACATGGATAAAACGATTCCGTAAGCCACCCCGTGGAATAATAAATCTTCCGCGATGAAAGCGTAAATAGCAGAACCGGGTACTCTCGAATCAGGTTGATTAATCACTCGATTGGGTTCGATGTGTGCGCCGGTACTCTTAACATATTGCTCTAGTGGCAATGTAGCAAGGCTGCATAAAATATTACGCGCTCTTGCGATCGTTGGAATTGCCATCGCTTGTTCGCGTGTGGCACTTGACAACGGATAAAAGAAATTATTGTAAGTCGAATTAAAAGGTGCTGGAGTCGCAGCTGCGTCGACCGTAAGTCCAACCGGTTCAGGAGCCTTAGCGAACAAATCTCGGATAGCCATTAGCACAAAATTATAGCATAAGTCAACCTAACACAATATCAACTTCTGAGTCAGGTCGTGTCGCAAAGTGAGACACCATTGCCATACCAACTGTTGCGCAAATTGTCGCAGCTGATGCCTTACGACCTAAATACCAACCGCCATCTTTGAAAGGTAATTTGACTGCTGATAATGCTTGCTTGTTTAACTCGGCTTGATTGCCATGGACAAGTCGTTGGGAGGTAATAGCCGACAACATTTCATCACAAGCCTGACCATAAATCGCGCCGTCGATTGGAGTTGTCGGGATTCCTGCCGGTGCTAACCGAGAAGCAACCGCGCCAGCGGTTTGACGAGAATAAGCGACCGTTTCAACTGAGTATCGTCGCGCCCATATAGCGATACTGTTGGCGAGATCCTTATCATCGATGTTAACCGGATTCGTATATGTCTCCAGTAACACAACGCAAAACTTGTCCCCATCAAGTCTTTGCGCTGCCACTAACGCGGCTGCTTTTCGATCAGGTGATAGATCAATAGCCATCCAAGTTGGTTGCTCCCGATCCAAAGTGAGCGTACCCTCATAAGCACACTCTGTCCAACTTGACGGATTGATGGCTGGGTTGATCTGACTCACCCATTGGCATAAAAGTTCGGTGCGAATAATAGACTCATCATCTGACATTGCAGATTTGAGATTATCCAAGTGGATCGTATATCCAAGGCTAGGGTTTGCTTGTTGCCATCCAGTCATATCATCGATTGGGCAACCAGGTTCAGCAGACCATTCAAACCAACCGATCGGATCGTCGGAGCCAGCAGCTGCTGCAAGCCCGCGCTCGCGCATACGATTCAAAATTACGGAATGTTGGTCACCGGCGTTGCTATACATTATCGCCATTGGATTCTTGCTTGCCATTTGAGTAAAGCGCAAAGATGCCCAAACTTCATCGTCTTTATATTCGCGCACTTCGTCGAGATGGATAACATCCGGCGCTGCAATACCGCGAGCAGCCGAGTTATTGGCTCTGACCAGGTAACGAGTGCCGTCATTGAGTTTAATTTCTTGGCTTCCTTTAGTTTCGTATTTCTTAACGAATCGCGTCACAAGTTGTTCATTGGCTTGGATTATTTCATCGATCTTCCAAAAGATTTCTGATGAAGTTGTGAGTTTGTGAGCCGTATGAACCTGCAAACGCTCACCCCACATGAACATTCCAGCCAATATTCGCAGCTGCATAAAGGTAGATTTGCCATTCTGACGAGCAATAATGACCCCAATTTCGTTGTGATACCAGCGTCCATCAGGCTTTACTCGATGCATTTCAATAGCCAAAAACTTCTGCCAAGGGAGCAGTTTGAAGTTCTCTCCGGTGACTGGATCCTTCAAAGACTCGCAAAAGTCAATCATTTCTTGCCCGCGAGAAGGTAAATCGACCGCTTTGGAGCGAATACGTGGCTCTGTCGCCCCTAGGTAAGCCTGTGTAGGGCTATCTAAGCCGTTTTGAGGGTTGTTAGTCATATTTACTCAGATGCTTCCTGATAGTGGCTTATTGAGCCGTTTTTGGGGGCAAAAAGATCAA
>Ga0213920_1001548_pt1 | contig 12531 bp, 10 predicted proteins | sample McNCre1117MG_FD_161054 | JGI IMG/M metagenome (GOLD analysis project Ga0213920, IMG submission 161054) | Freshwater microbial communities from McNutts Creek, Athens, Georgia, United States - 11-17 MG | ecosystem: Environmental > Aquatic > Freshwater > Creek | place: USA: Georgia | collected...
AAATGCGGTGGTTGCGAGAGCAACGATTGCACCAAGTGCGAGGCTCTTACGAGTCACGATGGTAGACATGTTGTCTCTTTCTTTTCTTGGTTTACTGCAGTTTCAGGATGAATCTGCAGTTCTAAGCGCTAGCTATCGGCCACCAAGCAGGCTGATAAACATGGCTTATGACTAATTTAGCGGGGAGGTCGCGCTTTTATTACGGTTTGAACGACAGAAAACGTAATGTTTTTCAATTAGTTTCCTGTTAATTCGTTTCAGCTAGAAATGTGAACCGATCTGGATGGACGAGTTTAGGTACTGACCCGTGTTCTTGTCAGTAACCAGAACGACCTTGAGTACGTTGTGCGAAAGATTCAGGTCACTTACTAACCAGTCGTGCTCGTCGAGCACATAGTCCAAAGAACCAATGAAAGTCACGACTCTATTTCCGTTGGAATCTAAGCTCACATCGTGGCTAATTTCCTTTGTGAATGCGGAATAGTCAGAATCACCGATAGAGAACTTCACTGAGGCCGCCCCGATGGATCCGTCATCAAGTACAGAAATATTCGCCCGAACATTCGAGTCAGACTCGATTGAGTAACTCACTTGAGCGCCAGAGCTTTGTGCATTTCTCAGATATCCCTGCGAAGCTCCCAGGCCAACAAGATAGTTCAAATCTTTGCTGCTAACACGGCGCCCAACTTCTGCCGGTTGAATCTTGATGCTTTCAACTACCTGACTTGTGCTTGCTGTTGGAGTCGGGGTGGCTGAACTTGCTGCACCCTTGCCGCTCGCGCCAGGCGTCACTGAAGACTTTGTCGCAGAAGCGCTGAATGAAGCCGATGCCTTAGTGGTAGCTGCAGAGGACATAGTTCGGTCCCTGTCAGCAACAACACTCTGGGTGTTTCGGTTACCAAAGTTCACAAAGGCACCAACAGCTAGAAGCATGAATAGGACAAATACCATCGCCTGAGCGCCAACCTTCTTGGCTTCTTCAGCGGCATTGCGAGCGGCAACAGACAGAATTGCGGCTACGGACATACCTGATGTGTCTACATCGGCACCGAGAAGAGCCTTCTTGAAGGCAGCACGTGCGCGGAAGATCAGCTGGAGAGTAGCGTTTTCGGTCAAGCCAACCTGAGCAGCAATCTCACGAGTCGACTTCTCCTCATACATGGAAGCCAATAGAACTTCGCGGTGGCGGCTGTTTAGCTTGCTAAGCGCCAAACGCACGATAGCAGCATCTTCGATGTGCTCCATTTCACTGCCGACTTCGGCGTCTTGAGAGGCAGGTTCAGCAATATCGTCGATGTTGTTGATAATCGCGCGACCAGATGCACGAATCACGTCAAGGCAAAGAAGTCGGACTTTCCACTTCAAGAAGCGAAGGACTCCGATTTCAGAGTCAAGCTCTGGAAGGGTAACCATGAGGTAAAGGAATGCGTCCTGAACCACTTCGTCGACCTGATGCTGGCTTCTCAAGAAGCGGCGAGCGTGACGTTCAAGATGAGGGCGGAATCGGGTATAGATGTTGGCAAAATCTTGGGCAGACCAATCTTTGAGCACCGCAGCGCCGTGCGCGCGGAACTCAGGGTTCTCGACGTCGTCTAAAGACTCGTCATCCCATTCGGCCATTTGATCCATACCTGTTATTGTGCCACCGATAGTAAGTAACGCGATAGAGGCGTGGTTATTACGCCGACCTCGCGATTTTCCTTGCGAAAGCGTGAATATAACGCTCAAATACAAGATAGAAAACCGAACCTAGGATCAAAGAAGTAACTATCACCAGTGCGAAACGTGGCCATTCTGGTACGTCGACCTTGGACCAGAGAAGAATTGCAAGCTGGTGGGTGAGGTAGAGGCTAAACGAAATTTTTCCAAACCAAAGAACCACCTTCGTCGTCAAGAATGTGCGGAGTTTTGACTCAACCAAGGCAAGCCCAATAAGAAGTAAAATCCCAAGAAATTCTGGCATGTAGAAAAATGGTCGAAGAAAATCATCGCTACTTGCAGTCGAACCGGAGCTGATGGGAATCCAAGGTTTGACTATGTACTCGAGCGATATCAGGGACAGTGAAATTGCCAAAAGCCAGGACTGCGACAGTTTTGCTGAAAAATTCTGAATATATCCCTTTAATTTTTCCAGATTCGCTAGCGTAACCATTCCAATCAGAAACATAGGCATGTATTGCAGTATGCCTACATGCAAAAGGTCGCCCACGGTCATGAGAAATATTGATGCCAGGAGCATAGGGACAAACGCACAACTTTTTACCAGAGGCCTCCAAAGGAAAATAGTGACGGAAAAAATGATTTCGAAAGCCAGCGACCATAGGACACCCAGCGTCACCTCACTTCCTGGTTGGGGACCAAAAACCATCAAGTAATCTCGCACCAGTTTCAGGGTTATATTTCCCCCCGCTCCGGGGTCGATAGCCGTGCCAATAGACACAAGTGCAAGGAGATAAAGAGTTAATGCGATCCAAGCGGGAGCGTATAAGCGAACTAGCCTGCTGAATAAGTACGGCCGCCCTAGTGGCTTGAGGCGATTTAGAAGCAGCGGGAGCGTTAAACCCGAAAGCACGAAAAATAAGTGGACAGCTTCGCGACCTTGCACCAACACGTGAATAGGGGTGAAGTCCATCAAGTCCCAGATGGCGCCAGTGTAGGCTTGCGCGCCAAAAATCTTTAACGAAAAAGATGCGTGGAAAAAAACGACCGTAAGGGCCGCAGCCCCTCTTAACCCGTCAAGCGAAGAAAATCGAATCGTCGTCAACCGTGGTCCAAGATTTTCTTCCATCCGCATCAGCATAAACATGGTGAGCATACAAGTGCCGTATTTGCAGGTGTTCCCCCCGGGGAAGTTGTAAAATCAGGGTTGAGGATTGGGTCAAATGAAGAAAAAAGCGTTTATTACAGGCATCACTGGGCAGGATGGTTCCTATCTAGCTGAGCTACTTCTTGCCAAGGGTTACGAGGTTCATGGGCTTATTCGTCGCGCTTCGACATTTAACACCCAGCGACTTGATCACTTATACGTCGATCCGCACAACCCTAATGCCTCCCTTTTCCTTCACTACGGAGATCTGTCCGATGGATCGAGGCTGGCAACTTTACTCGCTGAAATACAACCTGACGAGGTTTACAATCTCGCCGCGCAGAGCCATGTTCGTGTGTCCTTCGACGAGCCAGAGCACACCGGTGAGACCACGGGACTAGGCACTATTCGCCTGCTCGAGGCAATTCGACAGTCTAAGGCCCCAGCAAGGTTCTATCAGGCGTCAAGCTCTGAGATGTTTGGGGCTTCTCCACCGCCGCAGAATGAAAACACCGAGTTCTATCCACGGTCGCCATACGGCGTTGCGAAAGTGTATTCCTATTGGATCACTAAGAACTATCGCGAAGCGTACGGACTCCACGCGGTAAACGGAATACTTTTCAATCACGAAAGCCCTCGCCGGGGGGAAACCTTTGTAACCCGAAAGATAACTAGGGCGGTAGCGCGAATCCAAGCTGGTTTCCAAAATGAACTGTTCCTCGGAAACCTTGATGCTCGGCGCGATTGGGGTTACGCGCCGGACTATGTGGTGGCTATGTGGAAAATGTTGCAAGTCGATGAGCCCGAGGATTTTGTGGTCGCGACAGGTACTGACTTCAGTGTTCGCGATTTCGTAAAAATATCATTCGAGGCCGCAGGGTTAAATTGGGAGAATCACGTGAGATTTGATGAACGATACCTTCGCCCGACCGAAGTAGACGCCTTAGTCGGCGACTCATCGCAGGCGGCGAAAAAACTAGGCTGGAAAGCAAGTGTGAACCCAAAAACACTGGCCCAGATCATGGTGCAACACGATATCGAAATCCTAAATGGCTACAAACCCGATCAGCCTGTTGGCACAGTCTGGGCTGAGGCTGCTAGATGAGAATTTATGTCGCAGGGCACAGGGGGTTAGTGGGCTCTGCGATAGTTCGAGCAATCGAACGAAATGGCACACACACCTGGGTTGGCAAATCCCGCGAGGAGCTAAACCTATTGGATAGGTCAGCTGTCTTCAATTTCGTGAAGAAAGAAAAACCAGACTGGGTCATTATCGCTGCTGCAAAAGTCGGAGGAATCCAGGCTAACTCGAGATATCCAGTCAATTTTCTGAGTGAAAACCTTCAAATTGAAACAAACCTTCTAGACGCCTGCCATGCAGCGGACATAGAACGCGTGTTGTTTTTGGGTTCATCATGCATCTATCCCAAGGAATGCCCCCAGCCGATTCGAGAAGAATACCTCCTAACAGGACCTCTTGAACCAACTAATGAAGCGTACGCTTTGGCAAAGATCTCCGGTCTAAAGCTCGTCTCCGCGTATAGAAGGCAATACGGCCACAGTTGGATTTCAGCGATGCCGACTAATCTCTATGGCCCCGGAGATAGCTACGATCTTGAGAATTCACATGTTCTACCCGCGATGATAAGAAAGCTTCATGAAGCTAAGAAAAATGGGAATTCCTCCGTTGAAATGTGGGGAACAGGCAACCCTCGTCGGGAATTCCTCCATGCCGATGACCTCGCTGAAGCGGCGCTGCACTTGCTTGCTCACTATGACGAGGATATCGCCATTAACGTTGGCACAGGCATTGACCTTTCAATACGAGACTTAGCGTTGTCCATATCTCGAGTAGTTGGGTTTGAAGGGGAGATAACCTGGAATGCGAATATGCCCGACGGAACCCCGCGGAAACTTCTTGACGTAGAGAAGTTACATCAGTCGGGTTGGCGCCATTCAATAGAACTAGAAACCGGAGTCCAAGCAGTTTACGCAGATCTCCGCACGATGTCCTGGTACTAGGCCCAAGCCGCCAGTTGAACGAGTTGCAATGAAAATAGCCGTAGCAAGCTGGGGGCTTTGCCTCACCTCTCGCACTGATGAGTTCTCTCAGCAGCTAATTGAAGCATTCGAAAAAGCTGATTTCCATGTTCTCCCATTAGGTCACCCAGATATCGACCACCAGGTGATGTTCGAGTACAATCAGTCAACATTTGATAGGTATTTTGCAAACGTTTCACAACCAAAATCACTCGTGATATTCGAACCAAAGTCTGTAAATCCTTCGAACTATTCCAAGCGAATGCGCAAGGTCTTCTCGCACATTTGGGCACCAACAGAACTTATGGTGGAGAGCAGAAACGAAAGAGTTTACGGCGGCGGCGGATTTTACGCACCAGCTAAAGATTTAGTTGCTAATGCCGCAACTCGAAGCGCCCAGAAGTATGACGTTGCAGTTGTAAATGAAAATAAATTCAGTCTATTTCGCAATTCTTTGTACACACTTCGGTCTTCCGCGTTGAAATTTCTCATTCGAGAAGGCTTCACGGTGGCTCTAGGCGGTAAAAACTGGGACAAGGGAATCTTTTGGCATCTTGCCAAGCAAACCTGGCACTATGTTGATTGCCTACGAAGTGGTTTGCCCACCGATCTTCGACTGTTGCGCTTACCCCTGAATTCGCGATACTTGAATGATTACCTTGGGCGGGTAGATTCCGTTGTGTCTGTTTACAGTCGCTGCAGGTTCGCATTGATAGTGGAAAATGAAGCAGTGTACGTGACCGAGAAGCTTTTCAATGCACTGGCTGCGGGAACAATCCCGGTTTACGTAGGTCCAAAACTTTCCACTTTTGGAATTCCTGACGGCATAGCAATCGAGGTAAAAGCCGAAATCAGAGATATCGCTAAGGCTATCAAGAACTTCGATGAATCTTGCCGGGATGAAATGATCGCGCGCGGTCGAACATTCCTGCTTTCAAAAGAGACAGAGGCAAAGTGGCTACAGGCCAACATTATGACGCGACTCATAGACGACATGCGTTCGACGCTCAACAAGTTGGCAAGTGACAGATGAGGCACCGTCAAGCGACAAATGTTTCCGTTGTAATGACTGCTCGAAACGCCCAAGAAACTATCCACGCGGCTGCAACTTCTATCCTTCACGCCATGGGCCCAGAGTCTGAGCTCCTCATACTTCTCGATCAATGCACGGATAACACCCAGCTTGTGCTGCAACGCATTAGCGATGTCAGAATCCGCGTTTATGAGTCCGAGGCAAATCTCGGAGTTGCGAAAGGCAGAAACTTTCTTGTGGGGAAAGCACGACAGGAAATTATTGCAATCGCGGATGCAGACGATGTCTATTTTCCTTGGAGAATTCGTAAAGGTGTATCTGCGCTTATTAGAGGTGGGGTGGATTTTAATTTCCAGAATGCAATTCTTTTCGGTAGGTCCTCCGACAGGAAATTTGTTATCCCGCAAAGGCCAGTGAAATTGCAACCGAGCGAAGCGAACATTGTTCTAGGTTCGAAAAATCCTTTTGTGCATTCGAGCGCCACTTTTCGAAAGCAAGTGTTTGAGAGACTTGGAGGCTACCGAGAGGTTCCCAGCGAAGATTATGATCTGTGGCTAAGGGCCTCTCAATCTGGCTTTCGACTATCAAAAACACGCACGTTTTCTTTGGGCTATAGAGTCCATCAAAACCAACTAAGTCAGAACAAATACTGGCGTCAAAGTGTTGCGACTGACCCAAACTTGAATCGGCTTATCGAAAAACAACGAGCAATCTACCCCCCGAAAGAAAATGAAAGTGGGAACTCGTTATTGCATGGGATAATCGACAGCGTTATTAGTTGGACAGCAACCAGACTTGGGCTAAACACTGACCCTGAACGTAAGTAGGTCAAAAATGATTCTTGCTCTAGCCCAGCGACAATTCGTGACGGTGAATCTCGCTGGAGGACTCGGCAATCAACTTTTTCAATATCACGCCGCATTACACCTTGCAAACCGCCTCGGCGTTGGACTCCGAGTAAACGCAACGATGTCACAGTTCGCTCGAACTGGTCATTCAGATTGGCTTAATGGTTTTGACTTTCCGGCCGACAAATTAATAGCATCGTCAGGCCCGAAAACACCCTCGTACATTATTCAATTTTTGAAATTTCGACTCAACGGTATCTTTGATGCAATCGCTCGAAAAGCCGGGTTCGACTCTTGGCGAGTGTTTGGATACTATCGGTCAGACGTAATCGGGTTCGATGAAAACATTTTCGCTATAGATCGTCCAGTGACGATTTCTGGATACTTCCAAAGTTACATCTATGCGAATGGCTTGTTTGAAGCAGACTTGAAGCCGGCTCTGCCTCTAAAGTCGCCTAGTGGCTGGTTTCACAAATATGCCACTGAGTTCGAGTCGAATCGAATTCTCGCAATACACATCAGACGCGGTGATTACTTAAAGGAAAAAGATTCGTTCGGTATTCTAAGCGACAAATACTATCTTGACGCTATTTCTGCACTACGAAGCAGAGGGGGAAACTGGGACAAGGTATTGGTTTTTTCGGATGACCCCGACGCTGTAAGAAGAGAAATCCCCGCCTTGTCAGAACTCAGCGCTGAGTTCATCACTCCCCCTGGTTCGACGCACGCCGCGGAATCTCTAGAGCTGATGAGTCTTGCGAAATACCTGATTATGGCCAATTCAACATACTCTTGGTGGGCGGCCTACCGCTCTTCCGATTGCGAGATCGTGAGACCTTCAAAATGGTTCATTGGGATGGACAACCCCGACCTCCTTTTTCCCAATGAGTGGTTATCGGTAGAAAGCTCATGGGCTTAATCGCATCAGAGTCCCACCTAAAGCTCAAGATAGGTATTGGACTTAAACATGTTGCCATTTAATCCAGGCGAACAAGAACTTGTGATTGTCGGGCTCGTGAGAAACTTAAGCTCGACGATAGTTAGCGAAGTTATGAGACTTGAACGGGTATTCGGCTCTTTTGAAAGCAGGCGTTGGCTGGTGGTGGAGTCGGACAGCTCCGACGAAACTTTGAACGAACTTATAAAACTTGAATCCTCCTTAGACAACTTCGAGTACATCTCGGAGGGCGTCTTGGAGGGAAAAATACCCGACAGGCTTGCAAGGCTCGCCTTCTGCAGAAATACATACATGAAGGCGATATCTTCTGAAAAGAAGTACGGAAATACCTACTGGGTTGCAGTCATCGATCTTGATTCAGCTACACCACTTCTTACTGCGCAAAAAATAGAAAGCGCACTAGCAAGCGGTGTAGCTGATGCCTATTCCGCGAATCTAACGGGGCCGTATTACGACATCGTGGCGTTAAGAGCCGATGGCTGGGTCGACGACGATCCATTTAGCCAGTATCGTCACCTCATAGCAGAAGGCGAATCTGAGAAAAGAGCATACAAGAGGGCTGTCCAGTCAAAGATGTTGAAAATAAAGGACACCGCACCGCCCTTCGAGGTCAGGTCTGCATTCGGTGGATTCACTATATACAAATACGAGTTCTTCCGCGGGTGCCGCTACGGTGTCATCGGGGCAAAAAACGTCAACGAATGTGAGCACGTACAAGCGAATCGAGATTTCAGGGCGAATGGTGGGAAACTAGTTATTTTCCCGAGCCTGACTGTAGCCAAGTACAATCAGCACACAAGATATTTGCACCCCGTAAGACGCGCATTCCAACCGATTATTTCTTGCATAAGGCAACTTGTCGCTCTAACTATCGGAGAATCGAAAACCCACTCTCTCGGAAGTTGGCTTCATGCGAAGACTGGGCTCTAATACACTGAGATTTCCAGGTTACGACCAAGGCAACGGGCGGTAGTGCAATGTCAAAAGCGGCAGTAGTCCTAATTATTTTTAAAAGAGCCGACACTACTCAAAGAGTATTTGAGGCGATAAAGGCTTATCAGCCTGAGAAACTATATATCGTCGCCGATGGGCCTAGGAGAAACGTACCTGGCGAGGTGGATGCGTGTGAACGCACTAGAGCGGTTGTAGAAAACATTGACTGGGCTTGTCAGGTAATTCGAATTTACTCCGAGGAAAATCTTGGAAGTCGCACGCGGATACAAACTGGATTGGATGAGGTTTTTGAGTCGTCAGATTCAGCGATTATTCTTGAAGACGACTGCCTACCTGACGGAACTTTTTTCACCTACGCCAATCAGATGCTCGATCTTTACCAGCATGATCGAAGCATCGGCATGATTAGCGGTAATAACTTTCTATGGCCAGCCTCCGCATCAAGCAAAGGTCATTACCTTTCTGCCCTGCCACATATTTGGGGTTGGGCAACTTGGAAACGTTCGTGGGATCTTTACGAAAAAAATGCTGAATCCTGGCCAACAGCTAACAAAAACGAGATTCTTCGTAAGGCATTCTTCTACGCTATTTATCGGAGTGCGTGGAAGGAAACGCTTGACAATATTTCGGAGATAGACGCTTGGGATTTCCAATGGTGCTATTCGCTTTGGAAGAATGATTCGCTCTCAGTTGTTCCTAAGGTTAACCTTGTGCACAATCTCGGGTTGAATGAAATGGGGACAAATACGCTCTCTCCGAAATCTCATTTCCAAAATAAACTCGGTTTCTACAATGATCCAGGCTCTCTGCTTGCAAAGAAACACAAGAGGTCTCGCCTAAACGACGCTATTGAACTAACGGTTTTTCGCATCTTCGCGGCTCGCCACATGTCGCTTGCTGATTGGATTGCCAAACTCCGCATCCGAAATTGACGAATCTCATGCGGAATGTAGAGCTATTCGTAAGGTCAAATAGACTCTAACTGTGATTGATCTAATTCGACGTAGCTTCTCCTACCTATCCAAACGTGAAAGGCGAACGTTTAGTTTTCTCGTGGCTGGCCGATCGCTAGGCTCTTTTCTAGACCTTCTTGGTGTGGCGTTGCTCGGTTATTTAGGCACCTCGGTGGCTTTGTTTCTTTCACAAGGTAGCGACATCCACAGGACTTTCTCGATTGGAGGCCTTAAGCTTCCTGCGGCCACAATTGCGACTTTACCCGCAGTCTTGCTTGCTACTGTGTCGCTGTTTACATTAAAGGCCGTAATTTCAATCGTTCTCACTAAAAACCTTGCCGAACACTTGGCACTTATAGAGGCGCGTGCCGCTAGGGAAATTGCGGAAGATGTCCTTGGCGATGGCCTAGCCGAAATGCGCAGCGTTTCACAAGAAGAACTTTTGTACATCACAACGACTGGTGCTTCGAGCGCCATTTCTGGCCTATTTAATAACGTGGCTACTCTAATTTCGGAAGGTTTTCTGTTTCTTTCGCTTGTGGCTACATTTTCAGTCGTTGACCCGTTGACAACCCTTATTGTTCTTGTGTACTTCGGCGGAATAGCCTACCTGATGCACTATTTCACCGGTTCCAAACTGGCGACACAATCGGACATAATCGTCAAAAATACAATCCAATCCAATCGCGCAATTATCGATTTGACCTCGTCTTTTAGAGAACTTTTCGTCCTAAATAAGCGAGAGACCTATTTTGATCGACTTGAAAGTGCCAGGCGAGATTCTGCAAAAGCAATCGGCAAGCAAATGTATCTTGCCGGGATGCCCCGCTACGTGATTGAGACTGCTCTGCTTGTGGGGATCTTGGCATTTGCCGGATTTAAGCTCCTCGAGGGAGACTTAGCTTCTTCGATTACGACCATCGCCGTCTTCTTTAGTGGCGGGCTGAGGATCGTTGCAGCGATGTTGCCTTGGCAGGCAGCTCTCGTGTCCATTCGTGCAAATGGGCCTCAGGCAAGACTCGCACACAAGCACCTGTTCAAATTGCGGCAATCGGCCTCGAAGTCCACGCCACGTGAGGAACCTCTCGGTCAACCAGGAAACAGTATCTATTTCTCTGATGTCACGTTCACCTACTCAGAGGCCTCGCGGCGCGCCATCAATAATATAGATTTTTCCCTTGTAAAACCAGGGCTCTACTCATTTATTGGGGAATCGGGGTCGGGTAAGTCAACTATTGCAGACCTCGCCATGGGTTTGCTCATTCCTTCCCGCGGGCAAATTAGAATCGGCTCACTTAGCCCTCAAGAACTTGTAAAGTCTCATCCTGGCTTTCTCGCTTATGTCCCTCAAAGCCCAGGTGCTCTCTCCGGCACGATTCGTGAAAATATAACTATAAATTCAGACCCAACCCTCGATAACCCTGCAAATCTGGACTATGCATTGAGAAACGCTCATCTAAAGGATTTTGTCGCAGCTTTACCTTTGGGTTTGGAGACAGATCTTGGAAACCATTCTGACAGCCTGTCTGGCGGCCAAATTCAGAGGATAGGGCTCGCTAGGGCACTTTATTCACGCCCTAGCATTTTGGTTATGGATGAAGCCACCTCAGCCCTAGATGCCGAGTCAGAAAACAAAATCACCCAGGCACTTATGGACCTGAAGTCAGAAATTTTGGTGATAGTTATCGCTCACCGACTAAACACAGTTCAATATTCCGATTTAGTTTTTCTGGTAGATGATGGCTCGATTCTTGATTTTGGCACATTTGCCGAAATAACCAAAAGAAACCCGAAAGTCGCAAGCGCAGTTGCGATCTCCAAGATCAACGCGGAATAAGCTATCTGTAAAAGTAAGAGTACGGTGCTGTGGCAAACTTCTGGCTCACTTTTAGCCTAGATTCGCCCAACATCGACTCAAATACTGAAGTATCGATATTCCCGGATACGGTCAAGGCTAGATGAATTGCTTCTCGAACTGTTTCGGGGTCGGCTCTATCAATAACTGTTCCTTCAGTCGTTGAATTTATCCATCCGTCAGTGCATGCGGAACTCGTTTGTAGTGGGTAAGTCCCCATGGCAAGGGCTTCCAATAAGGATGTGCTTATGCCGTCACTCAAGGAGATACCGATATAAATTCGTGCATTAGCGAACAGGTCTAACATTTGAGTGTGAGAGAGTTCACCCTTTCCATGCCATTCGACGTTCAGGCCAGTCTTCCGCTTCAGCCTCTTGACCAACCGAATGGTCTTGGCGTTGCAAGAGTAAAAGATGATTCTGTATTCGGCTAGCTCAGCAGTCAGCTGGTACAAGGCTTCTACAGCGACCGAAGCTCGACCAACCCATCCCTCATAGCCCTTAATGGCAATGACTTTGCGTTGTGATGTCGGAAGCAACTCTCGATTTAGCTGCTCTTCAGTAAAGCCACCCGCATTAGGGAAAACCGGCATAACCTCGCCAGAAAATCCGTACTTCTTGGCTAGCTCGACGTCTCGTTTGCATTCGGCTGAGTAGCGATCTGCGCGCGCAAGCAGACGCTTTATCTTGGCTAGATGCTTAGGAAATTGTTGGAACCAATAAATGTCACTTCCATAGTTCGTCGCGATAAATGGAGTCTTGATCGAGGCATCTTCGAGGGCCCGGCTCGTTATGTACCCGCCGTGCTGGAGCTCTAGGGCATGTACAAAGTCTGGCTTATCGCGCTTGAGAATCCCTCGGAGAAGCATGCCGCGCACATAATCTGAAAAAATCAGGTCCATTCCCCAAAGTGGAATCGAGAGTTTGCCACCGAACGGAACAAGCCTGATGTTGCCATTCTTGGCCATCATGTCTTTGATCATTGCGTGAACGCGGCGATTCGGGGTCGATGGGAAAAGCGTGAATTCGACTTCACTTTGCTCAAACTGGGCAATCCAACGAGCAACATGGATGCTATCAACCAT
>Ga0213920_1001550_pt1 | contig 12530 bp, 11 predicted proteins | sample McNCre1117MG_FD_161054 | JGI IMG/M metagenome (GOLD analysis project Ga0213920, IMG submission 161054) | Freshwater microbial communities from McNutts Creek, Athens, Georgia, United States - 11-17 MG | ecosystem: Environmental > Aquatic > Freshwater > Creek | place: USA: Georgia | collected...
TCATGCTCTGAGCCCAGAGACGGCCAGCGCGATAGCTGGAGCGAACCAGCGGTCCGCTCAATACTCCTAGGTAGCCCATTGCCTCGGCCTCAGCCTTGAGCGCAACAAATTCCTCTGGTTTCACCCAGCGGCTAACCGGGTGGTGACGCACCGATGGGCGAAGGTACTGGGTGATTGTGATGATGTCGGTACCGGCCTCACGCAGGTCGCGCAGGGCATCGATGATTTCCTCAATTTCCTCACCCATACCGAGGATTAGGTTCGATTTGGTGACCATCCCGGCATCGCGTGCCTGGGTGATCACATCGAGCGAACGCTCGTAACGGAAGGCAGGTCGAATCTGCTTAAAGATGCGAGGAACTGTCTCGAGATTGTGAGCGAAAACTTCGGGCTGGGCGTCGAAGACCTGCTGAAGCAGTGAGGGCTTGCCATTGAAGTCTGGTACCAGAATCTCAACGCCAGTGCCGGGGGATTGGAGCTTGATCTGCCGGATTGTCTCCGCGTATAGCCAGGCGCCTTCATCCTCGAGGTCATCGCGGGCAACGCCAGTAACCGTGGCGTAACGCAACTGCATTTTGGCTACCGATTCGCCAACGCGGCGCGGTTCATCGGAGTCGAAATCCGCTGGCTTGCCTGTGTCAATCTGGCAGAAATCGCAGCGACGGGTGCACTGCGAGCCACCGATGAGGAAGGTGGCTTCACGGTCTTCCCAGCATTCGAAGATGTTTGGGCAGCCGGCCTCCTGGCATACGGTGTGGAGGTTTTCGCCTTTTACCAGACCCTGTAGAGCCGTGTACTCCGGACCCATCTTGGCGCGGGTCTTGATCCACTCGGGCTTTTTCTCGATCGGCGTTTCGGAGTTGCGCACCTCGATGCGAAGGAGCTTCTTTGGGGTCTCGGTCATTGTTGCACCTTGTAGATGTCTCCCAGATGCTTCTGCACCTGTTCGGCGGCCATCGCCGGAGTGATTTCCCTGCCTAGCAGCTGGGACAAAGTTGAGGTTCCGGCATCGCGGATTCCGCAGGCGATGATGGTTTCGTAGGGTTGCAGCGAGTTGTTGCAGTTGAGCGCGAATCCGTGCATGGTGGTGTGCTCGGCAACGCGGATTCCGATGGCGGCTACTTTGAGGTGAGTGCCGTCGGGCTGTGGCGCCCAAACACCGCTGCGGCCTTCAACGCGTTCGGTGTGCAAACCAAAATCTGCGATGGTGTCGATTAGCACCTGTTCGAGCCAGCGAACGTAGCCAACCACATCGATGGGGCGGGGTAACTGCATGATTGGGTAACCCACCAGCTGGCCGGGGCCGTGCCACGTGATCTTGCCGCCGCGGTTGGTCTCGATAACCGGCGTGCCATCTTGCGGAAGCTCTTCGCCCTCGGTGCGTTTGCCAGCGGTGTAAACGCTCTGGTGCTCCAGCAGGATTACTGTGTTTTCACGGCTGCCGCTGGCAACCTCGGAGTGAATCCGGTACTGGAGGTCGAGGCCATCCTGGTACGACACAAGCTGGGGAGCCAGCCCGGCGTTGAGGAATTGGGTCATGCGGTAATTCTAACTTTCGTTTGCCCCTGAGGTTTTCAACAGATTGCCGTTTCGCCTTATTCCCGAGCCTTGATTCGGGGCATTATTGCCAATGGAGCGAAGGGAGCAGCGTGAGGGCCAAGGGGTTGCTGAAGTTGCGCGCTGAGTTGGAAACGCAATGGGCCGCTGGCCGTGCACCAAAACTACTGCGCGCGGGGGAGAGGGTATTTCTCGTCGATGAAGAACCCTCCGGCGGCTTCAGCTATGAAGAAGGCTTTGCAACCAACCTGCCGACGCATGCCTGGGGTGTCTCCATGCGAACCATAGTTCTGGTGGTAGTTGGTGCGCTTGCGCTTATGGTTGCGATATTTCTAGCGCTGCCACACTGGGCCAACGAACCTAAACCCGCTGCCGTGGCAAAACAGCCTAGTGCCACACCCACCGATGCCTGCGGGCCCGAGCCGTTGGAAGCTGTTCGGCCGCTAAACGGAAACACGTCGCAAAAGGGAACTCTATTGCTGCGCGACATCGTCATCGGTGGTGAACGAGCACAGGAGGTGCGCTATGCCTGCGGTGACGGCGAGACAACATACCTATTGAGGTTTGCGCTTGCCAAAGACCGCTGGAAAGCAAAGAGTGCGACCCCGATGGGATCGCACTCTTTGAATGGTGACTAAGGCTTAGAGACCAAGGTTGGCGTCGAAGTTTGCGTCTTCGAGGCGCTTCTTGACATCTACCAGGAAGCGGCTAGCGTCTGCGCCGTCCACCAGGCGGTGGTCGTACGAGAGAGCTAGGTAAACCATGCTGCGAATACCAATCGACTCATTGCCGTCGGCGTCTACAACAACTGCCGGACGCTTGCTAACAACACCGGTACCGAGGATTGCAACCTGAGGCAGGAAGACAACCGGGGTGTCGAACAGGGCGCCACGCGAGCCAGTGTTGGTGAGGGTGAAGGTTGCACCCATCAGCTCGTCTGGCTTGAGCTTGTTCTCGCGAGTACGAGCAGCCATGTCGGCGATGCTCTGCGCGATCTGGCTGATGTTGAGCGTGGAGGCGTCACGGATGACCGGGGTCAAAAGGCCACGCTCGGTGTCAACAGCAAACGCGATGTTCTCGGTTGGGTGGTAGTTGACTACGTCGCCCTCGATGCTGGCGTTGAGCTTTGGGTGAACCTTTAGGGCTTCCGCAGCTGCAAGAGCGAAGAACGGCATGAAGTTGAGCTTGAGGCCGTTCTTGGCAACAAACGCACCCTGTACCTTGGAGCGAAGCTGGGCGATCTTGGTGACGTCAACCTCGACAACGGTGGTCAGCTGGGCGGTGGAAACCATAGATGCAACCGCGCGCTCTGCGAGAACCTTGCGCAGACGCGACATTGGCTCCGAGGTGCCACGAAGCGGCGATGCCTCAACTACGACTGCAGCAGCAGGAGCCGACGCTACAGCCGAAGCCGCAACCGGAGCCGAACCTGCGCTCAGGACGTCTTCCTTGCGGATACGGCCGCCAACACCGGTGCCGGCAACGGAACCGAGGTCTACGCCGGTCTCGTTTGCAAGCTTGCGAACCAGCGGAGTCACGTAGTTTGCATCGCTGGTAACAGCGGGTGCGGCAACTGGAGCTGCCACAGGAGCAACGACTGGAGCTGCAACAGGAGCTGCTACTGGCGCGGCAACAGGAGCTGCGAAAGTTGGGGCGGCGGCAACTGGTGCTGCGAAGGTAGGTGCGGCGGCAACGGGTGCTGCAACCGGAGCAACTACTGGCGCCTCAACAGGTGCGGCTGCTGGGGCAGCGGCAGGTGCTGCAGCGCCATCACCGATGATTGCCAGCACTGCGCCAACTGCGGCGGTGTCGTCTTCGTTTACCAGAATCTGCTGGAGAACACCGGCAACAGGCGATGGAATCTCGGTGTCAACCTTGTCGGTCGATACCTCGACGAGTGGCTCGTCAACGGCAACGGTGTCGCCTACCTGCTTGAGCCAGCGGGTTACGGTGCCTTCGGTGACGCTTTCACCGAGGGCTGGAAGTAGTACTTCGCTCATTATTTGATTGCTCCTCTTGAGAGATTTCTAAAGCTTAGGCGTGGGCGTGAAGCGGCTTGCCGGCGAGTGCAAGGTGTGCCTCGCCGAGTGCTTCGTTCTGAGTTGGGTGCGCGTGGATGAGCGCGGCGACGTCCTCTGGGTAGGCTTCCCATGAAACGATCAGCTGGGCTTCGCCAACCTGCTCGCCAACGCGCGAACCGATCATGTGGATACCAACAACCGGGCCGTCGTTCTGGCGAACCAGCTTCACGAAGCCAGCGGTGCCCAGAATCTGGCTCTTGCCGTTACCACCAAGGTTGTACTCGTAGGTGGAAATGTTGTCGGCACCAAACTTCTCGCGGGCCTTGGCCTCGGTGAGACCAACCGATGCAATCTCAGGCTCGCAGTAGGTGACCTTAGGGATGTTGGTTTCGTCGATTACGCGTGGGTTGAGACCAGCGATTTCCTCGGCGATAAAGATGCCCTGGGCAAAGCCGCGGTGTGCAAGCTGCAGGCCAGGAACGATGTCACCAGCAGCGTATACGCCTGGAACCGAGGTCTGGAGGCGCTCGTTGGTGAGAACGAAGCCGCGATCCATGGCAACGCCCTGCTCCTCGTAGCCAAAGCCGGTTGCGTTTGGTCCGCGACCAACTGCAACCAGAAGGAGCTCGGCCTCAATCACGGTGCCGTCCTCGAGAGCGGCAACTACGCCGTGCTCGTTCTGGCTGGCGCCGCTGAAGCGAACGCCGGTCTTAAAGTTGATGCCGCGCTTGCGGAACGAACGCTCTAGGGCCTTCGAGATTGATGCATCCTCGTTAGGAACGAGGCTTGGCAGACCTTCGATCACGGTTACATCGGTGCCGAACGACTTCCAAATGGAGGCAAACTCAACACCGATTACGCCGCCGCCGAGGATGATTACCTTCGATGGAACGAAGTTGAGCTGAAGTGCGTGCTCGCTGGTGATGATTCGGCCGCCAACTTCGAGGCCAGGCAGGCTGCGGCTGTAAGAGCCGGTTGCCAGAACCACGTTGGTGCCGGTGTAGTTGTCGGCACCAACGGTTACGGTCTTAGGACCGGTAAGGCGGCCTTCGCCCGAAACGTAGGTGATGTTCTTGGAGTGACCAACCAGACCGGTAAGACCCTTGAACAGGCGGTCAACGATTCCATTGCGGTAGTTGTTGACGGTTGGCATGTCGATGCCGTTTAGAGTGGCGCTAACACCGAATGCACCGGCTTCGCGAGTTACATCTGCAACCTCGGCTGCGTGCAGCAGTGCCTTGGTAGGAATGCAACCGCGGTGGAGGCAGGTGCCACCTAGCTTGTCGCGTTCGATAAGCGCTACGGTCTTCCCGAGCTGAGCGCTGCGGAGCGCGGCTGCATAGCCACCACTTCCGCCACCGAGAATAACGACGTCAAAGTTGTGGTCAGCCACGAAAAACTCCCTCATAAGAAACAGACATCAACTAAAAACTTTACTCGCCTTTGGGGTGCAAGTTGGGCTTTGGTGGGCAGTTTCGCTAGTTGGCTGCCATTCCTTCAGCCAATGCAACCAATGTGCGAACCATTACGCCGGTTGGGCCAGCCGGGGTGTGTCCATAGGCCGCACCTTCGTTGTCGGCAGGGCCCGCGATGTCCAGGTGTGCCCACTCCAGCTTGCTGCCGTCGGCCTTGTTTCCGATGAACTCGGATAGGAACCAGCCGCCAACCAGCATTCCGCCGAAGGTGGAACCCACCTTGGAGTTCTGCAGATCGGCAACGGGGGAGTCAAGGCTTGCGCGCAGTTCCTTTGGCAGTGGCATGGCCCAGGCCGGTTCACCGGCAATCTCGGTGGCAGCTTGCAGGGCTGCAATGCCCGCCGTCGACCCCATGAGACCCGTGTACCTGGCGCCAAGTGCAATCCGCGCCGCACCAGTTAGCGTGGCTACGTCAACGATAAGGTCTGGCTGCAGCTCGCTGGCGGCGCTCAGGCCATCGGCGAGCACCAAGCGGCCCTCTGCATCGGGGTTAGTGACCTCAACGGTCTTGCCATTCTTGCTCTTGAATACATCTCCCGGGCGCATTGCGGAGCCGCTCGGCATGTTTTCCGCCAGGCACAGGTAGGAGGTTAAACGCACCGGAAGCTTCAATTGGCTAATTGCCAGCATTGCGGCATAAACGGTGGCGGCGCCAGTCATGTCGTATTTCATGCCCAGCATTCCGCCGAGAGGCTTCACTGCCAAACCACCGGTATCAAAGGTGATTCCCTTACCAACGATTGCAAGGTGGCTCGAAGCACCCTTTGGCTCATAGGAAAGTTTCACCAGGCGTGGCGGACGAACCGATCCCATTCCAACGGCGGCGATCAGGCCGTAGCCGTCCTTGGCCAGATCCTTTTCGTCCCAGACCTCAACCTTGAAGTTGCCAGTTTTGGCTGCTTTCTCGGCGATTTCGGCGAACTTGGCCGGGTAGAGCTCGTTTGCAGGCGTTGCCGCTAGGTCGCGAGTGGCGATCACAGCGGCGGTAACGACTCCGATGCGTGCGATTTCGGCTGGGGAAACCGAGATTTCAGTGACAAGGTGTACGTTGGCGAGCTTGCCCTTGGCTGGGCGGCCGGCGTATTCGTAGGCGCCAAGAGCGACACCCTCGAGCAGCGCTACGGCCGCAGCAATGTCGGCCACTGGAAGGCGCAGTTCGAGCGAGTTTACGAAGTTTAGACCGCGACCAATGGCACCACCGAGGTCGCGCCACTCATCGGTGCTTGGTGTGCTGCTGCCAAGACCCACAATCGCGTAGGAGACCCCGTCAGTGCTAAGGGTGCGAGTAATTCCTTCGGCCTTGCCCGAAACTCCAAGGGCAGCCAGCTGTTCATCGGTGAAGTTTTCTGCACCGACGAGGGTCACACTCGCTTCGTCCTTTGCAGCACCGATTACGGTTACATCGCTGGATGGGGCGGCGGCGGCCGAAACAGAAAAATTAATTACGCTCATGCCGATAGCCTACGACCCCGAACGCGGAAGTTTTGGCAAGACGGGGTTGTTTAGAATTGCACTGTGATACTGCCGTCTGAACTCTATGACCTCATGGTCAGCCCGGTTGAGGTGCCCCTTGGCCTTCCCGTGGTTGCTGGCCTAACCGGATTCACCGATGCCGGTGGCACCGTTGCCCAGGTTGCCGACAGCCTATTCGCCAACTACGAGCACACGATCGTTGCGCAGTTCAATAACGATGAACTGTTGGATTACCGAAGCCGCAGGCCTGTCATGTTCTTCGAGCGTGATCACATTGTTTCTTACGAGCCGCAGGTGCTGGCTCTATACCTAATGCACGACGAAGCGGGCAAGCCGTTCCTGTTCCTGCACGGTTACGAACCGGACTTCAAGTGGGAGGCATTCGTTGAGGCCCTCGAGGAACTCTTCGAACTGCTAGCAACTTCCAGCTTCACCTGGATTCACGCCATCGGTTTCCCAATTCCGCACACTCGCCCGGTTGGCATCACTGTCTCAGGAACTCGCCGCGACCTCATCGATGCAATTTCCGAGTGGAAGCCGAGTGTCTCTGTGCCCGGCAACGTGATGCACCTGGTGGAGTACCGGTTGGGAAGCGCGGGTCTGCCCATGGCCGGCTTCGTGTTCTTGGTGCCGCACTACCTGGCCGATAACGAATACCCGGATTCCGCAATCATGGCCTTCCAGCAGGTGTCGGCGGCGACATCGCTGGTGTTCAAAACCGACCCGCTGCGCGAAGAGAGCAATCGCTTCATGCGCAAGATCAATGAGCAAATGGCTGAGAATCAGGACCTCCAGCGGATGGTCGCGGGTCTCGAACAAGGATTCCAGGCCGGCACCGGCCCAATGCAGACCAACATCGCCAAACCAACACCAAAGGTTCCCAGCGCCGATGAAATCGCCGCCGAGCTAGAGGATTACTTGGCGTCCAAGTTGCTCAACGACGGCCCAGAACAGCCTTCGGACGAAGGAAAGTAGTTGTCCCGTAAGGCGACCATCGTTGTTGCGGTTGGTGCGCTAGCCTATGTATCCGCGGTAACTCAGCGCAGCACCATGGGCATTGCCTCTCTGGTTGCAACCGAGCGCTTCCACACCACCGCCGAACAACTAAGCGCCCTTGCTGTTGCTCAACTTTTGGTTTACGCTTCGATGCAGATTCCGGTAGGCCTACTTTTGGACCGTTTTGGGGCCAGGGTTTTGCTCACAATCGGTGCAATCAGCATGGCGGCGGGCCAGTTTGTGGTTGCATACTCAACCCAACTATCCATGGCGGTTGCCGGACGCATGCTGGTTGGTTTTGGAGATGCGTTCACCTTCATTTCGATGATTCGCCTCATCAACGGCTGGTATACGGGGCGTCGCGCATCGCAACTCCAGCAGTGGCTGGGCAACGGCGGGCAAGTTGGTCAGATCGTGTCGGCAGTGCCTTTCTCCTACCTTCTGCACGCCGATGGCTGGACTCGCGCTTTTGCCGTTTGGGCTACCGGCGCGGCCATAATCGCGGTTGCCGCCTGGCTGCTGATTGCCGATGAACCATTTGGCGCGAAGCATCACAGCGTTGACTTTAGGCAGCGAATTCGCCAGCTTGGTCAGAACATCCGCAAACCATCAACCCAGATGGCGTTCTGGGTGCATTTCACAACGCAGTCTTCCACCACTTCACTGGTTTTACTCTGGGGAGTTCCGTTCCTAGAGCAAGCCGAAGGCCTTCCAAAGCCGCTGGTGCTCACGATTCTCAGTTCTTTCGTGCTAATCGGCTTCGTGTTTGGCCTAACGTTCGGGCAACTCTGCGCACATCGTCCAAACTGGCGCAAACCCGCGGTGACCTTTACTGCACTCACAATGCTGAGCAGCTGGGTAGTGCTGATCGCTTGGCCCGGCAGGGCACCGCTCTGGCTGATGCTGGTTTGGCTAGTAACCACCGCGATGAATGCACCCGCATCGATGGTTGCCATGGATTACACCCGACAGTACGTGCCCAAGCAACAACTGGGTTCGGTTAATGGCTTCGTAAACATCGGTGGTTTCTCCGCCACTTTCACCATGATGTACCTCATCGGGGTGATTTTGGACCTACATCACAACTGGTTTGGCAAGGGAGAGCCGCTCTACAGCCTCAACGGATTCCGCTTCGCGTTCATGTCCGTAGTTGTGATCATAGGATTTGGTCTCAGCATGTACCGGTGGAATGAACGCCGAAGCCGCAGCGAGCTGGCAGCGGAATAAATGTCACGTGTTACTGGTTAGATAACACGAAAGCGTATGGTACGGGTTATGTCGGTCATTGCGCTAGAATTGAGAAAAGACCCATCCAAGTTCGTTCGCGGATTTGACATGGGTCTACGTCATGCCCAAATCCGTCGCCCGCACATTTAGGGCCGTCGAAAAGGAATCAGTATTTCCGAGAAGAAGCCAGCAAAGGCAAAGTCGAAAGCAACCGCTCCCGTAGAGGCTGAGGTTGTTATCGAAGACGTTGCCGAGGTAATTGCCGAGCCAAAGCCCAAGGGTCGCAAGCCAAAGGCCTCCGCCGACGACGCCGCACCAAAGGTCGCGAAGGCGCCTAAGGCAGCCAAGGCACCAAAGGCCACCAAGGCATCCAAGTCGAAGGTCTCGGCTGATGACGAAGAGATGGATGAGGAAGAAATCGATGACGTCGTGGACATCGACCTCTCCGATGTAGCCGCGATTGTGGTTGACGCCAACACCACCGCAGGGGTTGTCCAGGGTGAGACCGCGGACGACCACGTTGAGGAGAAGTCGGAAGCCGACGTGCACCTCGAAAAGGTTGGCGCCCTCGTTATGTCCAACAAGGACGAAGACGAGTTCCCAATCATGAACACCGGCATCAGCGGCGCAACCGCTGACCCTGTGAAGGACTACCTGAAGCAGATTGGTAAGGTTGCGCTTCTAAACGCCGAGCTCGAGGTTGAGCTTGCAAAGCGCATCGAAGCGGGCCTCTTTGCCGAGGAGAAACTGTCCGAAAACAAAGACAGCCTTTCGCCTGAAATGCTTCGCGACCTACGCTGGGTTGTTAAGGATGGCCAGCGCGCCAAGGCCCACCTGCTCGAAGCAAACCTTCGTCTGGTTGTGAGCCTCGCTAAGCGTTACACCGGCCGCGGTATGCAGTTCCTAGACCTCATCCAGGAAGGAAACCTGGGCCTGATCCGTGCGGTTGAGAAGTTCGATTACACCAAGGGCTACAAGTTCTCCACCTATGCAACCTGGTGGATCCGCCAGGCAATCACTCGTGCAATGGCCGACCAGGCACGTACCATCCGTATTCCTGTGCACATGGTTGAGGTTATCAACAAGCTTTCGCGCGTACAGCGCCAGCTTCTCCAGGACCTCGGCCGCGAACCGACGCCGGAAGAGTTGGCACGCGAACTGGACATGACTCCTGAGAAGGTTGTCGAGGTTCAGAAGTACGGTCGCGAGCCGATTTCGCTTTCGACACCGCTGGGTGAAGACGGTGACAGCGAGTTCGGCGACCTAATTGAGGACACTGAGGCCGTTGCGCCTGCCGAAGCCGTAGGTTTCACCATGCTGCAGCGAGAGATTGAGCGCATCCTAGAATCGCTTCACCCTCGCGAGGCCGGCGTAATTCGCAGCCGCTTCGGACTTGGAGATGGCGTACAGAAGACTCTCGACCAAATCGGTGAGGAGTTTGGCGTAACCCGCGAGCGCATCCGACAGATCGAATCGAAGACCATGTCGAAGCTAAAGCACCCTTCGCGTTCGCAGAACCTGCGCGACTTCCTCGAGCACTAAATGCGTTATCTGGCAGCCATCGCCCTGGGCCGTCTGGTTCGAACCGCTGTTCGACTAGTTCGCCCAGGCGGTGGCTCCGCTCTTCCCGGCCTCGTGCTCTCCAAGGTTGCACCCGGAATCCTGGGGCGAACGTTCGCGGGTTTCGAACACGGCCTAGTGGTAATCACGGGTAGTGCCGGCAAGAGCACAACCACCAAGATGGTAGTTGCCATTGCTAGGGCACACGGTCTCGAAGTATTCACAAACCCAACCACAGCAAACATTCGCCAGGGCTTTTACTCGAGCATCCTGGAGCGCAGTAATCTGCTGGGCAAGGTGCCGGGAAACATTGCAATCCTTGAGATGGATGAGGGGCACGCAGCCGAGCTAGTTACCGAGGTTGCCCCTAGGATTACTGCGATTCTCAACGTTGTTGAAGATCAGCTTGACCGCTTTGTAGACCCTCAGCTGGTGCGCGACAAACTTCGAATCGTTGCCGAGCACACAACCTCTCACGTGGTACTAAACGCCGATGACCAAAATCTCATCGCTATTTCGGGTCAGCTGGCTGCCTCGGTTCACTGGTTCGGCCTAGGGGATAAAGCGGCAGTGCCATCGCTCGGCTACGCGCCTACCTACACCGATGCCCTCCCAACACCCAATTGCACCACCACTGTTGTGAGCCTTGAGGAACGCCACGTGCGAATCGCCTGCCACGGCAAGGTCTCGCAGTTTGACCTTCCTAGCCGTGGCCTGCACTTCGCGGTGGATGCCGCAGCGGCACTCGAAACCAGCAACCAACTGCTTGGGTCTGCTTTCAACATCGAGTTAGCGACTCAGGTTTTGGCCCAACTCCCACCCGTGTTTGCACGTGGCGAAGTGGTAGAGGTTAGGGGAGTGCCGGTTGAGTTCATTTTGGTTCAGAACCCAATCTCCACGCAGCTCAACTTAGACAACCTTCCGAAGGGCCTCGAGCGCGTGATGTTTGCAATCGGCCGCGATGTCCACGACCCATCTTGGCTTTGGACAGTTGACCCTCGAAACCTTCCCCCGGTTGACGTAATAACTGGTTTCAACAGCGCCGAGGCCGAGCTCTGGCTTCGCCACCACGGGTACACGCCCGGGCTCGTAACCGATGACCTAGAGCAGGCATTCGATCACTGGCTGGCATTGCCAGAACCAACAAACGGTGTGCGAACGGTTATTTTCTCTGCAGATGCAATGCGTCGTATTCGCCGAATGCTCGGCTTTACCAGCCCCGATGAGGTGCAGCGATGATTATTCGACTTGGTTCCGTATACGGCAAACGCCTCAATCTAAACGGCGACCAGGGAAACCTGCTAGCCCTGCGCCGCTACCTAAACGCTGCCGGCTACGAGGTGGAAGTGGTTGGTGTTGATTGCACCGATGTAGCTCTGTCCTGCCACTTCTTATTGCTTGGGCACGGCTCCATCGCAGCGATGGAGAGCCTTGGTGAGCGCCTTTCGCAGTTTGACTGGGCAGAAATCTTTGCTCGCGTGCCTAGCCTGGCCATTGCAACCTCAGCCGTTTGGCTATCCGGAGAGCCTGTTGAGGCGTTCTTCGACACCACGGATCGTGTCTCCCACTTCGAGGTTGCAACGCTCTCGCTCGAAGCATCGGGGGAGCAGGGCAGGTTCGGAATCCCAGACGACCTTAGGGTTCTGGGCTACCGCAACACTCCAAATGCGAAGGCTCCGGCGCTGGCTAACCCGAGTGGCAAGTTGCTAACCACAATGCTGCACGGGCCACTGCTCGCCAAGAACCCTCGTCTCCTAGACCTGATTGCCCGAGCCGCGGTGACGGCTGCGGGAAGCCCAGCACCAACACAAGATTCCTCTGGGCTGCATAAGTGGCAGCAAACCCTAAACGATGTTGCCAGCAGAATCTGGGCTCTCGAGGCAGAAGGCGCTTCCTACCCGGCGCTCTAAAGGCCGGGGGTTAAAGAGAAAACGACCCTCGCGGGTCGTTTTCGTATTTAAAGACTTTTAGCGAGCCAGAAGTTTCTCCGACTCATCGTGCCAAGAAAGCGCGATCGGCTGAAGCTTTTCTTTGTTCTCGTTTGCGTGGTGTGCGCAGAACAGGAGTTCGCCGGTTGAGAGGGTTACGCGTACGTAAGCTTGAGCGCCGCAGGCATCGCAGCGGTCGGCAGCGGAAAGCGCTACCTGCTCGGTGGTTTCTACGGTGGTGGTCTCGGTGGTCATTTGTTGCTCCCTCTTACTTCCCTAATATTTCACCACAT
>Ga0213920_1001551_pt1 | contig 12518 bp, 8 predicted proteins | sample McNCre1117MG_FD_161054 | JGI IMG/M metagenome (GOLD analysis project Ga0213920, IMG submission 161054) | Freshwater microbial communities from McNutts Creek, Athens, Georgia, United States - 11-17 MG | ecosystem: Environmental > Aquatic > Freshwater > Creek | place: USA: Georgia | collected...
GTTCAGGTAATACCACATCAGTTGCTTCTCAAACAGGAACAGGAACTAAATTTGTAATGGATACTTCTCCTACCTTGGTTACACCAACTTTAGGAGTAGCCACTGCAACCTCAATTAATAAAGTAACTATTACCGCACCTACTACTAGCGCTACCTTAACTATTGCTGATGGGAAAACCTTGACCGCAAGTGATAATGCTACCGTGAGTGGAACTAATACAGGAGACCAAACCATTACTTTAACAGGTGATGTTACAGGAACAGGAACAGGAAGTTTTGCTACTACTATAGGTACTGGAAAAGTGACTAATGCCATGTTAGCAGGATCTATTGATTTGACTACTAAGGTGACAGGGGCTTTGCCAATTGCTAACGGTGGAACAGGTTCATCTACTCAAAACTTTGTCGATTTAACTACTACGCAAACAGTTGCAGGAGCCAAAACATTTAGTGGGAATACATCAGTTGGAGGCACATTAGGAGTAACAGGGGCTACAACTTTGTCGAGTACATTAGGAGTAACTGGTAACACTACAATTGGTGGTACAACTACATTAAATGGTAATACCTCTGTAAGCGGAACTAATACATTAACTGTGGGAACTGGTGCTACAACCCTTGGAGGTACATTAGGTGTGACTGGGAATATAGCAGTTAATACAAATAAATTTACAATAGATGCTTCAACTGGAAATACGGTTATTGCAGGAACATTAAAAGTAGCTGGTGGCTCTCCGGGAGTTGGTAAAGTGTTAACCTCAGATGCGGCTGGTTTGGCGACTTGGTCTTCAAATCCTAACACTTCTATTTATACAGTTTCAGCTCTCGCAACCTATACGGTAACAACAACAGATAAATATGTTATTTATTCCAATGCAGCTGCAGGAACAATTACTTTGCCAGATGCTACATCTTCTGGAGTGGGAGCTGGTAAAGAATTTATTATTAAAAACATTAGTGCTTTTGGAGTAACAGTAAATACTACATCTAGTCAAAAAATTGTTATTGACGCAGCTAATAGTTCTGCTATAACCGCTACATTAGGGGTAGAAGCATCTAATAACTGGATTCGTCTTATTTCTGATGGAGCACAATGGATTGCATTCAGAGCTTTATTTTAATCGATAGCGTAGTCAATATGAAAAAAGGAGTAGCAGTAGTAGCGTTGTTTTTGGTTTTCCTGAGCGGGAAGGCCCAAACGGGTATTGGTACCACTACGCCTAGTGCTTCGGCAAAATTAGAGGTGTATGCTACAGATAAAGGTTTTTTACCGCCCAGAGTAGCGTTAACCGCTACTAATGCGGCTAGTCCTGTAAGCTCTCCGGCAACAGGTTTAATTGTGTACAATACTGCTACCACAGGAACAGCGCCTAACAATGTGGTGCCTGGATACTATTTTTGGAATGGGACGGCTTGGGTTAATTTCATTGCTTCTAATACCTCAACAGGATTAACCAATGATCAGACAGGTACTTCGTACACCTTAACGAGTGCGGATAATGGTAAAATAATTACTTTAAATAATGCCAGTGCCATTACCTTAAATGTTCCTTATTTCTTTATTGGTTTTAATTGTATGATTCTACAAAAAGGCGCTGGACAGGTTACATTAGCCATCAATGGTACTACTACGAATATTTACAACAGGTATAGTTTTACCAAAACGGCCGGTCAGTATGCGATGTTAACTTTGGTCTGTATCGAAGCCAATAAATACGTTTCGTCAGGCGATATGTCAAATTAGTATTGGGATGAAAAAAACGCTTATTCATATAGTTTTCCTTTTTTGTGTAGGTGTCCAAGCACAAATTTTGATACCTTATCAACCCGTGCAAAAACAACCTCGTGTGCAATTTGATTATTGGGTCATGAATACCCATGCTGGAATCGGATCGTCCAATCAATATCCTATAACTGCAGCAAGTAAAGTTGATATGGATAATATTTTCAACTCTACTAATACCAACACTACGGTGTACCAAACTGGTAAAACCAACTCAGCCAAAATATTGGATTGGACAAGTGCTGCTGAATTGAGTGCAATAGGAATTAATGTACCCAATAATGGGACGTATTTTGCGTTCAAAGTACAGGGGACTTTTATTCCACAAGAAACAGGAATCTATACCTTTACTTTAGAAGCCGATGATGCAAGTGATTTAATTATTGAAGGGACTTCGGTTATTGGAACTTACTTAGGTCAAGCGGTACCTCCTTTAGGTAGCCATACAGGAACGATTAGTTTGACTGCTGGGAAAGCATACGCTTTTGAGGCACGGATGCAGCAAGGAGGAGGCGGTTTTGGGTTTCGGTTGTTTTGGAAATCACCTACTCAAAATAGTGCGCCAAGTTCCTACAGCAGTGTGCTTCCAGCATCTACGTACTATCAGAGTTGGACACAAAATTTGCAAGAAATAGTGACTACACCTTACATGGATGGAAGTTCTGCCGCAAAGGCGGCACCCAGTGCGAAGTACATTCAAACCGCTTTTAGTAATTATACCGATGGAATATATTGGATTAACGTGCCTTATGTGGGGCCTACTCAAGTCTATTGTTTGTTGAGCAATGCAGTTGATGGCGGCGGCTGGATGATGGCCATGAAAGCTACTCGAGGGACTACTTTTCCGTATTCAAGTACGTATTGGACCGCAGTGAACACCTTAAATCCAGCACAAACTAATAGAAATGATGGGGATGCTAAATTTGATACTATGAATTATTTTTATGCTAAAGACATCATGGCGTTGTGGCCTGATATCCCTTGGAATTATGGTGGTAGTTCGACAGGTGGAAGTGTGAATACTAATGGGAGTTATTATGTGTGGTGTTGGTTGCAAAATAATTTCAATAACGGAATCCGAATCACGCCAATCAATTTTTTCAATTCGGCGAGTAATTTGTTTTTTGGGGATGCCAATAATTTTGCTGGAAAAGGAACGGCATTCTCTTCTCAAGTTGATGTTCGTTTTTATGGATTTAATTATACTGGAAATGGGACAGGAAGTACTAGATGGGGATTTGGTTGGAATGAAAATGGTGGGGGATTGTATCCTAATGGGAATCAAGCCTCCAATGATGTATATACAGGTATAGGCATGGCGGCGGCAAGTTATTCAGCTGGGGATTATATAAGTTGTTGCCAAAATGTAACAGGTATAAATCGCTCGGCACGAGTTGAAATATATATTCGTTAAGATGAGAAAAATTTATTTAATTCTATTGTTTTTAGGTTTTGTAGGATCTGCCCAAACAGGTATTGGTACGACTACACCTGATGCTTCGGCTAAATTAGACATTAGTTCTACATCCAAAGGAATGTTGGCTCCAAGAATGACAGCTGCCCAAAAAACAGCAATTGCATTGCCTGCAACCGGCCTATTAGTGTATCAAACCGATGCTCCTACTGGTTTTTATGTAAATACAGGCACTTCGGCTACGCCAAATTGGTTGCGAATAAGTAATGATTGGACCAAATCAGGAAACGATATTAGCTATACTTCAGGTAACGTTTCCACCACGGGAAATCTAACAGGAGGCAATTCAAGCACGTCAACTATTTCAGGTTTTGGGGCCAATGTGACTAGTATTGCAGCATCTTATAGTTTGACGGCAGCTGATAATGGAGAAATCATACAGTCGACAAGCGCAACCGCTATAACGGTGACCATTCCAACCGGTTTGCCAACCGGTTTCAATTGTACCATAGTGCAAATGGGAGCGGGTCAAATTACTTTTTCGGGCACCTATTTGAACAGGACAGGTTTTACCAAAACAGCTAGTCAATATGCAGTAGTGAGTATACTGCATTTAGGAGCGAATAGTATCATTGTAACTGGCGAAATGAGTAATTAATATGAAACGATTATTTGCCTTTTTTATACTATTAACTGCATCATTGAATTTTGCTCAAATTGGGCTGCCCATTCAACAATCCGTATTGCCGAAAAATAGTTTAGTGGTGAATTATGATTTTTCAAAAGCAGCCAGTTTTACTCGTGGCGCAACAACAGTTAACAATATTGCCAGTACTGCCTCTGGAAACGCAACACTTTATAATGCACCTGTTTTTATGAATTCATTAGGATTTATTTCTTTCAATGGATCCAATCAATATTTAGCCACTCCTAATATTAGAAACTATTTTAAAACATTGAATACTAGTGTTCAGAAAAGCTTTACCATGAGTTTTTGGTTTTACCCCACCACTTCAACAGGGGTATTGGTAAGCGAACTAGATTCACAAACTCCTAGTGGTGGTTGGCATGCCTCTAACATTGAAATAATTAATGGGTTGATTAAATACCGCATTTGGAATGGACCAATTATTACTTCGACATCAGCGGTCAATTTAAATCAATGGTATCATATTGCTTTAGTTTATGACGGAACTTCCGTAAAAGGGTATTTAAATGGTGTTTTACAAGGTACTCAAGCGGGAGCTCGAGAAATACCGTCGACAAGTCAAAACTATGCAATTGGCGCGGGAGAAACTACTAATATGGGTACAAGTGCGTATGGAAAATTCAATCTGGCGCAATTCAAAATCAATAACTTACCCCTAAGTGATTCAGATATAGTGCAAGAATACGAGTCCAGAAAAAGTGAATTTGATTATACAATACATAGTCCTGCAACCAATTCCAATCCTAGCTATTGGAGTGTTTCAAGTGTTTGGGCAGGTGAAACTACCTTTAGCCAAACGCATTATACGCCATGGTTAAACAATACTACTTTAGGTTGGGCAGCGGGAGTAAATGATGCAAATCAATGGATTAGCTTAAACTATGATACGCCAGCGTATATTAAGGGAGTAGTAATACAACCTAGAGCTAATTCTGAAAATCAATTTGTCACAAAAGTCCATGTTGAGTCGAGTTTGACAGGCGCAGCACCTTGGACTAGGGTGGTGAGTGATGTACCAGTAAGTACTACTATTACAGATGACGCAAAAGTACTTTTTTCAAGTAGTATTTTTACAAAATACATTAAAGTCATACCTGTTTTATGGACCAATCATATTACCATGAGAATGGGTTTATTGGTTAAGCCGAATACTTCCATTTCTGATAATTTGGTATTGTATTATAATCCTAGCATGACTGAATGCTTCCCTGGATCAGGAACTAGTTTAGTCGATTTGTCAGGGAATGCATTAACTGGAACTATGAGTAATCTTAGTTATGATAATCCAGCTTTTACTTTTAATGGATCCAGTTCACAGGTGAGTATTCCCGATAATGCTGTTTTGGAACCTGGAACGGGAAGTTGGACAATAGAAGTATGGTTTAAAAATGCCGGTAGCTCTGGAACGGTTATTGGCAAATATAATAATGGAGGACAATCAGCCAATATATCGTATGCATTACGTTTGGGTGGATCCAATTTAATTCGAGCCGATTTTAGCAATGGAAGCACTGCTCAAGTTACAGATAATTACTCTTTTACAGCCAATACTTGGGTTCAAATGGTGTATGTTTGGGATAAGACTAACAACAGTATTTATACATATTCAAATGGGGTACTCAAGCAAACCAAAGCCATTTCTATTTCTGGCGGGATATTAAATGCAACGACTAACTTATTTTTGGGTTCGTATAACGGTGGAGAATATGCCCAATACTTTAATGGTCAAATGGGAATAGTTCGCCTTTATAAAAAAGCACTGAATGCTACCGAAGTGCTAGCTAATTTTAATTCGAATAAAGCCTTATATGGTTTATAAATGTAATATGATGAGATATCTATTTTATCTACTAGTAATTGTTGGGTCCTTCTTAAATGTTACTGCCCAAACGGGTATTGGTACCACTACCCCTGTGAATAAATTACAAGTAGAAACCACTACGGCTGATCCAGTCACTACGGGTGCATCTGCCAATGGTAACTTTCGTTTGAGTGGTACTACAGGAAGTCATGTGCTGGATTTTGGATTGAGTAGTTCAAGTACCTATTCGTGGTTGCAATCCCGTTCTCGTTCTGGTTATGGGACTAATTATAGTTTAGCATTGAATCCTAATGGAGGGAATGTGGGAATTGGAACCACATCGCCTTTAACTACACTCACTGTGGGTAATGTTGGAGGGACAGTTCCTGGCGAAATTGCATTGAACCCTACCTCCACGCAATATGAGGGAGGACAAATCACGTTTAAAAAATCATTAGTAGGTAGTACAGTAGATTGGACCATTGATCAGTATGGTTCGACTTCGGCCAATGCTCGTTTCAGAATTTTTAATGGTACTAGCGAAACCAATGGTTTGGCTATTTTAGAAAATGGGAATCTGGGAATTGGAACAATTTCACCAACAGCAAGACTCAATATTGCAGGTGGAGGTATTCGAATTGCCACTGGTTTTGGAAATGCAACAACCCGACCTGCTCTAAATTCAGGGAGTGTGGGTAGTTACGAAATTAGGGGTGTAGGTGCAGGAGGTGGCGGTACAGCTCAGTCAGATGCATCAGATGATGGATTCTTACGATTATCGGCAGGTGGTGGAACTAGTACAAATACGCAAGCGTCTATTGATTTATCTGGGTATTCAACGGTAGCTGATATGAGTAGTACTATTGCAATGCGAACGTTAGGCATTGAACGATTGCGAATTGATCCTTATGGAAAAGTGGGTTTAGGGACTTCAAGTCCTACTACATCGCTTCATATCGAAAATGGGAACACATTTGGAAACCCTGGAAGTACGTCAAGTCCGAGTATATATGTCTATAATACTAACAATGCCTCAACAACTGCCAATTCAACAGTAAGCGTCAGAACTGCGGGGACAGGGAGTGGTAAGCCGTATTATAGTTTGGACGTGAATGGTGCATTTGGGTATAGTATGGGAGTCAATAATCCTACTGATCAAATGATTATTAATACGAGTTGGGATTTTAATACAACGGCTGCTAATAATGCCCTCACTATAAATAGATCAGGAAGATCCAGAGTAGTTATACCAGAACAAGGTGGAGCATCTAATTCTGATTGGCCTATATGGGGAGGAGGACTATCGACTTATGACATTTGTGCTGCCAGTATTATTGCTTCTAATTATATTACTCGATCCGATCGCCGATTAAAAAACACGATTACCTCAATTGACAATTCAGCGGTATCCAAATATTTAAATTTGAGACCAGTAACTTTTTATTGGAATCAGGACAAGCCAAGAGATCCAAGTTTGCAATTTGGATTAATTGCTCAAGAAGTGGAAACTCTTTTTCCTGAAATGGTGAATACGGGAACCGATGAAATGCAAACTAAATCAGTGAATTACCAAGCCTTACACGCCTTGTCTTTAAAAGTGATTCAGTCCCAACAAGCCGAAATTGAAACCCTGAAAAAGCAACAAGCCGATATGGAAGCTAGATTACTCCAATTAGAAGCCAAATTGAAATAATACGATCATGAAAAAGGGAATCTTAATTATTGTGTTAACGATATTTTTTACTTGGCACGTAAATGCCCAAACGGGTATTGGCACCACTACGCCTAGTGCGTCAGCAAAATTAGAAGTAGCGGCTACAGATAAGGGATTTTTGCCTCCACGTGTGGCTTTAACAGCTGCGAATGTGTTCACTCCTATCACAGGAACTTCTTCGGCCGCGGCTGGACTTTTGATTTACAATACAGCTACTGCGGGTAGCGCTCCTAATAACGTGGTTCCAGGCTATTACTATTGGAATGGTTCCGCTTGGGTTCAAATTGCGGGCGGATTGGTCATTGATGCTACCAAAAGCGCTTCGTTTAGTTTGGCTGCTACAGACAACAACAAACTGTTTTTTATTAGTTCGGCATCAACAGTAACGGTTACAGTTCCTACTTTACCCATTGGTTTTAGTTGTCAATTGATACAAACTGGTACGGGTACCATTACTTTTGCAGGTTCAGGAACCACATTAAACTCAGCAAGCGGGTTAAGTACTCGAGCAACCAACAGCGTGATTGGTTTAGTAATGAATAGCACCACTACTGGATATGTTTTTGGAGATACCATTTATTAATGAAAAAAAAGAGATACATAGTAGTATTATTTTTTTGTTCAATTCTATTGAATGCGCAATCAGCATTTCAAAATTTAGCGGTAAAAAAACCCCAATTACCCACTACCTACTCCTATAATTACACGGGTGCTTTGCAACAATTTATAGTACCTAATCGAGTTACCGCTATTCAAGTCAATGCCATTGGCGCTATGGGAGGAACTGGAGGTGGAGGTCAAATAGGAGGTGCCGGAGCTAACATCACTACTACAATTAATGTGACTCCTGGACAAGTTTTATACATTGTCGTAGGGGGATATCCAGGACAATCGGCTACGGCTAAATATGGTTTTGCTGGGAACGGTGGTCTTGCCAACGGTGGAACAGCTTACGGTGGAGCTGGTGGTGGCTTGTCAGGTGTTTTTACTTCTAATTCACCTTCATCTATTAATGCTTTAGTGATTGCAGGAGGAGGAGGAGGAGGTAGTGGAACAGGAGGAACAACAGGCTATAATGGTGGTGCCGCTTTAAATTCAAATGGAACTACCGCTGCGAATGGTCAAGGATCTACGGCATATCCTGTTTCATCTAGATATCAATATGGGTATGGAGCTTCAACCACCTCAGTAGGTGTTGGGGGATATGCTTTTGATAATGCGCCAGCTCAAAATGGCGCAGACGGAAATGGAATTAATGGTGGTGCAGGTGGGTCTGGTACTATTTGGCAAGGAGCTGGTGGTGGTGGTGCAGGATATTACGGTGGCGGTGGCGGTGCAGGTGGCGGCGCAGCTAATGGTGCAGGTGGAGGTGGCGCTACTAAATCCATTTCTGGCATCAATTCTTTTGGGATAGTAAACACAACTGGAGATGGCAGTGTTACGATTACTTGTTTTTCTAATTCAGGCTTGGTTTTGCATTTAGATGCAGGTAATCCTGCTAGTTATAGTGGCTCGGGCACAGTTTGTAATGATTTGTCTGGGAATGGATCCAATGTTACTTTAACTTCAACTACCTTTAATTCGGCTAATGGCGGTTCTATTGTATTTAATGGAACTTCAAGTTATGCTGATTTTACGGCGAACATTGGAAGTACCAATGCGGTCACTGTCGAAATGTGGGTAAAGACCAACTCTTTAACATCTCCTACAGGAATGTATTTTGGATTTGGATTATACGATGTATGGACTAGTGGAGGTAATATTGGGTACAATACCTCAGCAGGAGACTTACAAGGCGTAAATAGTTCACAAGTTGACTTATTGGGGATTGTTGGTGGATGGAGGCATCTTGTTTTTGTGATGAATGCGGGTGCTAAAACCAATAATAAAATTTATGTAAATGGAGAGAGCCAGACAATGAATCAAGTGTATGGAACATTTAATACTACTAATGCTGTATTTAACTCAGGGGCTGGAAGAATTTCAAGTTGGCGCAATGACCTTAACTGGAGAATGAATATGAATGTGGCTAATTTCAAAGTGTATAACCGTGAATTAACGTCACAAGAAATTACTAATAATTTTAATGCTAATAAATCTCGATTTTATGCTGAAAAAGATGGATTGAGTTCACAAACAGCCTCTACAAGTGCCTACCAAATCAAACAGGATTATCCCAATTCAGCGGATGGATTTTATTGGATAAAAAATACGAATATTAATGGAGGTGTCCCATTTAAAATTTATGCCGATATGACGACTGATGGTGGTGGTTGGACATTGATTATGAAAAATTCTTCGTATGCGGGTTGGAATTACGCCAATTCGATTGCCTTAAATACTACGATACCTTTTACTACTAACGCGCAAGTTATCAGTACATCAAGTTCAAATTACTCCATCATTGGTTGGGCTGATTATATTAAAAAAAGCACTAGTGGATTTCAATACATGATTGATGCAGGAAGTAGAAATAGTTTTGGGGGTATTTGGACAGCGAATAGTACCTATAGTTTTGTGAGTACTAGTAATGGGCAAACAAATCTCACTGAAAATAAAAAATTTGGTACTTGGAATTATGTAGGGAGTAACAATGGAATGGCGTTAAGAATGCCTTGGCGAAGTACCACTGCTGGAGGAGGTAATGGTGTTTTAACTCTTTCAGATGGAACTGGAAACTGGTGGGGGACGCTCATTTCATTAGATAGTTATTATTCTCCAGCACCATGGATTAGTGATGCAGGAGGTGGGACAGCAAATCAACAGCCAGGTATTATTTGGTATTGGGTAAGATAATATAGATTTATGAAAAAAATAGTTATAGCAGTATTGATTTTAATTGCATTACAAATGCATGCCCAAACGGGGATTGGCACCACTACGCCTAATGCTTCTGCAAAATTAGATGTCTATTCGACGAATAAAGGGTTTTTACCACCACGCGTTACTTTAGCGAGTGTGTCTGACGCTACAACTATTACATCACCAGCAGAGGGATTATTAGTGTATAATTTAGGTTCGTCAGGATTGCAATCAGGATATTATTATTGGAATGGGGCGAATTGGGCAACGATTGCTACAGCAAGTTCTGCGGGTAATGGGGTGACAGCGATGGATATGGTTAAGTTATATGGGGAGGCTTATTCAACTGCAACTGGAAAAATTTCTAATACAAGTGGATATTCTTTTACCGTGCCAGTTTCCGGAAGGTATTTATTTGATTTTACATCTAGTGGGTATGCATCTGGAGCCTATGCAACAATGACCTTTAAGGTAAGACAAGGTACAACGGACTTAGCTACAGATGCTCAATCGAGTTTGAATAATACGGTTCATGTGGAATATAATGGTAAGGTAGAAGTAAATTTATTGTCAGGAGTAACCTATAATATTTATGTTAGCACCACAGGAGTAAGAGATACGGGAGATTATGACAGGGTTTATATGAAAATGGTAGCAGGAAATTTACCTGTTTCGATATATGGTGTAGCAAAATTTATTAGAAACACATCGCAATCCTCAGTAACATCAAATACAACGGTCTTGCTAAATACAACAAGCGCCAATACGATTTCAGATTATGTATCTTTAAATACTTCTACAGGGGTAATTACATTGCAATCAGGAACGTATGAATTGAATGGTTCTGCAGGGGGCGGGTATGGATCTAGTGGTTTTAATGGAGATTCAAGGTCGTATTCTTTGTTTCATAATGGAACAACTTATGTTGGAACTGGTGGAGTTTCTGAAACTGGTCCTTCTGGAAACTGGAATGCAATGCCTCAGAATAATGCCAATTACATAGTAGTAGTTCCTGCAGGTCAAACAGCTAGTATGTCTTTTAAAGTAGCCATTGCGGTTAATGTTGCTTCTATCTCTGAAACGGGTGATTTTGGAGCTATTGGAGATGCTGGTAGGGCTTGGGTTGTAGTAAGAAAGTATAATTAATGTTTGTATAGGATGAATTGTAAACTAGTATTGGTGATCTTTTTTTATTTTAGTGTAATGTGTCTCAAAGCTCAAACGGGTATTGGAACGACTACACCTAATGCTTCTGCGAAGTTGGATGTGTATTCGACGAATAAAGGGTTTTTACCGCCGCGAATAGCTCTTCTAAGTACGACCGATGTGGTGACCATTGCTTCTCCTGCAACTGGTCTAGTGATTTACAATACAAATACGGCAGGTACTACTCCTAACAATGTACTGCCAGGCTATTACTATTGGGATGGAGCCAAATGGAATGGTTTAGTTGATCAAGGGACCTTACAAAGCTTTAGTGGTTATGTTCCAAACTATGCGCAATCCAACGCTAGCTCAGTTACTAAAAGCGCAGTTGGTGATATAGTGATAAGTCAGACTATTACTACTTCAGGAAGGCCCATTCAAATTATTGCTACTGGTGATGCTAATCCAACTTCTGCGGGTGCTTGGGTGCAATTACAACTCTATAGAGATGGGACAGCTATTGGTAAAAAGATTCAAGCAGAATCTTCTGCTTCCAATGAAAATGTGCCTTATTGTTTGAACTATATTGATAATCCAACAGCTGGAACTTATACTTATACAGTAAAAATCAATAGTATTTATGGTAGTTTTCAATTTGGAGAAGCCGATGGTAATCAACTTACCTTGTTAGAATTAGGCGCTTGGAGTGCGGGAACCATGCCCGTTGCGAAAGGAGGAACAGGAAGTGCAAGTTACACTAGTGGCTCGGTGCTATTTAGTGATGGGAGTAAAATTGCTGAAAAAAATTCCCAATTATTTTGGGACAATACCAATAACCGATTAGGAATCGGCACTACTTCTCCCACAACCACCTTAGATGTAAATGGTTCTTTAAATTCATCAAATACAACTACAACACCATCAATCAATCTGAAAAATGGAGATGCGGCCGCTACTTTCAATGACAATGCACAAATCAAAATGGGTTGGGCAGGGAGTGCTGCAGGAACGAGTCAGTATGCGCAATTCATACATACGAGACACAATGCAGGGACAACTAACAATGCCATTGATTTTTATTTGTCTAATGGGACTACTGCTAATAATACTATTACAAGTGGCTCTACCCGTGCTATGTCAATAACAAGT
>Ga0213920_1001553_pt1 | contig 12504 bp, 8 predicted proteins | sample McNCre1117MG_FD_161054 | JGI IMG/M metagenome (GOLD analysis project Ga0213920, IMG submission 161054) | Freshwater microbial communities from McNutts Creek, Athens, Georgia, United States - 11-17 MG | ecosystem: Environmental > Aquatic > Freshwater > Creek | place: USA: Georgia | collected...
ATTACGAACAACCAAGCCTTGCGCTCGACGTGGTGGCCATCACGGGTACCAACGGCAAAACATCGACTGCGTGGTGGCTCGCGCATGCGTTGCACAACGTGGGCAAGCGATGCGCCATCGTGGGTACTTTGGGTGTGGGCGAAGTCGACCAACTCGAAGTGACCGGCATGACCACGCCAGACCCCGTGTTGTTGCAAGCGCGCTTGCGCGATATGGCCAATGCGGGTGTGAACGCCTGCGCGATTGAGGCCTCATCGATTGGTTTGGCTGAGCATCGTTTAGATGGCACGCAAGTTCGCGTCGCCATGTTCACCAATTTCACGCAAGACCATTTGGACTACCACGGTGACATGGCCAGTTACTGGCAAGCCAAGCTGGCCTTGTTCAACTGGGCAGGCTTGCAAGCTGCGGTGGTCAATGTGGATGATGCCGATGGCGCAGCTTTGGCTCTGCAATTGCAAGCGCGTAGCGATGTGTCTGTATGGACCTCGTCATGCAACGTTGACTCAGCTGTGGGGTCTCAGCATCTCGTGGCACGTCACATCCAACATGGCGCCTTTGGCTTGTGCTTTGAAGTGGTGGAGAGCAATGAAGTCCATGCACTCGAAACTCACTTGGTTGGTCACTACAACGTGAGCAATGTGTTGGGTGTGATGGCTTGTATGCGTGCCATGGGTTACAGCTTGGCCGATGCTGTGCAAGCTTGCCGCGTGTTACCCGCAGTGCCTGGACGCATGCAAACCGTGGGTCAATCGGGTGAGCCTTTGGTCGTCATCGATTACGCCCATACCCCCGACGCCGTAGCGCAAGCGGTACAAGCTTTGTTGCCCTTGGCGCAATCACGCGGCGGCGAGCTGACCTGTGTATTGGGCTGTGGTGGCGACCGCGATGCGACCAAGCGCCCTTTGATGGCCGCTGCCGCTGAGCAATACGCACAGCACGTGGTGCTGACCAGCGACAACCCACGCAGTGAAGACCCGCAAACGATTTTGAATCAGATGCTGGCGGGCTTGCGAAACGCAGCCAATGCCATTGTGATTAGCGACCGTGCCCAAGCCATTGCACAAACCGTGCAACACGCACGCACACAAGACGTGGTGTTGGTGGCTGGCAAAGGTCACGAGGATTACCAAGAGATTTCAGGTGTCAAACACCCCTTCAGTGATGTGCAGCACGCCCGTCAAGCTTTAGAGCAAAGGAGGGCGCATGTCTGATATGAACCTCAGTCTGAAACAAATCACGCAATGGTTGACAAGTGCACAGCTGCATGGTGATGCGCATCTGACCGTTCAGCGCGTCAACACCGATAGCCGCACGTGCCAAGCGGGTGATTTGTTTGTCGCCCTGAAAGGCGAGCGTTTTGATGCGAATGACTTTTTGCCACAAGTGGCCGCCAATGGCGCCAGCGCTGCTTTGGCGCACCACGGTTTAGATGCGGCCAAGTTAGCAGGCGTGCAAGTGCCAAACACACGCATGGCTTTAGGCCAGTTGGCCAAAGGCTGGCGCCGTCAATTCAACTTGCCTGTCATTGCTGTCACAGGCAGCAATGGCAAGACCACCGTCACACAAATGATTGCCAGCATCTTGCGCGCAGGTTTTGGTGACGATGCCTTGGCCACGCAAGGTAATCTGAATAACGATATTGGCGTGCCACAAACGCTGCTGCGTTTGCGCGCGCACCACCGCAGTGCGGTGGTGGAGTTGGGCATGAACCACCCCGGCGAGATTGCAGGCCTGGCAGACATGACGCAAGCCACCGTGGCTTTGGTGAACAACGCCCAGCGCGAGCACCAAGAGTACATGGCCACCGTCGAAGCGGTTGCCCAAGAAAACGGCGAAGTCATCAAGGCTTTGCCTGCCAGCGGCGTTGCCGTGTTCCCTGCGCATGATGAATACACGCCGCTTTGGCAAGCCTTAGCGGGTCAGCGCCAGTGCCTGCGCTTTTCTTTGACGGGCGAGACGGAAGTTCATCTGCTCACAGCGGATTGGTTGAGCGACCACTGGGCAGTTGAAGCGCAAACACCCGCAGGCGTATTGCGTACGCAGTTGCACATTGCAGGTCGTCACAACGTAGGTAATGCATTGGCCGCCACTGCATGTGCCTTGGCGGCCGGTGTGCCGTTGGATGTCATTGCTCAAGGGCTTAACAGCTTCGAGCCAGTCAAAGGTCGTTCACGTGCGTTTGGCATTCAATGCCAAGGTCATGCCGTTACCGTGGTGGACGATACCTACAACGCCAACCCTGACTCAGTTCGTGCAGCCATCGACGTGCTGGCCGAGTTGCCAGCGCCGCGTTTGTTGGTGCTGGGCGACATGGGCGAAGTGGGCACGCAAGGCCCCGAGTTCCACCAAGAGGTGGGTTTGCACGCCGCACAGAGGGGCATTGACCATGTGCTGTGTTTGGGCGACTTGGCGGCGTTCACTGCCAAAGCCTGCGGTGCAAACGCGCAACACATGACAGATATTGATGCGTTGAACCAACGCGTGATGCAACAGCTGCCACAACTGGGCAGTGTGCTCGTCAAAGGTTCGCGCTTCATGAAGATGGAGCGTGTGATCGATGCGATCAACGCCTGTCACGACAACAACAAAAAGGAAACGACGCCATGCTGCTGACCTTGGCCCAATGGCTGCAAACCCTCTCGCCAGAATTTGGTTTCTTCCGTGTCTTCCAGTACCTCACGTTTCGTGCGGTGATGGCAGCCTTGACAGCTTTGTTGATTGGGTTGATCGCTGGCCCAGCCGTGATTCGTCGTTTGGCAGCACTCAAAATTGGCCAGCCCATCCGCGAATACGCCATGCAATCGCACTTGGCCAAGAGCGGCACACCCACCATGGGTGGCGTGTTGATCTTGATTGGTATTGCGGTGTCCACCTTGCTGTGGGCTGATTTGTCCAACCGTTTTGTGTGGATCGTGATGATCGTTACCTTTGGTTTTGGTGCCATTGGTTGGGTCGATGACTGGCGCAAGGTGGTGAACAAAGATCCAGAAGGCATGCGTTCACGCGAGAAATACATGTGGCAGTCCATCATCGGTCTGCTCGCGGCTTTGTATTTGGTCTTCAGCATTTCCGAGAGCAACAACTTGCGCGTGTTGGAGTTGTTCTACTCGTGGGTCAAGTCTGGTTTTGATGTGAACTTGCCTCCTAAAGCCGGTTTGCTCTTGCCGTTCATCAAAGAGGTGAGCTACCCATTGGGTGTGTTTGGCTTTGTGATCATGACCTACTTGGTCATCGTGGGTTCTAGCAATGCGGTGAATTTGACAGACGGTTTGGATGGCTTGGCCATCATGCCCGTGGTGATGGTGGGCTCAGTGTTGGGCGTATTTGCGTACGTCACGGGCAGCTCGGTGTATTCCAAATATTTGCTCTTTCCCTACATCCCTGGCTCTGGCGAGCTGATGATTTTCTGTGCGGCCATGGCCGGTGCAGGTTTGGCGTTCTTGTGGTTCAACACACACCCCGCGCAAGTGTTCATGGGTGACGTGGGTGCGTTGGCCTTGGGTGGTGCGCTTGGCACGATTGCAGTGATCGTGCGTCAAGAAATTGTTTTCGCCATCATGGGCGGCATCTTCGTGGTCGAAGCTTTGTCGGTCATGTTGCAAGTGACGTACTTCAAGTACACCAAGAAAAAATACGGCGAAGGCCGCCGCATTTTGAAGATGGCTCCTTTGCACCACCACTTTGAAAAGAGCGGTTGGAAAGAAACCCAAGTCGTTGTGCGTTTTTGGATCATCACCATGCTGCTGTGCTTGGTGGGACTGTCTACTTTGAAGTTGAGATAAGAAGATGCAGCAACTCCACAACCAATCAGTGCTGATTCTGGGCTTGGGTGACTCCGGCTTGGCAATGGCGCGTTGGTGCGTTCGCAACGGCGCGCAAGTGCAAGTCGTGGACACGCGTGCTGAGCCTCCGCATTTGGCTGCTTTGCGCACAGAGTTGCCGCAGGTTAAGTTTGTGCAGGGTGCGTTTGAAGCGAACTTGGTCGAGGGCCAAGATGTCCGCGCAGTATTCAAGAGCCCAGGTCTAAGCCCTGAGTCGGTCGCCCCTGTCTGGAACGCCGCTGTGGCTGCCGGTTTGTGGGTCGGTACTGAGCTGACTTTGTTTGCGCAAGCTTTGACCGATTTGCAAAACAGCATGGCCTATCACCCCAAAGTGTTGGCCATCACGGGCACGAACGGTAAAACCACCGTGACCTCGTTGACCGGTCAGTTGCTAGAGCGTGCAGGTAAGCGCGTCGCAGTGGCTGGCAATATTGGCCCTACCTTGCTCGACACCTTGTCAAAAGCTTTAGACAAAGCCGCCGAAGAACAAGCTGCAGCTGACGTGATTGCCGCTCAAGAAGCTGCAGCGCTCGCTGCAGATGAGGCAGCTGCTGAACAAGTACGCGCTGCTGCGGAGGCCAAAGACAAAGCAGTGGCAGCACAAGCCGCACAAATGGCTTTGGATGCCGAAGAGGCAATGTCGCAAGAAGCAGTTGCTGAAACAGACGCAGCATCACAAATGGCGCTGACAGGTACTGAGGCAGAGCGAGCTCAAGAATCTGCGGAGCAAGCCGCACAAGTGGCGACAGTTGATGACGAGCCCTACGAGGTGGACTTGCCACCTTTGGTGCCACCACCCCTGCCACCCACTGACCATCCGTATCTGCCACAAGCGTGGGTGTTGGAGTTGTCGAGCTTTCAGTTGGACGGCGTGGACAACTTTGAGCCAACGGCTGCGACCGTGCTTAACCTCACACAAGACCACCTCGATTGGCACGGCAGCATGGACAGCTACGGTGCGGCGAAGGCGCGCATCTTTGGCAAACAAGGCGTGCTGGTGCTCAATCGGGAAGACCCAGGCGTGATGGCCATGTTGTCTACCGCACCGGCAGACAAGCCAGAAGTCGCTGCTAAGCCATCGCGCGCGAAAACACCCAAGACACAGCAACGTGAGCACATCACCTTTGGTGGCGATTTGCCACAACGTCCTGGCGACTACGGTATTGAAACTGTCAACGGCATGACGTGGTTGGTACGTGCCCTAGAGGCTGACGAAACACGCAAGCGTCGCAAAGACGACGAAGAAGAAATTCACATCCAACGTTTGATGCCTGCCGATGCGCTACGTATTCGCGGTCGCCACAACGCGCTCAACGCTTTGGCTGCCCTGGCGCTAGCCGGTAGTGCTGGTGGTGATTTGGCTCCGATGTTGTTTGGCCTGCGCGAATACCAAGGCGAGTCACACCGTGTGGAAGCCGTGACCGTGCTGAATGGCGTTGAATATTTTGACGACAGCAAAGGCACCAATGTGGGTGCCACAGTGGCTGCATTGCAAGGTCTTGGCCTAGATCGTCGTTTAGTCGTCATCTTGGGCGGCGACGGCAAAGGCCAAGAATTTTCACCTTTGGTCGAGCCCGTCAGCCGCTACGCACGCGCCGTGGTGCTGATAGGTCGTGATGCGCCAGCCTTGCGAGATGTGTTGCAGCACAGCGGCGTGACGTTGATTGACGCGACCACATTGGAAGAGGCGGTTGTCAAAGCCAGTGAACAAGCCCAATCAGGGGATGCCGTTTTGCTCTCGCCCGCGTGCGCGAGCATGGACATGTTCCGTAATTACGCACACCGAGCCGAAGTGTTTGTGACAGCTGTTCAGCACTTGGTTGAAGAAGCAGGGGGCATGGCGTGAGTGACATGGCCGCATCCGTCAAAACCTCTTTCATGCAACGCATGAAGCAGGGCTTCGGTCGAATGTTGGGCGCCGAGCCTGAAGCTGGCATGGATGCTCTGCCCGTGCGTGTGCACGGCACCGAGTTCACACGTACCGCAGCTTCACCTGTGCATGTCAAAGGCTTTGATCAACCTTTGGTGTGGGTCACTTTCGCCTTGTTGATGTTTGGTTTGGTCATGGTGTATTCCGCCTCAATTGCTATTCCTGACAACCCACGCATGGGCGCGGGTTACACGCAAGCGCATTTCTTGGTGCGTCACGCGTTGTCCTTGTTTGTGGCATTTGTCGCTGCATTGCTGGCCTTTCAAATTCCGCTCAACACGTGGGAACGCGTCGCACCTTGGGTGTTCGTCGCCTCGATCGTGTTGTTGATTGCCGTACTCATTCCGTTTATTGGTAAATCAGTGAACGGCGCACGACGCTGGATCGGTTTGGGCTTTATGAACTTCCAGCCCTCCGAGTTGGCCAAGTGGGGCGTGTTGCTGTACGCCGCCAACTACATGGTGCGCAAGATGGACGTGAAAGAAAACTTCTTTGCAGCCGTGATGCCTATGGGTGTGGCGGTGTCGGTGGTCGGGTTGTTGTTGTTGTCAGAACCTGACATGGGCGCATTCATGGTGATCGCCGTGATCGCCATGGGTATTTTGTTCTTGGGCGGTGTGAACGCTCGCATGTTCTTCTTGATTGCCACGGCACTTGTTGGCGTGTTTGCCCTCATCATTGCCACGTCAGAGTGGCGTCGCGAACGCATCTTTGCGTACCTTGACCCTTGGAGCATGGAGCATGCCCTGGGCAAGGGTTATCAGCTTTCACACTCGTTGATTGCGATTGGCCGTGGCGAAATATTTGGTGTGGGTTTGGGTGGCAGTGTTGAAAAATTGCATTGGTTGCCTGAAGCACATACCGACTTCTTGTTGGCTGTGATTGGTGAAGAGTTTGGCTTTGTGGGCGTTGTGGCTGTGATTGGCATGTTCATGTGGCTGACGCGCCGCATCATGTACATCGGTCGTCAAGCCATTGCGATGGACCGTGTGTTTGCTGGTTTGGTCGCGCAAGGCGTGGGTATTTGGATGGGCTTTCAGTCCTTCATCAACATGGGTGTGAACTTGGGCGCGTTGCCGACCAAGGGCTTGACCCTGCCACTCATGAGCTACGGCGGTTCTGCGATTTTGTTGAACTTGATTGCGATTGCTGTGGTGCTGCGTGTGGACTTTGAGAACCGCGTTGTCATGCATGGAGGTCGCTTATGAGCACGATCCAACGCACGGCACTCATCATGGCGGGTGGCACAGGCGGCCACATCTTCCCTGGCTTGGCTGTGGCTGAAGCTTTGCGCGCTCAAGGTTGGAACGTGCATTGGTTGGGCGCGCCTGCACCCAGCATGGAGAGCCAATTGGTGCCGCCGCGTGGCTTCGCGTTCGAGACCGTTCAGTTCGGTGGCGTGCGCGGCAAAGGTGTCAAAACTTTGGCGTTGTTGCCTTTCAAGTTGTTGCGTGCGTTCTGGCAAAGCCTGTGCGTGGTGCGTCGCGTGAAGCCTGATGTGGTGGTGGGCCTGGGGGGCTACATCACGTTCCCTGCGGGCATGATGGCCGTGCTGTGTGGCAAACCTTTGGTGTTGCACGAACAAAACTCAGTGGCAGGCATGGCCAACAAAGTGTTGAGCGGTGTGGCAGACCGCGTGTTCAGCGCATTCCCCAACGTGTTGCCAAAAGCCGAGTGGGTGGGTAACCCCATGCGCGATGGCTTTGTGAGCCAGCCCGAACCTGCACAACGCTTTGCCGATCGCAGCGGTCCACTGCGCGTGTTGGTGGTGGGCGGCAGTTTGGGTGCGCAAGCACTCAACACTGTCGTGCCTCAAGCCTTGGCCAAGATTCCACACGACCAACGCCCCATCGTCACCCACCAAAGTGGCGCAAAACAAATTGATGCCCTGCGCACGGCGTATGCCGAAGCGGGCGTGCAAGCCGAGCTGACCCCCTTCATCGACGACACCGCACAAGCGTTTGCAGATGCTGATGTGGTGATTGCCCGTGCAGGCGCGAGCACCGTGACCGAGCTGGCTGCCGTAGGCGCTGCTGCGATGTACGTGCCGTTCCCCCATGCGGTGGACGACCACCAAACCACCAACGCACGCTTTGTGGTGGACGCGGGCGGCGGTTGGTTGATGCCACAAAACGAATTGAAAGCCCAAGACTTGGCCGACCGTTTGCAATTCATGACGCGCCGCACTTTGTTGGCCTGTGCTGAAAAAGCCTATGCCGTGCGTCAGGTGGAAGCGGTTGCCCAAGTGGTGGCTGCTTGCGAGCAGCTCGCCGCGAAAGGAAAAAAATAATGAAACACGCCATTCGCCACATCCATTTCGTCGGCATCGGCGGCGCAGGCATGAGCGGCATAGCCGAAGTGCTTTTGAATTTGGGTTACGTCATCTCCGGTTCTGACTTGTCAGACAGCGCCGCGTTGAAACGCTTGCAAAGTTTGGGCATTCAAACCCATGTGGGCCACGATGCCAAAAATATTGCCGGTGCAGATGCGGTGGTCACATCAACGGCAGTGCATGCTGACAACCCTGAAGTGGTGGCGGCTCACGCCAAGCTCATCCCTGTGGTGCCACGTGCCGTGATGCTGGCAGAGCTGATGCGTCTCAAAACCGGAGTGGCCATTGCCGGCACACACGGCAAAACCACCACCACCAGTTTGGTGGCCAGTGTGTTGGCCGAAGCGGGCATGGACCCCACGTTTGTGATTGGCGGCAAGTTGAACAGCGCAGGCGCGAACGCCAAGTTAGGCTCGGGCGACTACATCGTGGTCGAAGCCGACGAGTCAGACGCCTCGTTCTTGAACCTCTTGCCCGTGATGGCCGTGGTGACCAACATCGATGCCGACCACATGGACACCTATGGCCATGACTTCAACAAGTTGAAGGGCGCGTTCATCGAGTTCTTGCACCGCATGCCTTTCTATGGCGCGGCAATTTTGTGTACCGACGATGCCGCCGTGCGCAGTATCTTGCCCGAGGTGTCGCGCCCGATCACCAGCTATGGCTTTAACGAAGAAGCGCAAGTGCGTGCGGTGAATGTGCGCGCCGACAACGGTCGCATGTGCTTCACCGTGCAACGTCGCAACGGTGTGACGCTGCCCGACCTCGACATCACGCTCAACTTGGCAGGTGAGCACAACGTGCTCAACGCCTTAGCTGCGATCGCGATTGCGGTGGAGTTGAACGTGCCCGATGAGGCTTTGCAAAAAGCCTTGGCCGAGTTCAAAGGCGTGGGTCGTCGTTTCCAACGCCACGGCGAAGTGGCTGCCAAAAACGGTGGCGAGTTCACGCTCATCGAAGACTATGGCCACCACCCTGTGGAAGTGGCAGCCACTTTGGCTGCTGCGCGTGGTGCGTTCCCTGGTCGTCGCTTGGTGTTGGCGTTTCAGCCGCATCGCTATACCCGCACGCGTGATTGCTTTGAAGACTTCGTCGAAGTCATGGGCCGCGCCGATGTGTTGTGGCTTTCAGAAATTTACGCCGCAGGCGAAACACCGATTGCTGCTGCCGATGGCCGCGCACTGTCGCGTGCCATGCGTGTGGCAGGCCACGAAGCCTTGGTGTTCGTGGACGACATTCAAAAAATGGCCCAAGTCATTGCCGACAACGCCCAAGCGGGTGATGTTGTGATGTGCATGGGCGCAGGTTCGATTGGCCAAGTGCCAGCCAAGGTGCTGGAACTGGTGCAACAACGCAAGAGTTAAGAAGTGGTTAAAGAGATGACCTTCCATATTCAAACCGCCAAAGTCGCTGTCCTCATGGGTGGCCTGTCTGCCGAACGTGATGTGTCCATCATGTCAGGTAGCGGCGTGCTCAAAGCGCTGCAAAGCAAAGGTGTGAATGCGACATCGTTTGACCCTGCCGAGCGCAGCTTGGACGAGCTCAAGCGTGAAGGTTACACGCATGCCTTCATCGCGCTGCATGGCCGCTACGGTGAAGACGGTGCTGTGCAAGGTGCTTTGGAATTGTTAGGCATTCCCTACACAGGCTCTGGCGTGATGGCCTCTGCGATGGCTATGGACAAAGTGATGACCAAGCGCGTGTGGAGCGCTGTCGGCTTGTCTACACCAGGCTATGTGTGGTTGTCACCCGAAGACCAAACGGCTGACAACATCAATGCCATTCCCACCAAGTTGGGTTTGCCTTTGATCGTCAAACCACCACGAGAAGGCTCATCGATTGGTATGAGCAAAGTCACACAAGCTGGCGAAATCACAGCTGCGGCTGAGCTGGCCACCCAGTACGACCCCGATTTGTTGGCAGAAGAATTCATCACCGGCGAAGAGCTGACATGTCCTATCTTGGGCAACGGCCCAAATGCCCGTGCCTTGCCTGTGGTACGTATTGCTGCACCTGATGGCGCGTATGACTACAACCACAAGTATTTCACGGACGATGTGAAGTACCACTGCCCAAGTGGTTTGCCTGAGGCGGAAGAGCAAGAGATTCAACGCTTGGTGGTGGCCGCGTATCGCGCGTTGGGCTGCCGTGGCTGGGGCCGTGCCGACATCATGTTGCGTGCCTCTGATCGCAAACCGTTTTTGCTGGAGATGAATACATCGCCTGGCATGACCAGCCATTCCTTGGTGCCCATGTCTGCACGTGCAGCGGGCATCAGCTATGAAAACCTGTGCTTGATGTTGCTCGAGAGCGCCACGCTCGATCATCCCGGAGGTCCAAAAGCCGTATGACCGCGCGCTACACCCACATGCGACCCCGTCCTGAGGTGAATGCCTCGGTGGTGGTACCGCTCGACGTCAAACTGATGCACATGGCGGCTTCGCTCATGTTCGTGGGCTTGATCGTGGGTGCGTTGGTGGGCGGTGTGTGGGCTTTGGTGCAGTTGCCATCGTTTGCGCTCAAAGGCATCACCGTATTAGGCGATGTGGAGCACAACAACGAAGTGACTTTGCGCGCCAACGTGGTGACCAAGTTCACCGGCAATTTCTTTACAGCTGATTTAGTGCGTGTGCGCAATGCGTTTGAAAGCGTGCCTTGGGTACGCTTGGCTTCGGTGCAGCGCGAGTTCCCCAACCGCTTACGCGTGACGCTGCAAGAGCACAAGCCTGTGGCCTATTGGGGTGATGACAGCGAGCAACGCATGGTCAACAGCTATGGCGAAGTGTTTGAAGCCAATGTGGGCGATTTGGATGACGACAAGATGCCACGTTTGAGTGGTCCTGACAGCCAATCTCAGCAAGTGTTGAGCATGTATTTGGCTTTAGCCCCAGTTTTCAAAAATTTGACCATGGCATTGGACAGCTTAGAGCTGACAGATCGTGGTAGTTGGCGTGCGCGATTCAATCACGGCGCTGTGATTGAACTGGGACGCGGCAGTGTGGACGATGTGATGGAGCGCATGCAACGCGTGTCCAAGACTTTGGCGCAAGTGACTCAAAAGCTAGGTCGCAAAGTCACAGCGATTGAGTCGGCAGATTTGCGACACGACAACGGTTATGCGCTTCGCATGCGCGGGGTGAGCACGCAAGACGTGCCTGCCAAACGCTAATGAGCACAGAGAGAAGAAGAGAAAGAACGAGGCTGTTATGGCAAAAGAGTACAAAGATTTGGTGGTCGGCTTAGACATTGGCACAGCCAAGGTCATGGTGGTCGTGGCCGAAGTGTTGCCCAGTGGCGAGCTCAAGCTCGCGGGTCTCGGTGTGGCACCCAGCAATGGTTTGAAGCGTGGCGTGGTGGTCAACATCGACGCGACGGTGCAAAGCATTCAGCAAGCTTTGAAAGAGGCCGAGTTGATGGCTGACTGCAAGATCACGCGTGTGTATACCGGTATCACGGGTAGCCACATTCGTGGCATTAACTCTACCGGTATGGTTGCGGTGAAGGACAAGGAAGTGACCGCGGCAGATGTGGCGCGTGTGGTGGAAACTGCCAAAGCGATCAACATCTCGACAGACCAACGTCTGTTGTTGGTGCAACCGCAAGAGTTTGTCATTGACGGTCAAGATGTGCGTGAACCCATCGGTATGAGTGGTATTCGCTTGGAAGCCAAAGTTCATATCGTGACGGGCGCGCAAAGCGCGGCAGAAAACATCATCAAGTGCGTGCGTCGTTGCGGCTTGGATGTGGATCGCTTGATGCTGAATCCTTTGGCTTCGAGCATGTCCGTTCTTACCGACGACGAACGTGAGCTTGGCGTGGCTTTGGTAGATATTGGTGCAGGCACAACCGACGTGGCCATCTTCACCAATGGTGCGATTCGCCACACAGCGGTGATTCCAATCGCAGGTGATTTGATTACCAGCGACATTGCGATGGCCTTGCGTACGCCCACCAAAGATGCCGAAGAAATCAAGATTGAATCAGGCTATGCCAAACAACTGTTGGCGGATCCGGATGTACAAGTCGAAGTACCAGGTCTTGGCGATCGTACGCCACGCATGTTGAGTCGCCAAGCATTGGCTGGTGTGATTGAGCCGCGTGTGGAAGAAATCTTCTCGCTTGTGCAGCAAGTCATTCGCGATTCGGGTTACGAAGAAGTGTTGTCGTCAGGCATTGTGCTCACAGGCGGCAGCGCGGTGATGCCAGGCATGGTCGAACTTGGTGAAGATATTTTCTTGAAGCCTGTGCGCCGCGGTGTGCCGCAGTACAACAGCGCCTTGGCCGACATGGTGTCGCAGCCACGCGCAGCCACTGTGATGGGCTTGTTAGCAGAGGCCGGTGTGGACCGTCAACGTGGTTTCAAAGTTTCACAAAAGAGTGGGTCAGTCAATTCGTTGATGGACCGCCTCAAAGAC
>Ga0213920_1001556_pt1 | contig 12475 bp, 13 predicted proteins | sample McNCre1117MG_FD_161054 | JGI IMG/M metagenome (GOLD analysis project Ga0213920, IMG submission 161054) | Freshwater microbial communities from McNutts Creek, Athens, Georgia, United States - 11-17 MG | ecosystem: Environmental > Aquatic > Freshwater > Creek | place: USA: Georgia | collected...
CGGGGTCAGTGAAAATCTGAGCCGGCGGTTATAGTCCGCGACCCGACCACCACTGGTGGGCGGTTGATCTGGTGAAACTCCAGAACCGACGGTTAAAGTCCGGATGGGAGAAGAACCGGTGGTCGGCATTTGCCGCTCGCCGTGGCGTTTTCGTTTTAACGCCACACCACCCCGATGCGCTCGCGAACAGACGAGGAACCGGGATGAACCAGGACCACCGCTTCGACGCCGCCATGGAGCGCGCGCTCGAGCTCGCCCTGCGCGGCCCGGCCTTTGGCGTTAACCCGCAGGTTGGCGCGGTCATCCTCGACAAAGATCTGAACGTAATCTCGGAAGGCTGGCACGAAGGCAGCGGCACCCCACACGCCGAGGTGGCCGCCCTAGCAAACCTGAGCGAAATGCCCGCGGGAGCAACCGCGGTTGTGACACTGGAGCCATGCAACCACACCGGTAAGACCGGACCCTGCGCGCAGGCACTCATCGCCGCTGGTGTTTCCCGCGTTGTATTTGCCTCGGCTGATCCTGGCGAAAACTCTGGAGGCGGCGCCGAAACCCTGCGAAACGCAGGCATCGAGGTTGTTGAGGGAGTCATGCGCGAGCAGGCAGACAGCCAGAACCGCGTGTGGCTCACCGCAGCCCGTCAGCAGAGGCCATTCGTAACCCTGAAGTGGGCGAGTTCCCTCGATGGCCGCGCCGCTGCCGCCGACGGCACCAGCAAATGGATCTCGGGCGAGGACAGCCGCAACGACTCGCACCGCAGGCGCTCCGAGGTCGACGCCATTTTGGTTGGTACCGGCACCGTGTTAGCCGATAACCCAACCCTCACCGCACGCAAGCCGGACGGCAGCCTCTACCCGCATCAGCCGCTGCGAGTGGTGGTTGGCGAGAGCGCGATCCCGGCAGATTTCAACATATTCAACGAGCAGGCACAGACTCTTCAGCTGGAGACCCACGACCTAAATCAGGTGCTTCTACAGCTGTGGCAGCGCGGAGTGAAGCACGTTTGGGTTGAGGGAGGGCCAACGCTTGCAAGCAGGTTCGTGGCCGCGGGGCTGGTCAACGAGTATCTGGTGTACCTGGCGCCCATGCTGATTGGCGGACCCGGCAATGCGCTGCAAGACCTGGGAGTGGCAACCATGAGCCAAGCCCGAGAGCTCAAGATTGTTGAGACCCAAGCGCTTGGCGCAGACCTACTCATTGTTGCCCGAGCAGCATCGAAGGGAAAGTAATGTTCACCGGAATCATTGAAGAACTTGGCCGAGTGGCCGCAATCGAGACTCAGGGCGACGCCGTGCGCCTCACCATCGAGGGTCCGCTGGTTTCCAGCGACCTAAACCGAGGCGACAGCATCGCCGTTAGCGGCACCTGCCTCACCGCAGTGGAGCATGACTCCAACGGCTTCACCGCCGACGTGATGCAGGAGACCCTAAACCGCACCAGCCTCGGCAACCTGCAGGTTGGCGATGCGGTAAATCTCGAGCGCGCCATGACCGCAGCCACCCGCTTCGGCGGTCACGTGGTTCAGGGTCACGTTGATGGCGTGGGCGAGGTAATCTCGCGTGAACCGAGCGAGAACTGGGAGTGGGTGCGCGTCCGCATCCCCGCCGAACTCATGCGCTACGTGGTTCTCAAGGGAAGCATCACCATCGATGGCGTAAGCCTGACCGTCAACGAGGTTGGCGAAGACTGGATTGGCCTGAGCCTGATCCCCGAAACCCTGCGGCTCACTACCCTCGGAAGCAAACTTCCGGGCAGTCGCGTGAACGTTGAGGCCGACGTGATGGCCAAGCACATCGAGCGCCTGCTCGAGGCACGCCTTTCTAAGGAGGCAAACTAATGAACCAGACTCAGATTGCGCTGTCCAGCGTGGAAGAGGCCGTTGAGGCGCTTCGCGCTGGCAAGCCAGTTCTGGTTGCCGACGACGAGGGGCGCGAGAATGAGGGCGACGCCATCATCGCGGCCGAAACCGCGAGCGAAGAGTGGATGGCGTGGATTGTGAACCACACCACCGGCTTCCTCTGCGTTCCCATGGAGGACGGCCGCGCCAACGAACTTGGGTTGCCACTCATGTGGAAGAACAACCGAGACCCGCACCAGACCAACTACACCATCAGCGTTGATGCGGCTAATCGCTTCAGCACCGGTGTTAGTGCGGCCGACCGAGCGCTCACCGCGCGAGTCTTGGCCGATCCCAGCAGCACAGCAGACTCCCTGATTCGCCCCGGTCACATGGTTCCACTCCGGGCGAAGCCTGGAGGCGTACTAGAGCGTGCGGGCCACACCGAGGCCGCCGTTGACCTTCTAAAGATCGCCGGGCTAACCCCGGTGGCTGTTATTGGCGAAATGGTTCGCCAGGACGGAACAATGATGCGACTTCCCGAACTTATCGAGGTAGGTGAGCGCGAATCTCTGCCTGTGATCACGGTGGAGCAGCTGCGCCAGTACATCATCGCGGAGCAACCTGCCGCTTTGGCCAACCCAACCCCAATACAGAACCGCGTGGTCTTCGAGGCCGAGGCGAACGTGCCTACCACCCACGGCCAGATGCGCATGCGCGGCTACTACGACCGCGCCACCACGGCCGACCACGTTGCCATAATCTCCGGCAACCCAACCGGCGAAAACGTGCTGGTTCGCGTGCACTCGGAGTGCATCACGGGCGAGGCCTTTGGCTCACTCAAGTGCGAGTGCGGTCCTCAGCTGGACTACGCCCTGGATGAGATTGCCAAGGATCCGAACGGTGGCATCGTGCTGTACCTGCGCGGCCAGGAGGGTCGAGGAATCGGCCTGCTGAACAAGCTCAAGGCCTACTCGCTTCAGGAGCAGGGCATGGACACCGTTGATGCAAACCTGGCGCTAGGCCTGCCGAGCGAGAACCGCGAGTACGGCGCCGCGGTCGCGATGCTGCAGGACCTTGGAGTAACGAGCGTTCGCCTGATGACCAACAACCCCGCCAAGGCCAAGTACCTTGACGAGGCCGGCCTGAAGGTAACCGAGTACGTTCCAGTGCTGGTCGGCCTGAGCGACGAAAACACCGAGTACCTCAAAGTTAAGCGTGACCGCATGGGTCACCAGATCCCCCAGGAGCACATCAAATGAGTGGAGCAGGAGCCCCAAAGCTCAACATCGACGCAACCGGCCTTGCAGTGACCGTGATCGTCACATCGTGGCACACCCAGGTGACCGACGGCCTTTTGGCTGGTGCCGAGCGCGCCCTGCAGGCTGCTGGTAACGACATCTACACCGTTATGCGCGTACCAGGCGCATTCGAGCTTCCTCTGGCAGCCAAGTGGGCCGCCGAGGAAGGCGCGGACGCCATCATCGCTCTGGGTGTTGTTATTCAAGGCGACACCCCGCACTTTGACTACGTCTGCCAGGCAGCCACCGATGGCCTCAACCGCGTGCAGCTGGACTACGGGGTTCCCGTGGGTTTTGGCCTGCTGACCGTGAACACCGAGCAGCAGGCCCTGGACCGAGCCGGCCTAGAGGGCTCGCGCGAGGACAAGGGTGCCGAAGCCGTTGAAGCCGCAATCCTCATGGCTAGACTGAATTCAGACGCCGAGTAAAAGACTCGACGCGCAGTTCAAGGAGCATCCCTAGTGGAAATCGCAACCAACATTTTGGTCATCCTTCACCTCATCGGCCTTTCGTCGCTGCTGGGTGGATTCCTCACCCAGATGAAGTCGCTCAAGACCGGTGGGGCCATTGTCCCGGCAATCTTCCACGGTGCGCTCACCCTTTTTATCACCGGCTTCGCCCTGGTTGCCATGGTTCCTCTGGCCAACCCGGATGAGCACGTGAACAACCTGGTGCTGGCAGCTAAGACCGTTGTGATCATGGTGATTTTTGGTCTGACCCTGGCCTACAACAAGAAGGACCTCAGCAAGGCCAAGTGGGTTCTGCCAACCATCGCGCTGCTCACCATCCTGAATGTGACCCTCGCGGTAATGGGACCAATCGTTCAGAGTGGTGCACCAACCGGAGCCTAGTTCCACACCTCAAAGAGAAAACCCGCGCCTTCCGCTTGGATGGCGCGGGTTTTCTTTTTGCCCTGGGGATACGCCTACCGCTGGAACAGTGCCGCAAGACGCTTGGTGGTGAACACCAATCCGAGCCCGATCATCACAACGAAGTAGAGCGCGTGACCCGCGGTTGACCAACCCAGGTTTCCCAGCATGAGTGAACGCTCCAGCTCTACCGCCTGGTTCAGGGGGAAGGCACCAATGATCCACTGCAGCCAGACCGGGAAGACCGTAATCGGGTAGAAGGTGCCCGAAAACAGAAACATCGGCAGCATGAAGAAGTTGAGCCAGTTCATCTGGTGGAAGTTGGTGAGGTAGCTGGTGAGCCCCATGCCCACAGATGCAAAGCCGAACGCGATAAGCACTGCTCCGGGAACTGCCAGCAAGCCCCAGAGTGACGGAACTACTCCCATAACCGCCATTACGGCGAGAAAGCCAACCGCGTATGTGAAGCCGCGAATCAGCGCCCAGAGGATTTCGCCCAGCGCCACATCGAGGGTACCCACAGAGGTTGCAAGCCATGCCTGATAGAGCTTGGCGAAGTGCATCTTGAAGAACACGTTCCAGGTGCTGTCATAAATGGCGCCATTCATGGCACTTGTGGCCAGCAGTGCGGGAGCGATGTAGGCCGCGTAACTCACGGCATGCCCAGAGCCATCGGTGAGGTTACCGACGAGGGTGCCGATGCCCAGGCCAAACGAGAGCAAATAGAAAACCGGCTCAACAAAGCCCGCCAACATTACGAGCCAGTTGGTGGTGCGAACTGCGTAAAGATTTCGTTCAACCAAACGCCAGGCCCGCCCGGTGTAAATGGATGAGCCGAGTCGGTTTGCCTTGCGCTCGGCTATTTCAACCGCGAGCGAAGTTGCCATTGATGTGATCATTCGCTCAGCTTTCTAACGAACGCACGGTACGTGATTGTCAGCCCCAACCCGAGGAGCACCGCGAAGTAGGCATAGTGAGTTGCCACTAGCCAAACTGGTTCCACCTCACCGATGGTGAAGTCTCGACCCAACTGGGTGGAATGCCAGAGCGGCGAAATCCAGCCAATCCACTGCAGGTAAATGGGCATGAGGCTCAGCGGGTAGAAGGTGCCCGAGAACAGGAACATTGGAGCAATAACGAAACGGCCGATTATGGCGAAGACGCCATCATCGTTCACAACGTTGGCAGATACCGCCATGATCACAGCGGACCAAGCGATTCCCGCAATGAGCGAGGACGCGGCCAGGGGCAGAACGCTCGAAAGGGGAATCGCACCAAAAAGAAGGAGTATTCCGCCATATAGGACCACCGTCCAAATACCTCGGGCAATGGCCGCGATGATCACGCCGTTGGCAATCTGCCTAGGGCTGACACTGGTGGAGTTTATGGCGTAAAAATGCTGGGTCCAGGTGAACCCCTCTAGAACCGGGAAGGTCACCTCGTCCATTACGCCCTGGATGGCCGCGCTGGCCAAAAGGGCCGGAGCGACAAACTGCAGGTAAGGCACGCCGCCCAGCAGATGCCCGCCCGAGGCCTTGTCGACTAGGCCACCAATGCCAATGCCAACCGAAACCAGGTACAGAACTGGGTTTCCTAGGCCAAACGCCATGATGGCCGCCCACCAGTGAGACATGTTGCGCAAGCGATACTCGGCAACGTACCAGGAACCACCGCGTACGGCGCGGCGCACGTCAACCCTGGTCCCTGGAGTAAATTTCAAATCAGACATAGCGGGACCTAGTCCACCAGGCTTCGACCAGTTAGGCGTAGGAAAACGTCTTCAAGCGAGGCACGGCGCACCAGCGAGGTGACAGGCTTCAGGCCAGCGTCAATGACTCGTTCCAGTGAGCCTTCGCCATCTTCTGTGTACAGAAGTACTCGGTCTGGCAGAACCTCAACGCGCTCACCGAAGGCAACCACCTTAGATGCTGTCTCCTCGTTGCGGTCGGTTCCAAAACGAAGCTCAAGCACCTCTTTGGACGCGTACTGCTTGATCAGGTCGGCGGGTGCGCCCTCGGCCATGATCTTGCCCGCATCCATCACAACCAGGCGGTCGCAAAGCTGTTCGGCTTCATCCATGTAGTGGGTGGTGAGGATGATGGTCACGCCGTTTTCGCGCAGGCGGAAAAGTCTGTCCCAGAGAACGTGGCGGGCCTGAGGGTCCAGGCCAGTGGTTGGCTCGTCGAGAAGCAGAATCTCAGGCTCGTTCACCAGACCGCGCGCGATGGCCAACCGGCGCTGCATACCGCCAGACATTTCATCCACCTTGGAGTTGCGCTTGTCCTCCAGTTGGGCAAAGGCCAGCAGTTCGTCCACCTTGGTGCGAAGCCACTTGCGCGGCAGGCCAAAGTAGCGGCCGTAGACAAAAAGGTTCTCCCAGGCCTTTAGCTCGCGGTCAAGGAGGTCCTTCTGCGGTACCACACCGAGGTGGGCTCGAATCTCCGGCCCCTTCAGGTTTGGGTCCTTGCCCAGAATGGTGAGCTCGCCATCGGTGCGCTTGGATACGGCAGAAATCATCTTCATGGTTGTTGACTTGCCGGCGCCGTTCGGGCCGAGGATGCCGAAGGACTCCCCACGGCGCACCTCAAAGTCGATACCGTCAACTGCCGAGAAGTCGCCGTAGCGCTTCACCAAGCCGTGCGCTCTGAGAACAATTTCGTTGGATGTAGAAGACACAAATAACCTCAGTGTGTTCCGGCTAGCCAGTAACTGGCGTGGGATGTTCGCCTCATGTCCAAGGGCTCCATTGCAGGCAGCATTTCAGCCTATAACAAGGTTTTCGCAAATTGATATTCTTTATCTATGACCTCCCGCACCCCAGCCGTTCGCGTTCGCGCCGGCAACACCCGGGTCACGGGTAAGGAGCAGTACTACACGCCGGCAGATCTGGCTCAAAAACTCACCGATGAGTTGGTGCGGGTGGTCCAAGGTTCGGCAGTTCCTTTTGTGGAGCGTGTGGTTTTGGAACCGGCAGGTGGCACGGGGGCCTTCATCGAGGCGGCGCAGAACGCAGGGGCGACCAGCTTTGTGTCATTCGATATTGAGCCTCTGCACGACCGGGTTGCGGGGGGCAACTTTCTGGAGCAGAAACTCGACGGTGTCACTGGCGCAGTCACCCTCGGCAACCCACCGTTTGGTCGCAATAACGCACTCAGCATTCCATTCTTTAATCACGCGGCTCCGCACTCGGACTTCATCGCGTTCATCGTGCCTCGCAGCTGGCGCAAGTGGTCTGTCATCAACCGTCTCGATCGCATCTTCCGACTTGTTGCTGACCACGACATCTCCATTGACTACGTGGATGCCGCCGGTAACCACATCGCCGCAAAGAAGCGACTGAACACCTGCTTCCAGATTTGGCAGCGAAGCGCCGAGCCAAGGCCCCACTACTCGGTTGAAGACCTTGGCTTTGTTTCCAAGGTTGGCCCAGACTTAGCTGATGTGAGCCTGACAATCTTTGGCTTCGGCTGCGGCACCGTGAAGACAATTTTTGAGCGTCGGCCAAACACAACCCAAATGTTCCTGAAGCTGAATCATCCGCGTGCTCTCGAGGCGCTGCAAGCCGCGGACTTTAGCCGTTTCTTCAGGCACACCGCTTACACTGAGGCCCTTAGTCTGCAGGAGATCAACTACCTGCTGAACGAGTACATCACCGGGAATGCGCACCTGGTGGAGAGAGTTTAAAACACCATGAGCATGATGATGGGTCGCGGCCGCCGCGGGGGCCGCCCAACGATGGACAAGAACGCGCCGAAGGCCACCTTTAAGCAGCTACTCCCCTACCTAGCCCAGCACAAGAGTTCCCTGGTGCTGGCCGGCGCGCTCTCCCTAATTGGCGCCGCGCTCTCGCTCGCTCAGCCGCTGCTCACCGGTCAGGTGATTCACGCGGTTCAAAACCATCGGGACGCCACCGGCTCGGTTGTGCTGCTAGTAGTGCTCATGCTGGTGTCTGGTTTCAGCGGAGGCTGGATGTACTACATCCTCACCCGCACCGGCGAGGGAGGGGTGCTTTCCGCCCGCAGGCATATTGCCGGCCGCCTTCTTCGCCTGCCAATCAAGGAGTATGACCTGCGCCGCACCGGAGACCTTGTTTCGCGGGTTGCCTCGGACACCACTCTGCTGCGCACGGTGCTCACCCAGGGGCTGGTTGACGCCATCGGCGGCGTCCTTATCTTCGTTGGGTCTGTTGTTGCAATGGCCGTGATTGACCCGGTTCTGCTGTCCTGCACGCTGGGCGTGATTCTGGTGGCGCTGGCCGCCATCGTTGTGGTTGCCCGCCAGATTCGCCAGGCCACCACCAAGGCGCAGGAGCGAGTTGGCGCAATGTCCGCGGCCGTTGAACGCGCGCTCAGTGCCGTGCGCACCATCCGTGCCGCCCGCGCCGAGGAGCGCGAGGCGAACGAGGTAATGAGCGACGCCAAACAGGCCTACGACCAGGGCGTTCGAATCGCGCGCATCTCCAGTTCCATCTCCCCCATCGCCGGAATTGCGATGAACGGTGCATTCATGGTGGTGCTTGGAGTTGGCGGTTACCGCGTGGCATCCGGGGCAACCAGCGTTGCAAACCTGGTCACCTTTGTACTGCTGCTGTTCCTGATGATCCGCCCGATTGGCCAGGCGTTTGGCGCCTACACCTCGGTCCAGACCGGACTCGGCGCGCTGGCTCGCATCCAGGAGATTCTGGACATTCCAACGGAGGCCGAGAGCACTGCCGGTGAACAGTCGATGGTTGCCACCCCGGTAAACAGCACGGCCATTGAGTTCGACGCCGTTGGCTTCGCCTACCAACCAGCACCCGCGGCCGAGGGCGAGGAACCGCAGGAGGCCAAAACGGTCTTGGAGGGCGTCTCGTTCAAGATTGAGCGCGGAACCCGTGTTGCAATCGTTGGCCCGTCTGGCGCTGGCAAGAGCACCACGCTAAGCCTCATCGAGCGCTTCTACGAGCCAACCGCTGGACGCATTCTTCTGGACGGCCAGCCGGTTGCGGAACTGGACCGCTCGGTGCTGCGCGCACAGCTTGGTTATGTGGAGCAGGATGCACCAGTTCTGGCCGGTTCCATACGGGCCAACCTGCTGATTGGCAAGCCGGAGGCAACCGACGAAGAACTGCGCGCCGTGCTTGCCGAAGTGAACCTCACCGATGTGCTGGAGCGCGACTCCCGAGGTCTGGATGCCGAGGTTGGCGAGCAGGGAATCATGCTCTCCGGCGGCGAGCGCCAGCGTCTGGCGATTGCTCGAACTCTGTTAGCCGCTCCACCGATTCTGCTGCTAGACGAAAGCACCTCATCGCTGGATGGGCTCAACGAACAGCGCATGCGTGAGGCCATCGATGCCGTTGCCAAGAACCGCACCCTTATTGTGATTGCCCACCGGCTTAGCACCGTGGTGGACAGCGACCAGATCATAGTGATGGAAAATGGCAAGGTGGTTGGCAGCGGAACCCACAGCGAGCTGGTGAAAACCGTGCCACTCTACAAGGAGCTTGCCAAGCACCAGCTGCTGGTTTAGGGCTAGTTTTCAACATCTATTGTTTGAAGACCTGCGTCCTGTTTATAGTTGAGTTGTGTCCTGCATTAGCGGGACAAAGTGAACCCAGAAAACGTCCGGACGGATGTTGTACTGGGTTTCGCGCTTTAACGCCTTAGTGGTTTTTGGCGTAGGCCCAAGCCCGGATATCTGCAGCCCAAAGCATGGGCTCCACGGCAGGCGATTCATGTCGATAACGAGTGACTCGATTTGGGTTACCACTGCGAATGACTCTTGCAAGTATCTGATTGTCCGCCTGAACGAAGCTTTCATCTACCTCAATGACAATCTCAGTAACTCCCTCGGCAACTAACCTCATGGCAAGGACCTCGAGGGCCTGGGCGCGGGCTTTTGGCTGATGTGTGAGATGCGAAACCTCTTCGATACAGATGATGTCCATCGTTTCCACTAAGTCAACAAGCATTTTCTTACGCCTTGGGGACTCGTTACGCATGTGAATCCTGCGCTGCCCCTTGAGTCTGGCTTCCTGCAAAGTTCGGCGATACCCGGGGATTTTCCAACGTTCGCAAACAACGGCGACTAGGACAAATGACCCACCTTTACTCTCATCCAGGAAGGCCACGCGATCAGACATATTTCCAATCTAGCTTTGTCAAAGTTAGTTCCCAAAGGCGGGTGTTCAGTTGTGAAAATCTCAGACTTTCAACTTTTATTCAGTTCTGAAATTTCAGACAAGTTTTCCTGACGAAGCGATTGCCAAAATCGCTAGGCTGGCTGCATGACCCCCAACGCAGTGGCCCAAAAACTCTTGTCATTCGGCAACCCGCTTGAGCGCGAAACCGCCCTAAAGCTGGACGCCGCAGACCCCCTAGCCGGCTTCAAGAGCCAGTTCTACATCACCGATCCAGACATGTGCTACCTAGATGGCAACTCGCTCGGCCGCCTGCCCAAGGCAACCGTGGAGAGCGTGAACTCGTTCCTCACCGAGGAGTGGGGAACCCAGCTGGTTGATGGCTGGTCGCACTGGATCGACCAGGCAACCGATGCCGGAAACCTCCTTGGCAGGGCCTGCCTGGGGGCAGCAGCAGGCCAGGTTTTGGTGCAGGACACCACGTCGGTGAATTTCTATCAGGCATGCGTTGCCGCCATCAGGGCGCGCCCAGGTCGCAAGACCGTCATCATCGATGCGGCCAACTTCCCAACCGACCGCTTCATTCTGCAAGGCATAGCGGAGCAGCTAGGACTTAACCTCATCACCCTAGACAACGATGGCAGCGGCGGGCCTGGTGCCGCCGAGATTGAAGCCGACTGCGAGCTTGTGACCCCCGAGACTCTCAAGCCATTCCTGAACGACGACGTGGCGCTTGTGACCCTGCAGGTAATCCACTACCGCTCCGGCGCGCAGCCAGACGTTGCCGGCATCACGGAGCTGTGCCGCCAGAACGGCACCCTGGTGGTTTGGGATGCCAGCCACGCCGTTGGCTCGGTTGACCTAAAGTTTGATGACTGGGGCGTTGACCTGGCTGTTGGCTGCACCTACAAGTACCTCAACGCCGGCCCCGGTGCGCCCGCCTGGATCTATGTCCGCAAGCAGTTGCAGAAGGACATGAACGTTCCAATCCAGGGATGGTTTGCCCAGGACAAGCAGTTTGAGATGGGCCCTTTCTTTGAGCCCACCGCAACCGAGATGCGTCGCTTCCAGATTGCCAGCCCCTCCATCATCGGCATTCGCATGGTGCAGTCCAGCCTGCGCATGATCGAGGCCGCGGGCATGAAGGCCATCGAGGAGAAGGCTCAGCTGGGCACCGAACTGATGCTGGCACTTTTTGACGCCTGGCTGGCACCACTCGGCTTCAGCCTCATCACTCCGCGAGACCCCGACAAGCGCGGCGGCCACATCAGCGTGGTTCACCCCGATGCCAAGAAGATCGCCGCGGCCCTGCGAACAATGAAGAATGTGATTCCGGACTTCCGCACCCCCAGCGGCATTCGCCTGGCCATTGCCCCGCTGCCAACCTCATACACCGAGGTCTTCGATGGATTCACCCGCCTGCGCGAGCTGGTGGAGAGCCGCGAATACCTGAACCTGCAAGACAACGGAAGCCGCGTCACCTAATGCCAGACACCGAAAAACACGTCAGCTACATTTCGTACCTGAAGGTTGACGAACTGCTGCAGCTGCAGGAGCCGCTCAGCGATGGCCCGGAGCACGACGAGATGCTCTTCATCATCATTCACCAGACCTACGAACTTTGGTTCAAGCAGATTCTCCACGAGGTTACGGCACTGCAGCCCGCGCTGGAGGCGGGCGACACTCATCGAAGCATGGCGCTGCTAAAGCGCGTGCGAACCATCATGAAGACCATGGTCAGCCAGGTGGACATTCTTGAGACCATGACTCCGCGCCAGTTCAACTCGTTCCGCGCCAGGCTCAAGTCTTCCAGCGGTTTCCAGAGCGCACAGTTCCGCGAGTTTGAGGCAGTGCTCGGCCGCCGCGATCAGGCTGGAGCCGGAGCCGACAAGACCACCGGCATGGCAATGGCGGACCACCTGATTGAGGGCTCACCCGCCCGCGCCCGGGTTGAGGCCGCCATGAGCCGCCCCAGCGTTTGGGACAGCGCACTGGCCTACTTTGATTCGCGCGGCTTCAAGATGCCCGCGGAGATTTTGGGCCGCGACGTGACTGTTAGCTACCAGCCAGACGAGCGCGTTCAGGCCGCCCTGGTTGAGGCTCACAAGAAGGATCCCGAGTGCGAGATGATAGGCGAGGCCTTGCTAGACCTTGATGAGGGCCTGCAGGAGTGGCGCTACCGTCATGTGAAGATGGTGGAGCGAACCATCGGACACAAGATGGGTTCCGGTGGCTCCAGCGGAGTTGGTTACCTTGCCAGCACCCTGTTCCGCCCGGTCTTCGCAGACCTTTGGGAGATTCGCAGCCAGTTCTAGGGGGCTTTTAGCCTCTTAGTTGGCTACCTTCGCGA
>Ga0213920_1001558_pt1 | contig 12469 bp, 8 predicted proteins | sample McNCre1117MG_FD_161054 | JGI IMG/M metagenome (GOLD analysis project Ga0213920, IMG submission 161054) | Freshwater microbial communities from McNutts Creek, Athens, Georgia, United States - 11-17 MG | ecosystem: Environmental > Aquatic > Freshwater > Creek | place: USA: Georgia | collected...
CAAATTCAAGCATTGTCTACAGGAGTTGTTGGTCAATTTACAGCCGCTCAAGTAGCCTCTGTATTGGGTAGTTTAAGTGTGTCGCAGGTTCGGGCGTTATCAACGGCGACGATTGGTGGATTTACGGCATCTCAAGTGGCGGTTCTGACAAGTGCTCAACTTATTGCACTCAGTGATGCGCAGGTACAGTCGTTAAATGTTTCCGCTATGACGGCAGGTCAGCTAAATTACTTTGACGCTAACGGCCATACAGTCCTGTCGATACTAAGCCCAGCTCAGATGGGGCAATTGCGTATGAGTATTTTTGGGCTGGATTTTTCAGCACTTACAGATGCTCAAGTACAACTCTTAAATGTCTCCAGTCTGACGCAAGACCAGACTGCCTGTAAAGACAAAAGTAACCATACTGTGTTGTCGGTACTGACCCCTACTCAGATGGGTCAGTTGTCAAATACAGTATTGAATAATTTGACCATAGCTCAAGTGGCAGGTCTGACAAGCATTCAGTTTAGTGGATTCACTAATGCACAGGTACAACTCTTAAATGTTTCAGGTTTAACAGCATCTCAGTTAAATTACACAGATAAGAGTGGTTATACACTTCTGTCGGCCATCCAAACCGTAAACACGGTAAATACTAATGCAGATGTAGGTACTACTTTTGAAGTTGAAAGTGTTGTAGTTGATGGCACCTGCGACGGTGGCACCTCAATTAACGCAACCATGAACAACGGATACTGCGGAGGTAGGGTTTATACCAAAAATACTTGGTCTTTTGTGAAGGGCCTGAGCTTTAACGAGCAGGCGACGTCTAACAAAATAACTACGGTTACTGACGGTTCTACCTCTGCCCAGAACAGAAGTACTTGGACTCTATATGGCTCTGGCAATGGAAATGATGGATTTAGCCACCCTTTAGCAGGAGGGTATTCCTCCGTCATCGGTGATGCGACCTTTGACAATGCCATTTCCGCTCATGACCTGCAAACTATTACTTCATTCCTCTCGTCAAGTGAGGCTCAAGCGCTCATTCATGACGTAATGACGAAACATTGTACTTATACTTGGGATGATTCATGTGGCAATCCAGCGACCGACACATTTAGCTACTATTCTAATTCGCAACGTATGGCAGCAGTAGCAGGATTGACATCGGCAAACGTTGGAGGTGTGAATGCTTCCGATCTCGGGCATTGGTTGGCCGATGGCAATGATGCAGGGGGAGCAGGGGGGCAGGCAGTATCTTTTATCGGCAATCTACTTTATTTGAATGCTGAGAACCATATAGAAACAGTAAACTATCTGTCGCAAGATGCAACCATTGGGTTAAGTCAGGGCCAGCTTGCTGGGGGTAATGTTGCGATTGGATCAAACTTAATCAGCGGGCTTGATACAACCCATCTTAGTTATTTATCAGCAAACCAGATTTTGGGGAATAATCAGACCGTTGCAGCATCCTTAATTAATGCAATGGCTGCCTGCACTGTCTGCGATGGATCGCATACTCTGGGTACTTCTGAGCGAAATACTGGGGGTGAAGTTTGGTTGAATGAGCTTTCTTGTTTAAGCACGTCAACAAAACACTCCCTCGCATCCTCAATCGCTGGAAGTCCTAATTTAGCGAATCAAGTGTCTGCATCGGCTCGCACTTACCTGAGCTTCTTTTAAAGTGTCCTAGCCAATTCGTTGCTTACGGTTGCCCCTGTGAGCCTGACCCAGTTTCATCACCACTTGGAAGTTAGTAAATCCGGCTCCTTGTTGTTCTGAATGCAGGGTTTTGACCCGTTCTTCAGAGCGAACTCTTTTGGCGTTTGCCAGTCTAGCGCACTGTGAGGTTTTTCCTCGTTATAGAAGCTCCGCCAAGCCTCAATTTTATTCCTGGCATCTTGCAGGCTCATAAACCAATGTTCGTTTAAACATTCTTGGCGTAGTCTTCCATTGGAGCTTTCAACCATGGCATTGTCTGTGGGCTTGCCTGGTCTGCTGAAGTCAAGTTCAACGCCTCTCTCATAAGCCCATTTGTCCATCACTTTTTACATATGGCGTCAAAAGTGGTCACCGGAGCTCAGAAAGCTTAAGCAGTTGGGGCAGGTCAGGGCGGGGCGGGTAACGGAGAGCATTGGATTTTGTGTTCTTTAGGTTCAAAATTAAGAACCCATCAAATAGAGCACCTTAATTCCTATTTTTTGCTTTAACTTGTCTTTCGGTACATCTATATAGTTTAAAGTTAAATGACTTCTATGGTAGGGGGTGGACTATAAAGCGATTAGGTCTGTTAGCTTCTGAAGTTGCGCCGTCACGGGGCATAACTTCATTTGAGAATAAGCAGGCAACTTTGGCACTTGACATGCGAAGAACTTGCCCAATATTCACTTAAATCAATGCATCAAATTATATTTTCAGTTAAATAATAAAATGATTTATAAATATATAAAAATCAATCAAAAAATAATTTCATGTATTCTTACATTATTGATGCCGTCGATGGCATTTTCGGAGATCTGTACCGATGATTACGTTATTTCTGGGGTGAGATTGATATCGCTTTTGCCAGATATTCCATTTGAAATATTCGAAAATAATTCAATTTTAATTGTGCGAAGAGGCACGATGACAATCAAATTTATAAATCCAATTGAGGTTTATGAGGAAGAAAAAAAAATTATAAGATATTCAACCTTTCTTATTGGTGATGAGTATTTTTTCGAGTTGATTGGCGATGGTGAAGGAAAAGAAAGAAAATGGAGGCAATATTCGAGCGGCAGCCATATACGAGGCTTTGGGGGGGTATGTAGGCTTGAGTAAAATTGATTGTTTATTAAATTATAATTATAACGTGAGAGCATTTAATGAAAAGTAATTGTATGACAATATTTTTGCTTCAAAGCATTTCTGTGCGCAGCTTATTTCTTTAGATGAAAGTTTGAGTTTACAAAGCATTGTGCTGATTTAGCTCAGAGTTGCTGGTTTGGCTATTAATACTGCTTTCTAAATGTGGTTTTGCAGTTCAAGCCCCTGCCTTAAATCCGTTTGATCTGGCATTCCCTTTTCTTGTTGTTTATTTACTCAAGCAAATTTTATTGTCTTATTTGCTCTGTGTAAGCGTTATATGTTTTCTTCTAAGGAATTTCTGAAAAGGTTTAAAACTAATTGGGCTGTTACTCGCGAATATAGGTTGTGTTATTAGAATAACATGCGTATTTTATTTTTTTTAAAAATTGATATTGTATTCGTGTATGCTAACGCGGGTAAATTTTATTGGAGGTATTATGCCAGATGCGTCTAAACATGCTATTAATGATTGTAGCTTTTTGCGTTTGCTAATTGCACTCAATTATTGGGAAGGTTCCGAAAAAAATGAGATTCGAACTGAATCAAGCCGAGAGTTATTTTTTCAACTAGCTGAATCCCTACTTATTAGCCCCCAAGCTCCCAAATATCAAACTTTAAAGTTTCTAGCAGGCCGCCTAACGGAACGTGCAATGCGGCAACGAGTTCGAGAGTTTGAAGCTTTAGGCCTTGTGAACGTATTGCCAGGTTCATTGGATTCGCGCTCAAAACAACTCGCTCCTACAAAAGAATTTATATCAAAATTAAATATGCATTTGAAGTTAAAGCGCGAAGTCTGTGAGCGACATATGTACCTGATTGATAAGATGTGAAGTTTATATAGAGTTTTGAGTGCGTGTATTGACCCAGTGGAAAACTGCTCAGCGGAGGTGCGGACGAGTTTTGGACTTGTTAGAAGGTGATTCCAAGTGACTTGCGGTGCTCCATGGGACTCAAGCCCAGATAGATTTTGCGAACTGACTGTAATTCCTTGGTGCGGTTGTCAGGTTGTAAAGTCAGCAGGTTAATTTCAAATCACAAAGAAGTCGAAAACCTGATAAAAGAGGAACTAAGGTATGTTAATTGAATTTCACGCGGACTGAAAAACTAAAGCTAGCTGCAAAAATCCACCAAATCAACAAATGTATTAATAACTATGAAACCAAATTTAATCAGAGACGGCTATGACGCTTACTGTGGAACTAGCTATGCTGCAAAAGTACTTAAGTTATCAGTTGGAACGATCCAAAATTTAGTCGAATCAAATGCTTTGAAAGCGTGGAAAACTCAAGGTGGACATCGACGTATATCGTTGCGGTCTATACAGGAGTATCAGTTCGCTAACAACCTTGAAACCACTGTACGGTTCTCCAACGATATACGTTTACTTACCTTGGTAGTTGAAGACGATGAAAACACAAGACTAATGTATCAGGCTCACTTTGATCGATGGGAGCTAATGCTAGATGTAGTGATGTATGACTCTGCAATGGAGGCTTTGATGGATATGCCGACGATGCAGCCGCAAGTTTTGCTGACAGATCTCAATATGCCGAACATGGATGGGTTCAAATTTTTAAAAACAGTACGTGAACATAAATTGTTCTCATCGCTCCCCATCGTTGTGTTGACTGGCCTCTCAAACGATCAAATCAAGCAAAAAGGTGGCTTACCTAAAGATGTCCAAGTGCTTCAAAAGCCAATTGATATGGAATGGTTACGTGGCTTTTTAGAGGCGCTTATCACTGTTCAAAGAATTCACGATAAACAAATTCCTTAAGATTTCATAATGTAATGCGCGTGAGTCATGTCCCAATGTAAATGTTTGGCATAGGCGTGAATGAAGTCGCGCATCAATGCTCCAGCTTGTAGTTGTGTCACACCCAAAGTGGAAATCAAGATTTTTCGACTGACGTATCCTAATTCCTTTTGAATGGACCTCACTAGCTCGATGCGTTTTTCCAAACTGAAATTTGGTTCAAAACGATATTTTGAAGAAGTGCAACTATGCATAAGTAAATCTTAGATGCGACAATATGCGTAATTCAATTGAAACGCATGATTGCCGGAATACTGTTCCCCTATTTTGAGCTGGTAGAGTTGAATTGAATTACATCTGAAATAAAGTTCATACAAATGTTTAATTCACTAAATCGAAGTTCCAATTCAGTTTTGGTCGTAGATGACAATGGAATTAATCGATTGCTACCAGGTCTTATTCTGCGTCCGTTTGGATGGGATGTATACGAAGTAGAAGGAGGGCTGTCTGCCCTAGAGTTTTTGAAAACTAAAAGTATTTCGTGCTTGTTATTAGACATCTCCATGCCAGATATAAGTGGTTTGGTAGTGTTAGATTCATTACGTAGTAATAAAAAGTTTCATAATTTGAAAGTTGTTGCATACACAGCGTACGCATCTAATGAGGATGTTGAGCGACTCATATCCATTGGTTTTGATGCCGTACTAATTAAACCGTTAACAAGTCTTAAGTTGTTGAATGTTTTGAAATCTAGTTAGCTTAGTCCATACGCGCGAAAAGCGGAATTAACTTCCGCAACTTGTGTGTTTTTTATAGGTAATTAATTCCTTTGCGGCAATCATTCACTTATGTGTAAAAAGCAAGGGGTCTATGTGATTGATAAACAAATTAACACCAGTCAACTGACGGCCATAGTTGCCAATTTGGCTGAATTGCATGAGTGGGAGTTGGAGTGCTGTCCTTTACTGACAACTCTTACAGGTCGGCACCTTTTTTTTCGAATTGCGAATAGGACAGTTGGAGATCGGGCGCTGTTGTCTAAAGCTATGAAAGACTTAATGGGTGGAGGTGGATTCACGGAAAAAGGTTTGCGAAATCGTGTGCAACAAATGAAACAAGAGGGCTATATCGCCTCTATCACAGGTGAAGTTGATGCGCGCTCTAAGTACCTCATGCCTACAGAGAGGTTTTATGAGGCCATTTATTTGCATGCCGATCAAGTTCGTCGAATTTTTGAAAAAAATTTTTTGATGATTGAAAAGTGATGATCAAAGCCAATCGGTTTATTTATGTAGCGTTGGCATTGTTGGGGTGCTGCACGGGCATAGCGCAAACCAAAGAGCAATCCCAGAGATTAACTCTTGACCAGCTGTTTGATGCTGCCGTTGTCACCTATCCATCCTTGCTAGCCGCAAAGTTAGAAGCGAGAGCATCTGCAGAAGATGTCTCAGCTACTGAGCGAATCCGTTGGCCCACTATCACAGGGACCGTTGAGTCTTACAGTGGTAACACACGTACTTATCCATCGCGCGGTGTGCAAATTGATCAAACTGTGTGGGACTTTGGGCGCAACACCGCCAAAATTTCAGAGTCACAAGCGCAGGCGGATATCAGTTTGTTGAAGGTCTATTTGCAGCAGCAAGATATTTTTGTGCAAATGACGGGTGCTTGGCAGGGAATGGTTGCTGCTTACGAGCGACTTAAAGTGGCAAAGTCCACCTTGGAGCGAATTGAGGGCTATCAAGCGCAAATGCGTCGCCGTGTGGATGCGCAAGCCTCGCCGCGTATTGATTTGGAGCTGGCGGATTCACGTTTGCTTCAAACCGAGGTTGAATACACCACGGCACAAACCAGTTTGCAACTGGCATTGACACGCCTTGAGCAATTTTCTGGTGAGTTAAATCTTGCATCACGCGTTCAGGACGCGCGCTATCCATCCACCTTGATGGCAACGAATTTTTTTAGCAAGCAAATAAAGGATACCGATTTGCGAGCTATCGCCAGCGATCATCCTGTCGTGGCAAAAGCGCGCATTGAGGTCATTCAAGTTCAAAGGAGACTTGATGCCAAACAGGCAGAAGCATTGCCGCAGCTGTTTGTGCGGGTGTACAAGCCCATTGGAGAAATTGCAACAAGTACAGACACATCCACTACCGCATTCTTAGGCATGCGTTACTCTCCCGGTGCAGGCTTTGCCACCTATGCCGAAGCCAAAGCCATAGCCACGCGGATGGACAGCGCTCAGCAATCGGTCGAAGCCGCTATTCGCGAAATGCATCAAACTCTACAAAACGACCGAGAAGAGTTTCTCAACGCACGTGAGCGTATCGCTGCACTCGAAAAGTCTGTCGTCAGCTCAGCCTTGGTTCTGGAGTCGTACCAGCGTCAGTTTCAGGCTGGCCGCAAGCAGTGGCAAGACTTGCTTAATCAAGTGCGCGAACTGGCACAAAACCAATACGCCTTAGCAGATGCGCAAGCCTCCATGGTCGGCTCCATGCATCGCCTCCAAATTCGCATGGGTCAAGACCCTAGGTAAGACCCCACAGTTATGAATCAAACCGCACCCGAATCTGCACAGTCATCTGTGCCTGAACCTACTCCACTGCAACAGTTTGGCTGGGCCATGCAACGTTTGGCTCAAATGCAAGGCAGCAGCATTGACATGCTCAGTCTTAATGCAAGCGCCTCGGCGTTAGAGCAACCCTTGCCACCCATCCAAACATTGCCATTTATGTGCCAGCGCATGGGTTTGAGTAAACCCAAGCTGGTCGGGAAGCCCGATCGTGTGCACTTGCCTATGTTGTGTCATACCCCCGAATTAGGCTGGGGCGTGGTGGTTGATCGCAACCCTCTAGGTTTGTGGATCGTTATGACCCCGAAGGGGGCGCAAATGCTAGAAGATACCTATCTTAAAGACTCAGTCGCCATTCTTCGACTGGGCCCCAAAGTCGATTTGGGGTTCAGCTTTGGCTTCTTTGGTAAGAAAAACGACCAACTCACCTTCTTCTCGCACGTTCAAGATGCGTTGCACCTGTATCGCTACGAATTGATCGAGGCATGCGTGGCTTCAGCATTCATCGGCTTTTTGGCGTTGGCCACTTCGCTGTTTTCTATGCAAGTCTATGACCGCGTCATTCCAACCCGCAGCGAATACACCTTGATTATTTTGAGTTTGGGGGTGCTGCTCAGCATCTTGATTGAGCTGGCTATGAAGTATGCCCGATCACACCTCATGGACTACGTTATTGTCGGCTTAGACAACCGCTTGTCTCGGGAAATTTTCAATCGTTTGTTGCAGTTACGAGTGGATCAAATCCCGGCTTCCGTTGGCAGCTTGGCAGGGCAGATGCGTGGGTATGAGCAGGTGAGGGGGTTTTACACCGCTTCCACTTTGTTCACCCTCATCGACTTGCCATTGGCAGTCATCTTCATTGTTGTCATCATGTTCGTGGCCAGTCCTTGGGTGGCCGTAGTGCCATTGATTTTTGGTGGTGTTGCCTTGTTCATTGGTTTTTCAATTCGTAAAAATATCATGGGCCAAGCCAAAGAGGGAGCCGCACTGAGCAACATGAAAACCGGCTTGTTGGTTGAAGCCGTGGAAGGTATTGAAACCATCAAAGCTGGCTCGGGTGGTTGGAAGTTTTTGTCGCGCTGGATTAGTGTTAACGGAAAGACGATTGAGAGCGATTTGAAGATGCGCGGCGCCACCGAGAGCGTGGGCTATCTGTCTGCCACTGTGCAGCAAATCAGTTATGCCTCATTGGTGGTGTCGGGCTCACTTGTTGTCATGCAAGGCCACATGACTATGGGTGCGCTGATTGCTAGCTCTATCTTGAGTGGCCGCATCTTGGCTCCGATCATGGCTATCCCAGGCTTGTTACTGCAGCACGCCCATGCACAAGCAGCACTAGAAGGCTTAGAAAAGCTCTACACCCTCAAAACTGACCACCATGGCACTGATCGTCCGCTGGTGCCTTCACAAATTTATGGGCACTATGTCTTGAGCGACATCAAGTTTGCATACAGTGACAATCCTCCCGCTTTGGTGCTGCCCAAACTCGAAATTCATCCTAAAGAACGCATTGCCATCTTGGGCCCGATAGGCGCGGGTAAGTCCACCTTGCTGCGTTTGCTCAGTGGCTTGTATCACCCGCAACATGGTCGCGTCTTGCTAGATAACTTGGACCTCGCTCACATTGACCGACAAGTAATTAGCCAATATGTGGGCTACTTGCAGCAAGATCACCGTTTGTTTCAAGGCACCTTGCGCGAGAACCTGCTCATTGGTTTACCTGACCCCGGCGACGATGCCTTACTTAATGCAATGCGCCGCACCGGCATGGACCGTTTTGTGGCAAGTCATCCTAAGGGGCTAGATCGCGCGATCATGGAAGGCGGAAAAGGCTTGAGCGGTGGTCAAAAACAACTCGTCGCTTTCACACGCTTGGTGCTGTGCAGCCCCAGTGTTATGTTGCTAGACGAACCCACCGCCACGATGGACGATGAGCAAGAACGACGCTGCCTACAAGTGCTTGCACAAGAAGCTCAAGCGGGAAAGAGCATGGTCATCGTCACGCATAAGCCTAGCGTGTTGCCACTGGTCACACGCATCATCGTTATAGCAGGCAACAGCATTGTGCTCGACGGCCCGCGTGATGCTGTATTGCAACAGATTCAAAAGAACCACGCGCAGCAGCAAGCAACGGCGCAATCGCAATCAGAACAGGCCACAGACACAACTGCAACCGAATCTTCTCCCACATGACCATGTCAACCCCCCCCCCTATTGACGACTGCATTACCGATGTAGAAGTCAAGCCTGACTTCAAACAACGTCAACTGCAGCGCATCATGCGCGCCATTCAAATCACGCTTGATTTTTTTGAACGCGTAGTTGACTTCGCTTCTCCTAAATCAGCGGTTGATATGACCGCATCGTCTAGCACTCTCGATCTTCATCCTCCGCTGAATGCTCGCTGGAGCATTCGCGTCATGGTGAGTGGTATTTTGCTGCTGGTGTTGTGGGCATCGGTTGGCAAGATTGATCAAGTGACCCGTGCACAAGCGCAAATCATTGCGGCTGAGCGCACACAGCTTGTTCAGTCGTCTGATGGCGGTGTACTCACGCAGTTGCATGTCAAGGAGGGGGATGTGGTTAAAGCGGGGCAGCTCTTGGCCACCTTGCAAAAAGAACGCGCAGCAGCTGCAGTGTCTGACAGCAATGCCAAAGTGGCTGCACTCAATATCACCCTCGCGCGTCTGCATGCCGAGGTTTACGGCAAGCCTTTGATTTTTGACAAAGCGTTGCTCACTTACACCGACTTCATCCGCAACCAAACTGATCTTTATAACAAACGCCAAACCGCGTTCAAAGATGACATCCATGCCTTGCAAGAAATTTTGGCGCTAGGTGAAGACGAGCTGAGCATTAACCGGCAGCTAGAAAAATCAGGCGACGTGAGTCGTGCCGAAATTTTGCGTTTGCAACGCAGCGTGGCAGACATCAAAGCACAGCTCGCAGGCAAGCGCAATAAATACTTTCAAGATGCGCAGGCGGATATGACCAAAGCGCAAGAAGAACTCAGCACTCAAACCGAACAGCTGCGTGACCGCAGCCAAGTGCTAGAACATACCGAGCTTGTAGCCCCGGTCGATGCAGTGGTTAATAACATCAAAATCAGCACATTGGGTGGCGTGGTACGTGCAGGAGATACCGTGATGGAGCTATTGCCCACGGGCGACAACCTCATTGCTGAAGCCAAGATACCCCCAGCTGACATTGCCTTTGTCGCTCTTGACCAAGACGCGAGTGTGAAGCTTGATGCGTATGACTCATCTATTTTTGGAGCTTTGCGCGGCAAAGTCAGCTACATCAGCCCCGATGTGTTAACCGAAGAAACCCGCCAAGGTCCTTTCATGTACTACCGCGTGCGCATCCGCATTACTGGGTCTGAGTTCAAAGGCAACAAAGCTAATGAAATTCATTTGCGACCTGGCTTAACGGCCAGTGTGGAAATTAAAGCCATGGAACGCACGGTGCTTAGCTATCTCATCAAACCCATTTCAAAAACATTCAGCCAGTCCATGGGTGAGCGTTAATTTTTCCTTTACTGTTTGGAATTTATTATGAAAATTCAAGTTATTCAAACCCTTTCTAACGGTCAAGTTACACAAAAAACTCTGTCCAAAGATGACGGTATGGTTTTAAAAGTTCAAGTCCAACCAGGTGCAAAACTAGGATTCACTATTGAAATCTCCCAATCTCTTGAAGATGTTCATATTGAATCCAAAACAACGGATATCAAAAAAGTTGGCAACAACTTGGTCTTAGAGTCAGAAGGTGAGCCATTGGTTGAGGTTACTGATTTTTACAACATCACAGGTGCCTCAATAGGTGATGTAACTTGGAACTATGCTGTGCAAGAGACAGGAGTGATGCCAGAGCACCCTACTTTAGAAGCGCAGGCTTTGGCCTCTGGTGTATCTCCGCATGACATATCTAGTGATTGGTTGTTACCTGTCACTGCAGCCTCAGTTGCTACCCTAGCTAGTGTCGGTGGCGGAGGAAGTGGAAGTACTGTGATAACAGCTTCAACGCATGTGGTCTCAGGCCTTATTACCGCAGGACCACTTATTGCTGGGCATGGTTTGTCTGTTGTTTTTTATAAGGCCGATGGCGTTACTTTTGTGAATGCCGATCAAGCGTCAAGTACGGCCACCATGAATGTGGATGGTGTACTTGGAAAATTCTCACTGAATGTGGGGACGTATACAGGGGTGATTTTTGCTAAAGTTATCCACAGCACCTCGACATCTCCCGATTTCAACAACGAGGCCAATAGCCAAAATACCCTGTTGACGGCTCAACTTTTTTCGGTGGGGGTGTGCAGTGGTGGTGATTTGACGCTGAACGTCAACCCTTTAACTACTATTGCTGGTCAAATCGCTGGTGTTGCCGCGAATGGTGCAATTGCATCAGGCTTAACTATTGCACGGGTCAATGCAGCTAACAGCGACACTGCAAAGGCATTTGGCCTGACTGATATCACCACTACTAGCCCCGATGCTATCAATGATGGAACCATAACCTTTAACGACATTGGTGCAATTTTGGCCGCTTTGTCCGGTATGGACAGTACAGGGAGCCAGCAAGGAACGATCGATAGATTGAGTGCAGACATTCAAAGTTCTCTCAACACTACTGGGGTTGGCAGTCTGTCTTCATCTTTTGAAAGGGAGTTGATATTGGCTGCCTCTGTCGTGGAGTTGAGCACAATGGCAAAGGGATTAACCACTGCCGTTTCTAACGCGCTAACTTCTAAAAATATTACCAGCTCTAGTTTGACCATCAACAACATTGATCAGGGGCTGAGCAATGTTAACAACATCATTGATGCCACCGAAATTAAAAGCAATATCACGGTCAGCGGCACTATGGATAAAGGGACAACGGCTGTTTCGTTGGACATCGATGGCGTATCGGTAACTGCCAACTTAGATGATGACACCCATTGGAGCTATCTCATACATGGAGGCGATGCTGCCGCTACATTGGGGTCGAATGGGGTAAAGTCTGTGGTCGTGACTGCAACTGTTGGCGTCGGTACGGTCACAGCTACTCGCTTTTTTGTTGTGAACACAACAGACACGGTGTTGCCAAGTGCACCGAACTTGAGCTTAGCCACAGACAGTGGCAGCAGTGCAAGCGATGGCATCACGAACGTGGCCACGGTGAATGTGAGTGGTTTGGAGAGCGGGTCGAGTTGGCAGTACCAGGTTGATGGAGGCAGCTGGGTCACGGGCAGTGGCAGTAGTTTGACGCTGAGCGCAGGCAGCCACAGCTACAGCGTGCGTCAAACGAATGCGGCAGGCAACGTCAGC
>Ga0213920_1001559_pt1 | contig 12455 bp, 9 predicted proteins | sample McNCre1117MG_FD_161054 | JGI IMG/M metagenome (GOLD analysis project Ga0213920, IMG submission 161054) | Freshwater microbial communities from McNutts Creek, Athens, Georgia, United States - 11-17 MG | ecosystem: Environmental > Aquatic > Freshwater > Creek | place: USA: Georgia | collected...
TGTTCCAAAAGACCGCGCCGAAAAGCACAAGGGAACAATCGCAATCGGTGTTCGCCCCGAGAAGGCCGAGTTCCACCGCACCCAGCCTGCTTCGCGCGCCGATCTGAACATTCTTGGACCGGGCGAGATCACCGATATTCGTTTCACCGGTGTGAGCAACCAGTACCTAATTGCCATTCCAAACCTGGGCAACATCATTGTGTTTGCGCAGAACGTGGGCATAAGCCCAGTGGTTGAACTAGGTGAGCAAGTATGGGTCTCGTTCAAGGTCGAACACGCCTTCGGATTGGTTGACCTGCCAGCGGGTATCGAGGCTTAGCGATGGCTTTCGCAGCCTTTTCGCCCTCGGCCAGCAAAAACAAAAACGTCTCGCCGGTAAAGTCCGGCAAGCTGGTTTTGATTCTGCTGCTTCCCGGCATGCTCTACCTTGGAATGTTTTTCATGGTGCCGTTGGCATCGCTGATCATCACCTCGCTCGAGACCCCAGATCCATCGGGTGCATTCGGCGCTTATCAATACGCGCTCGATTTCTCCTCGTATCAGCACGTTGTGGTCAATTACTTCCCGCAGATTCTGCGCTCGTTCGGCTATGCCTTCTTGGCAACCCTTTTTGCAGTGTTGATCGCCTATCCGCTGGCTTATTTCATCGGTGTCCGGCTGCGCAGCCGCCCCCTGATTCAAAAGCTGACCTTGACGCTGGTGGTCGCTCCATTCTTCATCTCGTTCTTGCTTCGTACCATCGCCTGGAAACAGATTCTGTGCGATAACTCACCTACCCTGGAATTCCTGCGAAGCATCCATCTGCTTGGGCCGCAGCAGTATTTCTTGGGCACCCCTTTCGCGGTGATCTGGGGCCTGACCTACAACTTCATTCCGTTCATGGTGCTTCCGCTCTACAGCTCGCTTGAGCGTTTGGACTTGCGCCTGCTCGAAGCGGCTGGAGACCTCTACGCCAGCCCGAGTATGGTCTTCCGCAAGGTGACCCTTCCGCTAACCATGCCTGGTGTGATCAGCGGCACCCTGCTCACCTTCATTCCAATCACCGGCGACTACGTAAATGCCAGCAGAGACTTCCTGGGCGCCTCCGACACCTCGATGATCGGAAACATGGTCCAGGCCGACTTCCTGCAGAACAGCGACTATCCGGCTGCCTCGGCAATGTCGGCGGTCTTGATGGCAGTGATTTTGATTTTGGTAACCATCTATGTGCGCCGAACTGGAACGGAGGACCTGCTTTGAACCGCTACCGTCTGAGCAGGTTTATCCTGCCGTTCTATGCAGTTATCGCGCTTGCCTACCTGCTGATCCCCATCATCTATACGATCGTTTTTTCGTTCAACAATTCGGCCGGCCGCACCAACACCATCTGGCAGGGATTCACCCTCGACAAGTGGTTCAACGCCTGTCAGCGTCCGGGTATCTGTGAGGCTGTTGGAAACTCGCTGCTCATCGGTGGCATCTCCACACTCATCGCCACAGCTCTTGGTACCGCCATCGCCTATGCGCTGGTTCGCTACCAGTTCCGGGCTCGCAGTCTGGTAAGTCTTTCGCTGTTTTTGCCGATGGCCACCCCAGAAGTTGTAATGGGAGCCGGTCTGGCAAGCCTGTTCTTCAACCTGGGAGCCGGCTACGGCTACCTCACAATCATTTTGGCGCACGTGATGTTTTGCCTGTCTTTTGTGGTGGTGACCGTCAAGGCGCGAGTTCAGACCCTCGACCCAGTGCTAGAAGAGGCGGGACGCGACCTATACGCCAGCCCAAGCATGGTGTTTTGGAAGATAACTTTCCCGCTGTTGCTTCCGGGAATCATTTCGGCGGCGCTGCTCGCGTTTGCGCTCTCCTTCGATGACTTCATCATCACCTACTTCAACGCCGGACCGGTGAACACCTTCCCGCTGTTCATATACATCTCGGCGGCCAAGGGCGTTCCAGCGGAGGCAAATGTGGTGGCAAGCGCCGTGTTTATCCTCGCCATCCTGATCGTGATTGGAACCCAGGTGGGTTCTAACCTGCGACAGAAGCGCCTGCTGGCAATCAAGTAGTGGCCAGGCGTCAAGTCAGCCGTTAAACAGTTGGGCCCGGATCAAATGATCCGGGTCCAACTGTTTAAGCATTATGCAAACTTTGCGATTGCCTCTTCAAGAACATCGAGGGCATCGTTTAGCAGCTCGTCGGTGATGACCAGCGGTGGCAGGAAACGCAGGGTGCTGTAGTAGACGCCGGCGTTAAGAACCAAAACGCCGTTCTGGTGGCAGTGCTGGATTACCTTATCGGTGAAGTCTTTGTTTGGGTTGCGGGTGCCCGGCTCGACAAACTCGATTGCCATCATTGCACCGCGCCCACGCACGTCGCCAATCACGCCGTACTTTTGCTGCATTGCCTCTAGGCGGGCCTTGAGAAGTGCCTCGATGCGCTGGGCGCTCTCGAGTACGCCGCCGGCCTCAATCTGCTTCAGTACCGAGATTGCTGCCGCTGCCGAAACCGGGTTTCCGCCGAAGGTGCCTCCGATGCCGCCCGGGTGGGCTGCGTCCATAACATCGGCGCGACCGGTTACGGCTGAAAGTACCATGCCGCCGGCAATGCCCTTGGCAATGGTGAAGAGGTCAGGCTCGAAGCCCTCCTCGTAGCAGGAAGCGAACCACTGTCCGGTGCGCGCGACGCCGGCCTGAACCTCGTCGGCAACTACCAGAATGCCGTTGGCCTTGGCCCACTTGGTGAGTGCGGTGAGGAATCCAGGTGCTGGCACAATGAAGCCACCCTCGCCCTGAATTGGCTCGATCACAATGGCAGCCAGATCTTCGGCGCCGATGTGCTTTTCCATGTAGTTGATGGCACGGGCTGCGGCCTCATCGCCGGTCATTCCCTCGGGGTCGCGGAATGGGTACGACATTGGCACATGATAGATGTTGCCAGGAAGTGGACCAAAGCCGTTGGCGTATGGTGCCACCTTGAAGTTCATCGCCATGGTGAGGCTGGTGCGGCCGTGGTAGCCGTGGTCGAATACGGCAATCGAGTTGCGCTTGGTGAACTTGCGAGCAAACTTGACCGCGTTCTCAACGGCCTCCGAACCAGAGTTGAAAAGCGCCGAACGCTTCTCAAAGTTGCCAGGAGTGTGCTTGTTGAGCAGTTCGCAAACCTCAACGTACTGCTCGTATGGCGTAAGGGTGAAGAGAGTGTGGGTGAGCTGAGTTACCTGGCTGGTAACTGCATCGATAACGCCCTGGTTGGTGTGACCGATAGAAACAACACCGATGCCAGAGCCCAGATCAATGAGCTGGTTGCCGTCTACGTCTACCAGGATGGCTCCATTGGCCTTCTCAATGTAGACCGGCAGGGCCGCGCCGACGCCGTTTGAAACGGCCTTGCGGCGACGCTCATGCAGGGCTACAGACTTTGGGCCAGGGATGGAAGTTACAACTTTGCGCTCCTGCGCGACCGTGAATTCGCTCATTTTTTAAGTCTAAACCCGCGGGGGTTTGGGGGAGTGCCCGCAGGGAAGATTGCGGGCAATTCACAGCAAATTCTTGGGGTGCGAGCTTCGTGCCACAATAGGAAAATGCGTCGCGTCATTATTCTGGGCTCCACTGGCTCAATCGGTACCCAGGCCCTCGAGGTTATTGCCGCCAATCCGGACCGCTTCCGAGTGGTTGGGCTCGCCGCGGGCAAGAATGCCGAGCTCCTCGAGCAGCAGCGGATCAATTTCGGTGTAGCCCCTGAAAATGCCGTTCTGGGTGCGGATGCGGCCACAGTTCTGGTCGAAACCATCGAAGCCGATGTGGTGGTCAACGGCATCACCGGGTCGATTGGACTCGCCCCGACATTGGCCGCTCTAAAAACCGGCAAGACCCTGGCGCTGGCAAACAAAGAGTCACTTATCGTTGGTGGAAAGCTGGTCACCGATGCCGCCGCCGCGGGCCAGATTGTGCCGGTGGACTCCGAACATTCGGCACTGGCACAGTGCCTACTCGGTGGCAAGTCCAGCGAAGTAAGTCGCCTCATTCTCACCGCATCCGGTGGCCCGTTCCGTGGCTGGAGCCGAGAGAAGCTGCAAGACGTAACGCCGGAACAGGCACTTGCCCACCCAACCTGGGTAATGGGTAAGGTGGTTACCACCAACTCGGCCACGATGGTCAACAAAGGTCTCGAGGTCATCGAGGCGCACCTCCTGTTTGACATCCCATTCGACCGCATCGCCGTCACTGTTCACCCGCAGTCGGTGGTCCACTCGATGGTCGAGTTTGTCGACGGCTCGGTTCTGGCTCAGTGTTCACCTCCCGACATGAGGCTTCCTATTGCACTTGGAATGAGCTGGCCGGAGCGCGTACCCAACGTTGCCCCCGCCTGTGATTGGACCAAGGCCGCTACCTGGACGTTCGAGCCACTCGACGAGCGCGTCTTCCGATCGGTGGCGCTGGCCAGGCAGGTGGGGGAGCAGGGGCTCACCTATCCGGCGGTTTATAACGCAGCCAACGAGCAGGCGGTTGAGGCATTCCACCGGCGCGAAATAGGCTTCAATCAAATCGTGGACCTAATTGAAAGAGTGGTTTCGTCGCACGAACCCGAGAAGGTCCTGAGTCTCGAATCGGTGCTGGCTGCCGAGAAGTGGGCCCGCGATAGGGCAGATGGAATCATCGCCAGGGCGTGCTAGCCACCCGTCTTTTGGATGTTGGCACTGCCGCGGACCGCTGTAGGCGAATTCACAGTCAAAATGTAGCCGGTGTCACTTAGATTTAAGTGGTGCTATACATTGTCGAATTTGTGCTGGGCGTGCTCTTTGTAATTCTGGGCATCGGGGTGTCCATTGGCCTGCACGAGATTGGCCACCTGGTACCCGCTAAGCGCTTCGGTGCCCGGGTCTCCAAATACATGGTTGGCTTTGGCCCAACCGTTTGGTCCTTCCGCCGCGGCGAAACCGAGTATGGCATCAAACTGATTCCACTCGGCGGCTACATTGCAATCAGCGGAATGATGCCTCCCGGCAAACAGGGAGCCGACTACCAACCTAAAAGTCGTCTGGCTCGCTGGGTAAACTCGGCTCGTCGCAATCAGGCCGAAACCGACGGCACATACGATGCATCCAAGGCTTTTTATCGCCTCAGCATTTGGAAACGGGTGGTGGTTATGGTTGGTGGTCCAACCATGAACCTAATACTCGGACTCCTATTCACGGCAATCGCAATCAGCGGAATCGGCATGTTCCAAGCCGGCACCAAGGTAGAGCACATCCTCAGCTGCGTGAAGGTCCAAAACACCCAAGACACCTGCACTGCCGCCGACCCGATCAGCCCTGCGCGCAAGGCTGGTTTGCTGCCCGGAGACGTGATTACCAAGGTAAACGGGCAGTCGATATCCACCTTTACTCCGGTGCAAGACATGCTGGTTGGCAACGCCAAGCCGCTACAAATTGAGTTCCGTCGCGGTTCCTCGCTCCACGCTGTTACCGTGAGGCCCGTGTTAGCGGTTCGCGCAGCCTACGACAAACTGACCCTAGCCCCCAAGCTAACAAAGTCGGGTGCACCAATCACCGAGAAGCGCGGTGTTCTGGGTATCGCACTCAACTGGACGCGCGCGCCTTATGGCCTAGACCGGACCTGGGGTTATTCGGCCCTGGCTCTTGGCCAAACCGCCGGACTAATCGTCGACCTGCCTCACCAGCTCTATTCTCTAGCAGTAGATACTTTCTCAGGCGCAAAGCGCAATGCAACCGGTCCGGTCTCAATCGTCGGAATCTCAAACATCGCGGGAGACGTTGCCGCCAATAATCAAATAGATCTCATGGGCAAGTTGAGCACCGGTTTCATGATGCTGGCTTCACTCAACTTTGCGCTGTTTGTGTTCAATCTGGTGCCACTGCTGCCGCTGGATGGCGGGCACGTGCTCAGTGCGCTGTACGAGGGAGTCAAGCGCGGCATTTACCGCCTGGCGCGCAAGCCAGACCCGGGCCCAGTTGATACCGCGATGGCTGTTCCATTCACCATGGTCATGTGGGCGGTACTTATGGGCGTAAGTTTGCTTGTGATGTTTGCAGACTTCGTCAACCCCATCAAGCTCGGCTAGCGGCCGGATACTTTAGGCTTGAAACCTAGTTTTTGAAAGTGAGTGCCAGTTGCCAGCTGTAAACCTGGGTGCCATTAAGACACCGCCTCCGGTAATCGCTCCACGCAAAAAGACCCGACAAATCATGGTCGGAAAGGTTGCCGTGGGCGGTGGTGCGCCAATCAGTGTTCAGTCAATGACCACCACTAAAACCACCGACATTAACGGCACGCTACAGCAAATCGCAGAGCTCACCGCCTCTGGTTGCGACATCGTCCGAGTGGCATGTCCATCGCAAGACGATGCCGACGTGCTTCGCATCATCGCCAAGCGTTCACAGATTCCGGTAATCGCCGACATCCACTTTCAGCCTAAATACGTATTTCAGGCAATCGACGCCGGTTGCGGTGCGGTGCGCGTTAACCCCGGCAACATCCGCCAGTTCGACGACAAGGTAGGCGAGATCGCCAAGGCTGCCAAGGATGCAGGCGTCTCCATCCGCATCGGCGTAAACGCTGGATCGCTGGATCCTCGCCTGCTGCAAAAGTATGGCAAGGCAACTGCAGAGGCTCTGGTCGAGAGTGCGGTCTGGGAGGCCAGCCTGTTCGAGGAACACGACTTCCACGACTTCAAGATCTCGGTCAAGCACAACGATCCAGTGGTAATGGTCAAGGCCTACCAGCTGCTTTCAGAGCGTGGCGATTGGCCACTGCACCTTGGAGTAACCGAGGCTGGGCCAGAGTTCCAGGGCACAATTAAGTCATCGGTGGCCTTCGGCGCCTTGCTAGCGCAGGGAATCGGAGACACCATTCGAGTATCGCTCAGTGCGCCACCGGTTCAGGAGATTAAGGTCGGCAGTCAGATTCTGGAGAGCCTTAACCTGCGTCCGCGCAAACTTGAGATTGTCTCCTGTCCTTCGTGCGGTCGTGCCCAGGTCGATGTCTATCAGCTTGCAAACGACGTGACCGCCGGTCTCGAAAAGCTAACCGTTCCGCTTCGCGTAGCAGTAATGGGCTGTGTGGTAAACGGTCCGGGCGAGGCACGCGAGGCCGACCTCGGTGTGGCATCGGGCAACGGCAAGGGACAGATCTTTGTTCGCGGTGAGGTAATCAAAACCGTTCCGGAAGAGGACATCGTCGCAACCCTCATCGAAGAAGCCAACCGCATTGCTGAGTCTATGGACCCAGCGCTGTTGGGTAAGCCAGAGGTCGTTGTCGCACAGCCATAGTGCCAGCCTCGGTTCGGTAGGCTAGAACAATGCCAACTCGCCTATCTAATCTTTTCCTGCGCACCTTGCGTGAAGACCCTGCCGAAGCCGAAGTAGCAAGCCACAAGTTGCTGCTCCGCGCCGGCTACATTCGACGAGCCGCCCCGGGTGTTTACACCTGGCTGCCGCTTGGTCTTCTGGTCAAGGCCAAGATCGAGAAGGTTGTCCGCGAGGAGATGGCCAACGCCGGGGCTCAAGAAGTGTTCTTCCCTGCGCTGTTGCCGCGCGAACCATTCGAGGCAACCAACCGCTGGACCGAATACGGCGATAACCTGTTCCGTCTGCAGGACCGCAAAAAGGCCGACTACCTGCTGGCTCCAACCCACGAAGAGATGTTCACCCTGTTGGTGAAGGACCTCTACAGCTCTTACAAAGACCTTCCGGTCTGCCTGTACCAGATTCAGAACAAGTACCGCGATGAGGCCCGCCCGCGAGCTGGTCTGCTTCGCGGTCGCGAGTTTGTAATGAAGGACGCCTACTCGTTCGACCTCACCGATGAGGGTCTGGCGAAGGCGTATCAGGCGCAGCGCGATGCCTACGAGCGCATCTTCACCCGACTGGGAGTGGAATACGTAATCGTAAAGGCCGACGCCGGTGCCATGGGCGGAAGCGCCTCCGAGGAATTCCTCTCGCCTTCGGAAATCGGCGAGGACACCTTCGTGCGCTCGCCCGGTGGTTATGCCGCCAACGTGGAGGCTGTCAAGACAGTCGCTCCCGCGGCCAGCCCCATCGAAGGTCAGCCAGCGACAACCGTCGTGGAGACTCCCGGCGCAACCTCAATTCAAGCCCTGGTAGATCAGGCCAACACCAACTTTGCCAAGCCAAGCGGTGCCTGGACCAGTGCAGACACTCTTAAGAATGTGGTTCTTGCACTAACCAGCCCCGAAGGCAAGCGCGAGCTGGTCGTAGTTGGTATCCCTGGCGACCGCGAGGTTGACGCCAAGCGTGCGGAGGCCGCATTTGGCCCCAACGAGGTTGAGCCAGCAAACGAGAGCGACTTCGCCAAACACCCTGGCTTGGTCAAGGGCTTCATCGGCCCGGTATCGCTCTCCAACGGCAGTTTGGCCAAGCACCTGGGAGCCGAGTCTGCTACCGGAATTCGTTATCTCGTCGATCCTCGTGTGGTTACCGGAAGCAACTGGATCACCGGGGCAAATGTCACCGATCAGCACCTAATCAACGTGGTGGCCGGCCGCGACTTCGAGGCTGACGGCATCGCCGACATCGCCGAGGTGCGCGCCGGAGACCAGGCACCAGATGGCTCAGGCCCGCTGGAACTGGCCCGCGGCATCGAGATCGGTCATGTCTTCCAGCTTGGCCGCAAGTACGCCGAAGCCCTAGACCTTCGGGTACTCGATGAGAATGGCAAGCTCCAGGTTGTCACCATGGGTTCATACGGAATCGGTGTAACTCGTTTGGTTGCGGTGTTGGCCGAAGCCAACCGCGATGACAAGGGTCTGATTTGGCCAGAGGCTGTTTCTCCGGTGGACGTGTACATCGTTGCAGCCGGCAAGGACTACAGCGTTTTTGAGGCCGCAGAAAAGCTTGCCGCCGAATTTGAGGCAACGGGCAAGACTGTGATGCTGGACGACCGACCAAAGGTAAGTCCGGGCGTGAAGTTTGGCGATGCGGAGTTGATCGGTGTGCCAAATATCGTGATTGTGGGCAAGGGCCTGGAATCTGGCGAGGTGGACCTCTGGAACCGCGCGACGGGCGAGCGTCGCTCGGTAGCGGTAAACTTGGTGGTACAAGAACTTAAGTAACGGAAGAGGTTTGGCTATGGATATCGACCTGAGGCTACTGAAACAAGTCGAGATCGATCGCGAAATCCCGTTCAAAGAGCTGGTCGAGATCATCGAGGCCGCCGTGGTTGCCGCCTTTCAAAAGGCCATGGGAAACCACGACCCAGCGCGCGCAGTCCTAGACCAGAAGACCGGCAAAGTCAGCATCTTTACCCCAGTTCTGGATGAAGAGGGCGAGCCAACCGGCGAAGAGGTCGACTCCACTCCAGAGAACTTTGGTCGCATCGCGGCCTACTCGGCCAAGCAGGTAATCGCTCAGCGTCTTCGCGAAATCAACGATGACGTGCTCTTTGGAGAGTTCCAGGGCAAGGAAGAGGACATCGTCACCGGTGTCATCGAACAGGGCCCAAAGCCCTATCTGGTGTACGTCAATCTCGGTACCGTCGAGGCCATGCTTCCGGACAGCGAGCAGGTTCCAGGTGAGGACTACTCTCACGGCAAGCGCATGCGCTTCTATGTCACCAAGGTGGCACGTGCCGCCAAGGGTGGAACTCAGGTTACGGTTTCGCGCAGCCACCCATCGTTGGTTCGCAAGTTGTTTGCCTTTGAGGTTCCTGAGATTGCAAGCGGCGATGTCGAGATCGTGCAGGTGGCTCGCGAGGCTGGTCACCGCACCAAGATTGCCGTTCGCGCCACCAAACCAGGCATCAACGCCAAGGGTTCGTGCATCGGTGAGCTTGGCCAGCGCGTGCGTGCCGTTGGCGCCGAACTGAACGACGAAAAGATTGACATCGTGGACTGGTCGGAAGACCTGCCTACTTTTGTGGCACAGGCCCTTTCGCCTGCCCGCGTCTCCAGCTGCTACATGCTGGACGCCGCAACCAAGCACGTCCGTGCGCTTGTTCCAGATTTCCAGCTCTCGCTTGCCATTGGCAAGGAAGGCCAGAACGTGCGTCTGGCCGCTCGTCTCACCGGTGCCAAGATCGACGTTCAGCCAGACAGCATTCTGGAGGACTAGACCTTCGGGTCTAGCCCCGACGAAGTAGAGCAGGTAGAATGGAACCCGTAAGAACCTGCGTTGGTTGTCGTCAGCGTGCCTCAAATCTGCTTCGAATCGTTTTGGTTGGTCAGGAATTAGTTCCAGATCCCAACACTAAGTTGCCGGGTAGAGGCGCCCGGTTACACACCAGCACCGCATGTTTGAAACTCGCATTAGATCGCAAGGCCTTTGGCCGGGCACTCAAGGCAAGTTCAAATCTGCAGTGGCAGCAGGTCGCCAATTATGTAGAACAGGCAGAGAAGATGTTGGCTTCAAAATGAGTTGCTCGAAATGAGTACCCCAAAGCTTTAAGCCTGCCCTGTCTGGGGTAGGCCCAGACAGGAGAACAAACTAAGTGGCACTACCACGCGTATACGACATAGCTAAAGAACTTGGCATTGATAGCAAAGTTGCTTTGGCAAAATTGGCAGAACTCGGCGAATTCGTAAAGTCCGGTTCTTCCACCATTGCCCCGCCAGTGGCCAAGAAACTGCGCGATGCATTCCCAGCCGAAGCAGCTGCCGCCGCCGCAGCACCTAAGGCAGCACCCGCGCCTAAGGCCGCACCGGCCGCGCCCGCGATGCCGACACCTGCTGCAGCAGCACCTAGTGCACCAGCGGCACCTTCGGCCCCAAGCCCTGCATCGCCAGCCGCACCGGCACCAGCCGCGCCTGCGGCTCCGGCTGCGGCATCACCAAGTGCGCCAGCTCCTGCTGCGCCTGCGGCTCCGGCTGCGGCAGCTCCAGCTGCGCCCGCTCCAGCAACCCCAGGTGGACTAACCGGCATTCCTCGCCCTGGAAACAATCCTTTCGCCGCCGCGCAGGGCATGGGCATTCCACGCCCAATCTCGCGTCCAGGCAACAACCCATTTGCGCCTAGCCAGGGCATGGGACGTCCAGGACAGGGCAACCGTCCCGGCGGCCCACGTCCGGCAGGCGGCCCAGGCCGTCCAGGTCAGGGTGGTCCTGGTGGTGCACCTCGTCCGGGCGCACCACGTCCAGGCGGTGCGGGCGCTCCGCGCCCAGGCTTCGGTGGCCCACGCCCAGCAGGCGCCCCGGGTGCCGGCGGTGCTCCAGCGCCGGGTGGTTTCGCTCGTCCAGGTGGCGGCGGTCCGGCTCGTGGCCGCGGCAACGCCTCGGGTACCGCTGGTGCATTCGGTAAGGGCGGTTCGCGCGGGGCATCGAAGGCTCGCAAGTCGAAGCGTGCCAAGCGCGAAGAATTCGAACAGAGAAGCAACGCCCCAAGCCTCGGTGGCGCACTTGTGCCACGCGGCGATGGCAACACCGTTCTGCGTCTGCGTCGCGGTGCTAGCATCCAAGATTTCGCCGACAAGATCGAGGCCAATGCTGGCCAGCTGATCACCGTACTCTTCCACCTCGGGCAGATGGCTACCGCCACCCAGTCTTTGGATGAAGACACCTTTGCAATCCTCGGCGAGGAGCTCGGTTACAAGATCGAGGTTGTATCGCCTGAGGATGAAGAGCGCGAGCTGTTCGAAGGCTTCGGTCTAGACATCTCCACCGACTTCGATGACGACGATGAAGACCTCGAGGCTCGTCCACCGGTGGTAACCGTTATGGGTCACGTCGACCACGGTAAGACCCGACTCCTCGACTCGATTCGCAAGGCAAACGTCATGGCCGGCGAGGCCGGCGGAATCACCCAGCACATCGGTGCCTACCAGGTACACGTTGAGCACGAGGGTGTAGACCGCGCCATCACCTTCATCGACACCCCTGGACACGAGGCGTTCACCGCTATGCGTGCCCGTGGTGCCCAGGTCACCGACCTTGCAATCCTTGTGGTTGCAGCCGACGACGGTGTTATGCCACAGACCGTAGAAGCGCTTAACCACGCTCAGTCTGCTGGAGTGCCAATTGTGGTCGCGGTCAACAAGACCGATAAGGAGGGTGCAAACCCTGCCAAGATCCGTCAGCAACTGACCGAGTTCAACCTCGTGGCAGAAGAATACGGTGGCGACGTAATGTTCGTCGATGTTTCGGCACTCACCGGTAAGGGCATTCCAGAGCTTCTGGACGCAGTGCTCCTAACCGCCGATGCCGCTCTAGACCTGCGTGCCAACCCTCACAAGGATGCCCGCGGTGTTGCCATCGAAGCCAACCTTGACAAGGGTCGCGGTTCGGTTGCAACCGTTCTGGTTCAGTCCGGAACCCTGGAGGTTGGAGACCCAATCGTTGCCGGTGCGGCTCACGGTCGTGTTCGTGCAATGTTCGACGAGAACGGTAACGCAGTTGACAAGGCCACCCCGAGCCGTCCGGTTCAGGTCCTAGGTCTGCAGTCGGTGCCACGCGCCGGCGACACCTTCGTGGTGGCAGAGGACGAGCGTCAGGCACGTCAGATCGCCGAAAAG
>Ga0213920_1001561_pt1 | contig 12453 bp, 12 predicted proteins | sample McNCre1117MG_FD_161054 | JGI IMG/M metagenome (GOLD analysis project Ga0213920, IMG submission 161054) | Freshwater microbial communities from McNutts Creek, Athens, Georgia, United States - 11-17 MG | ecosystem: Environmental > Aquatic > Freshwater > Creek | place: USA: Georgia | collected...
AAAAAGCCGCCCATGAGCAAGGCCACGATGAGCGGCATGCCCTCAATGCGAACAAAGAAGTTATATGCAGCATACGCACCCACCGCCATGAAGGCACCAGAGCCCAACGAGATCTGACCGCAATAGCCCACCAAAATATTCACGCCCAGTGCGGCGAGTGACAGGATGAGGAAGGGAATCAAAATCGCACGCAACATATATTCATCAGCGAGCATGGGCACGCCGATGAATGCAAAAGCGATGAGTAGCAAAACACCAATGCGGTCTTGCGTGATTGGGAAGATCTGTTGATCGGCCTTGTAGGTGGTTTTGAATTGACCGTTTTCTCTGTAAAACATGTTTCTTTTCCTTACACGCGGTCGATGATCTTCTCGCCAAACAAGCCTTGTGGACGTATCAACAAGAAGCCCAAGGCCAACACATACGCAAACCAAATCTCAATGCCGCCCCCCACATAAGGGCCGAGGAAGACTTCAGACAATTTCTCACCCACACCAATGATCAAGCCACCGATGATGGCGCCTGGCACCGAGGTCAAGCCACCTAAAATCACGACGGGTAAAGCACGCATCGCCACGGTAGAGAGAGAGAACTGCACGCCGAGCTTGGAGCCCCAAATCATGCCTGCCACCAACGCCACCACACCGGCGACGCACCACACGATGACCCAGATGCGGTTGAGCGGAATACCAATCGATTGCGCAGCTTGGTGGTCATCAGCCACAGCGCGCAAGGCACGGCCAGTCGTGGTCTTTTGGAAAAACACACTCAGCAAAGCGACCAACGCAGCGGCAATGACGGCTGCCACCAGGTCTTCTTGGTTGATCATGATGCCGCCATCAAAGGTGGACTCCATGAGCATCAAAGGCTCTTTGGGCATGCCCACATCGATCTTGTAGATGTCGCTGCCAAAAATGGACTGGCCCAAGCCATCGAGGAAATAGGTGATGCCCAAGGTCGCCATCAACAAGGTGGTGCCTTCTTGGTTGACCAAGTGACGCAACACCAAGAACTCAATCACCCACGCCACGACAAACATCACGGCCGCAGCGCCAGCAAAAGCGAGCAAATTGACCAGTACAAAATTGTCGATGCCGGTGAAAGCAGGAATCCACTCGCCAAAGCGGGCCATGGCCAGTGCAGCAAACAACACCATCGCACCTTGTGCGAAGTTAAACACGCCAGAGGCTTTGTAAATCAGCACGAAGCCGAGAGCGACCAACGAATACAACATGCCAGCCATGAGGCCGCCAAAAAGGGTTTCAAGAAAAAATGCCATGTTCTTGTCCTTAGTGTGAAGTGCCGAGGTAAGCACTGATGACTTCCTCGTTATTGCGCACCTCATCGGGGGTGCCGTCACCGATCTTTTTGCCGTAGTCGAGCACGACCACGCGATCAGAAATGTCCATCACCACGCCCATGTCGTGTTCGATCAAAACGATGGTGGTGCCGAACTCGTCGTTCACATCCAAGATGAAGCGACACATGTCTTGCTTCTCTTCCACGTTCATACCGGCCATGGGCTCGTCGAGCAACAACACTTGCGGCTCAAGCGCCAGCGCACGCCCCAAGTCGACACGCTTTTGCAAGCCATAAGGCAGTTGGCCCACGGGTGTTTTGCGGAAGGCTTGAATTTCCAAAAAGTCGATGATGCGCTCGACCTTTTCGCGGTGCATCATTTCTTCTTGCTCGGCGGGCCCAATGCGCAAGGCTTGCATGAAGATGTTGCTCTTCATGCGTAGGTTGCGCCCCGTCATGATGTTGTCCAGCACGCTCATGCCTTTGAACAATGCCAAGTTTTGGAAGGTACGCGCAATACCCATCGTGGCCACCTGATGGCTATCCATGTGGCTGAAGGTTTCACCTCGGAACGTGATGGAGCCTTCTTGTGGCGCGTAAACACCGTTGATGCAGTTGAGCATGGAGCTCTTGCCCGCACCGTTGGGCCCAATGATGGCGCGCACTTCGTGCTCTTTGACGTTGAACGAAATGTCGGTCAAGGCCTTCACGCCACCGAAGCGCAGGCTGATGTTTTTGACGTCGAGAATGACGTCGCCGATTTTCTTGCTCATGCTGCTTTCCCCACGGGTGCGAAGGTTTTCGCGTCAGACAGTTTCAATGTCGCGCTGACACTGCCGGTGCGTCCGTCTTCAAACTTCACTTGGGTTTCAATGAATTGCTCAGTCGCGCCGTTGTAAAGCGCAGTGACCAAGGCTTCGTACTTCTCAGCGATGTAGCCGCGACGCACTTTGTTGGTACGGGTCAGTTCGCCGTCGTCCGCATCGAGCTCTTTGTGCAATACGAGGAAGCGGCTCACTTGGCTACCAGCCAATAGTTCGTCAGCAGCCAAGTCAGCATTGACTTTCTCAACGCACTCTTTGATCAGGCCGTACACCTCCGGCTTTTGCGCCAAGTCGGTGTAGCCTGCATAGGGCAAGTTGCGACGCTCAGCCCAGTTGCCCACAGCGTCGAAGTCGATGTTGATCATCACGCACACTTTTTCGCGTTGGTCGCCATAGGCCACCACTTCTTTGATGTGCGGGAAGAACTTGAGTTTGTTCTCCACATATTTGGGCGCGAACATGGCGCCATCGTTAGAACCACCTTTGATGCGCCCCACGTCTTTGACACGGTCAATGATCTTCAAATGGCCATGGGCATCCAAAAACCCTGCGTCGCTGGTGTGGTACCAACCGTCAGCCGTGAGCACTTCAGCTGTGGCTGCATCGTTTTTGTAATAGCCTTTGAGCAAGCCTGGTGACTTGACCAAAATCTCGCCGTTGTCAGCAACTTTGATTTCCACCCCCGCGCAAGGCACGCCCACGGTGTCGGCACGTGCTTCATGGTCTGGCTGCAAGCAGACGAATACCGCAGTTTCGGTGGAACCATAGAGCTGCTTCAAGTTCACACCGATGGAACGGTAAAAGCTAAACAGGTCTGGGCCAATCGCCTCACCCGCCGTGTAGGCCACGCGCACACGGCTCATGCCGAGGTTGTTGCGCAGCGGACCATACACCAAAAGATTACCCAAGGTGTAGAGCACCTCGCCTAGCAAGCCAATCGATTGGCCAGACATTTTGGTGGGTCCGTATTTGCGGGCCACGTCCATGAAGAAATGGAACATGCCGCGTTTGATGACGCCTGCATCTTCCATGCGAATCATCACACTGGTGAGCAAGCCTTCAAACACGCGGGGTGGCGCGAAGTAGTAAGTGGGACCAACTTCTTTCAAGTCGATGGTCACAGTGGCTGCTGACTCAGGGCAGTTCACCACATAGCCGCAATACAACCACTGGGCGTAGCTGAAAATGTTTTGACCAATCCATGCGGGTGGCAAATAAGCCAACACATCTTCATGTGAGGTGAGCTTGTCAAATAAAGCACCCGCTTGCGCACGGTTGATCAACGAGTTGTGTGTGTGCACCACGCCTTTGGGGTTACCTGTCGTGCCAGAGGTGAAGAACATGGCGCCCACATCGTCGGTGTGCGCTTTCTCAACTTCGGACAAATAGAAGTCTGGGTGCTGCTTGGCAAAAACAGCGCCAGCGGCCAACAACTCTTCGAGTGAGGCCAAGCCTGACTCGTCGTACTTACGCAGGCCACGTGGGTCGTCAAAGAAGATGTGCGCGATTTGCGGGCATTGCTCACGAATCTCAAGCAGCTTGTCCACTTGCTCTTGGTCTTCCACCACAGCGAAACGCACTTCAGCGTTGTTGAGCGGGAACACGCACTCGGGGCCAGCGGCGTCTTGGTACAAAGGGATCGGAATCGCGCCCAACGATTGCGCGGCCAACATGGTGGCGTAAAGACGAGGACGATTGGAGCCAATGACCACGAGGTGTTCACCGCGCGTCAAACCTGCTTGATGCAAACCGCACGCCATGTGCTCGACCATCTTGGCCATGTCGGCCCAAGTGATGGTTTGCCAAATGCCGTATTCCTTCTCACGCATGGCGGGCGCCTGAGGGCGCTCGCTGGCATGCTTGAGTAACAGTCGTGGGAACGTGGTCTGCATTCCTAATCCTTGCTTTGTGTATCGACAAAATATCGCAGCGCACACGTGGCGTGTCTGAGATGTTGAGGGCAATCGTAGAAGCTGGTTTGACGCCAAGTTGTCGTTTCGACGACAATCTAGGGTAGACACTTAGCAGTGATTACCCTAGTAAAACTTCTCACTTGGATCAATTTCATGGCGCAAGCACCCAGTGTTTATCAACGTAGACGCGCACCGAACGCCGCTGAGCTCGCGCAGATTCCTTGGCTGCACTTGCTCTCTGCTGGCGAACGCAAACGCATTGAGTCACAGCTGGTGGTAAGCGACCCGATGCCTGGCGACTACGTGTGCCGTATGGGCCGCCCAGCCACCTATTGGTTTGGAGTGGTGGAAGGTCTGCTGAAGATGAGCACGGATAGCGCGAGCGGCCGCACCATCACCTTTACAGGCGTGCCGCCCGGGGGTTGGTTTGGCGAGGGAACGGCCATCAAGCGCGAGAGCTACCGCTACAACATCATGGCTTTGCGCCGCAGCGTGGTGGCAGGCTTGCCAATTGACACCTTTCATTGGCTGCTCGACAACTCGATCGGCTTCAACCGATTTGTGATGAACCAACTCAACGAGCGTCTGGCGCAGTTCATCGAAGCGCGTGAGATTGACCGATCTACCGACCCAGATGTACGCGTAGCGCGTAACTTAGCAACATTGTTTAACCCAACGCTTTATCCAGGCGTGGGTGAGATTTTGCGAATCACGCAACAAGAGTTGGCCTATCTCGTGGGCCTGTCTCGCCAACGCGTGAATGTGGCTCTGAACCGACTCGAAGAACAAGGTGCCATTCGCATTGAATATGGCGGTATGCGCGTGCTCAACCTAGCCGCTTTACGCGCCAGCGGCACTTAGAATTTGTCCCTTATGTCAGACACACCCACCGAACTCACACGCCTCAACAAACGCATGGCCGAACTTGGCCTGTGCTCACGCCGCGAGGCCGATGCGTGGATTGAGCAAGGCTGGGTGTTGGTCAACGGCCGCCCTGCTGAAATGGGTGTAAAAGTTGGCCCCAAAGACCGCGTCGAGGTTGATCCACGCGCCAAGGGCCACCAAGACACACAAGTCACTGTTCTGTTGCACAAGCCCATGGGCCATGTGAGCGGCCAAGCCGAAGACGGTCATGAGCCCGCGATTATGCTGATCAACCCTCGCACGCATTGGGCGGGAGACTCGTCCAAACGACGTTTCACGCCCACACAGTTGCGCAATCTCGCCCCTTCGGGCCGACTCGACATCGACTCCACAGGTTTGTTGGTGTTGACGCAAGACGGTCGCGTCGCTCGCCAGCTGATTGGCGAAGACTCGGAGATGGAAAAAGAATATTTGGTACGCGTAACCTATACCGGCCACGAAAACACCGCTGCGGCCACCGCCGCATCTGCTACTTATGGCGGTAGAGCCAACCAACTCAGCGCGATTGGCGACCACGACCGCGTGACAAATAACGTGCAAGCTGTGTTTCCAAAAACTCAACTCGAACGCTTACGCCACGGCTTGAGCTTGGACGGCAAACTGCTGAAACGTGCGCAGGTGGAATGGCAAAACCCAGAGCAACTTCGCTTTGTACTGACCGAAGGTAAAAAGCGCCAAATTCGCCGCATGTGCGAACAAGTCGGCCTTCAAGTCGTGGGCCTCAAGCGCATCCGTATTGGGCACGTGCAGCTGGGGCAGCTGCCTGTGGGGCAGTGGCGTTACTTGGGTGCCCATGAGCGCTTCTAAATTGGGCTAATTTTCAGCGTTTTTATTCCTCTTGAAATATAGGCCCACGTCCCTCACCTGAGGGTGTTGTTTTTTGTAATTTAGTTTTTGAAGACCATGACCAAACAAACCCATTCCTTCCAAGCTGAAGTTTCACAGCTTCTGCACCTTGTCACGCACTCGCTGTATTCCAACAAAGAAATCTTCTTGCGCGAATTGGTGTCCAACGCCTCCGACGCCTGCGACAAGCTGCGCTATGAAGGCCTGAACAACGATGCTTTGTTTGAAGGCAACGCCGAACTTGAAGTGCGCGTGAGCTTTGACAAGGACGCGCGCACGCTGACCATTGCCGACAACGGCATTGGTATGAGCCAAGAAGAAGCCATCGCCCACCTCGGCACCATTGCCAAGAGCGGCACACGCGAGTTCATGGGCAAGCTCAGCGGCGACCAAAAAACAGATGCCAAAGACCAAGGCGCATTGATTGGCCAGTTTGGTGTGGGCTTTTACTCGGGCTACATCGTGGCTGACCGCATCACGGTGGAATCACGCCGTGCGGGCCTCAAGGCTGAAGAGGGCGTGCGTTGGAGCAGCACCGGCACGGGCGATTTTGAGGTGGAGACCATCACCCAAGCTGAGCGCGGCACCAAAATCATTCTGCACCTGCGTGACGATGCCGAGGAATACCTGAGTGCATGGAAGCTCAAATCGGTCATCAACAAATATTCGGACCACATCTCTTTGCCCATTCGCATGCGCAAAGAAGAGTGGAAAGAAGGGGAGAACGATCAGCCAGGTGAAATGGTTCTGACTGACGAATGGGAAACCGTCAACCAAGCCAACGCGCTGTGGGCACGTCCTAAGAAAGACGTGACCGACGAGCAGCACACTGAGTTCTACAAACACATCAGCCACGACTTTGAGCCCCCTTTGGCGTGGAGCCACAACCGCGTGGAGGGCAGCACTGAATACACACAGCTGCTGTACATCCCAGGCAAAGCGCCGATGGACTTGTTCAACCGCGACAAAAAAGCGGGCTTGAAGTTGTATGTGAAACGCGTGTTCATCATGGACGACGCCGAGGCTTTGATGCCCTCTTACCTGCGCTTCATCAAAGGCGTGGTGGACTCGGCCGATTTGCCACTGAACGTGAGCCGCGAGTTGCTGCAAGAAAGCCGCGACGTCAAAGCCATCCGTGAAGGCAACACACGCCGGGTGTTGGCCGTGCTGGAAGACTTGGCTAAATACGACAAAGCACCTGTTGCGGGCGAAGACACCGTCACTGACGTTCTGAGTGACGAAGACAAAGCCAAGCAAGGCAAGTACAGCCAGTTCTATGCCGAGTTCGGCGCAGTGCTCAAAGAAGGTTTGGGCGAAGACTTTGCCAACAAAGACAAAATCGCCAAACTGCTGCGCTTTGCCAGCACCAGCACAGACAGCGTGAGCGTGTCATTCGCCGACTACAAAGCGCGTATGAAAGAAGGCCAAGAGGCCATTTACTACATCACCGCTGACACATTGGCGGCGGCCAAGAACAGCCCTCAACTCGAAGTGTTCCGCAAAAAGGGCATCGAAGTGTTGTTGATGACCGACCGCGTGGACGAGTGGGCCTTGAACTTTGTGCAAGAGTTTGATGGCACGCCCTTGCAATCCGTCGCCAAAGGCGCTGTGGATTTGGGCTCGTTGCAAGATGAGGCCGAAAAGAAAGCCGCCGAAGATGCAGCCGAGGCCTTCAAGCCCGTCTTGGCCAAACTCAAAGAAGCCTTGAAAGACAAAGCTGATGACGTGCGTGTGACCACCCGTTTGGTGGACTCGCCTGCGTGTTTGGTGGTGAAAGACCATGGCATGTCCATGCAACTGGCGCGCATGCTCAAGCAAGCTGGCCAACAAGCGCCCGAGATGAAACCCATCTTGGAAGTGAATGCTGAACACGCGTTGGTCAAGAAACTCAGCGGCGACGCAAACCCCAACTTCAATGACTTGGCGCACATCTTGTTTGACCAAGCTCTGTTGGCCGAAGGTGGTTTGCCAGATGACCCTGCCGCCTATGTGAAACGTGTAAACGCACTCTTGGTGTAAAACTGTGTCCATGACACACATGGACACAACTCACCCTGCCTCGCTTGACGAGATCAAGGCCAGCACACATGTGCTGGCCTTTGATATTTTTGGCACCGTGGTCGATTGGCACGGCAGCATCATGCGCGAGGTACAGGCGCTCTACCCGCACGTCGATGCCAACGCTTTTGCGCTCGCGTGGCGTGCGGGTTACCAACCTGCGATGGCGCGTGTGCGCTCTGGTGAATTAGGCTGGAAGCGAATTGACGAGCTGCATCGTTTGATTTTGGAAACACTGCTACCGCAGTTTGACTTGTTGCACTTGAACGAAGCTGAGCGCAACCACCTCAATCGCGTTTGGCATCGCTTGGAAGCTTGGCCTGACAGTGTCGCGGGCTTACAGCGGCTGAAGAAAAAATACACGATTTGCAGCTTATCGAACGGAAACATCGGACTGCTGACCAATATGGCAAAGCGTGCGGGCCTACCGTGGGACTGCGTACTTTCGGCCGAAGTGTTTCGTGCTTACAAGCCTGACCCTGCAACTTATCTAGGCGTTGCACAGGTGTTTGATTTGTCTGCACACGAAGTCATGCTGTGTGCTGCGCATCATGATGATTTACAGGCAGCTCGCTCCTGTGGTTTACGAACCGCATACATTGAGCGGCCCCTTGAGTTCGGTGCGCTACAGCCTAAAGATGTGTCACCGCAAGCGCACAACGATTTGCATGCGCGTGATATTCACGCACTGGCTGACTTGCTTGGCTGTTAAGCGTACAGCGCATCTTCTTGCATCGCTTCGCACTGCTCTACCAGCATGTGCGTTTGCCCTGCCCAATAGTCACTGCTGCCAAACCATGAAAAATGTTGCGCAAATGCAGGGTCATCTTTACGCCTTGCCAACCATGCGCTGTAGTGAATCAAACGCAAGGTCCGCAAAGGCTCAATCAACACCAACTCGCTGCGATTGAGCTGACGCATTTGTTCGTAGCCATCTAAAAGCATAGACAGCTGCTGTGTACGCTGTGCGCGGTCACCGCTGAGTAGCATCCACAAGTCTTGTATAGCGGGTCCCATACGGGCGTCATCCAAGTCGACAAAGTGGGGGCCACCATCTGGCAAATCCGTCGGCGTCCACAAAATATTGCCCGGATGACAGTCACCGTGCAATCGAATGTTGCACGCTGGATGCGCAGTGAATATATCGTTCGCCATGGCAATGGCTTGGTTACACCCGTCTAGCCATGCGCTTTGCTGATCCAGAGGGATGATGTTGTGCTCGATGAGCCAGTCACGCGAGTCAACCGCAAATGTACTGACGCTCAATGTGGGTCGTGAGGCAAACTCATGCTTAGCTCCCACGTTATGGATGCGTGCGATGAAGCGGCCAATCCATTCCAGCACTTCAGCGTCATCTAGCTCGGGCATACGCCCGCCGCGACGTGGGCTGACACTGAACGCAAAACCATGCGCGTGATGCAAGGTTTTGCCATGCAGCGTCAACGGGCCAACTAAAGGGATTTCATCCGCCATCAATTCAGCGGCAAAGCTGTGCTCTTCCAAAATCTGCGCATCGCTCCAACGCTCGGGCCTGTAGAACTTTGCGACCACCGAGCTGTTGTCATCCAACATGACTTGGTAAACGCGGTTTTCATATGAACTCAACGCTGTCAGGCGCCCATCCACCGCAAGTCCCAAATCGGACAGCGCATCCAACACCACATCTGGTGTGAGTGATTGATAGGCGTGGTGTTGGGGGATGTCGTCAAACACCCCAGACGACCTCTTTGTCTTCGGCATGTGCTCGGCGCAGCATGTCGATGAACGGCACAACCCGCTGTTTCAAACTGATTGATCGCTCGACATCGACAGAGGCTGGTGCACTCCCGATCGCGTCATCCTTTTTCACCGCGGCTTTAGCCGCTTCTCGCGCCAATTCCTCTTGCACCACAGCCGCTTGCAAAGCGTTAATCGCAGCGAGCATTTCACTGGGGGCTATGACGCCCTGTGCACCAGAAGCTTTGCCTATGAGCGCCAAAATGTGTCTACCCTGCGGTTCTAACAAGATGAGATCCCCAGTGACTTTAGATTTGAATTTGTACAACATTCTTTAATTCTGCGCTCATGGCGCGTTACGTCAAGTTAACTTATTTTCTGCGATTCAATATTGGATCAACGACCTCATGAAATGCATCTGGTTGCTCAAACATCACCCAATGTCCGGCATCGGCCACTACGGCAAACGACTTTAAAGAGTGGAGAACGTTGGGAACTTGCATCAAGGTGTCTTTGTACAAAGCATCTTCGCAGCCCCAAACACCATGCACCGGACAGGTCCAGCGGGCCTGGACTTGCACCAATATATCGGTACGTGCTATGCGACGTCGGCGCATGCGGTCGCGCGCCACATTCGCTTGTTGCAAATCAATGACTTCTTCAGTCACGCTATGGGCATGCGTCAACATCATGGCATTGAGGTTGTGTCTGTGCACAGCACGCTGAGCAGCCTCATCCATGTTGGGCTGCATCCCTCGCATGGGCAATGACCGGCCAAACAACCCTAAACCAGGGACGCCCACCAAAACCAATTCGCGAATGAGGGCTGGATGTTGTGCAGCCACCAGCCCACCCGCCATGCCTCCAAAGGAGAAGCCCATGACATCTACGGCATTACCTTTGAAGGTGTGCATGAGTATGTCTGCAATGTAAGGAACCAAGTCATCGGCATCGTTCACGCCATCAGGCAAAGTAGAGTCGCCAAAGCCTGGCAAATCAAGCGCCCACACAGGACGGTATTGAGCGATATGCTCAACATTACGTACCCAGTGCGTCCAACTGCCTGAGCCGCCATGTAGGAGTACCAGTGGATGCTCAGTCTCACATGCCACGAGATGATCGCCACGAGCTCCCCAGACATGCCATACCGCCTCCCCCCAAGCATAGGGCTGCCCTATTCTTTGGGCTTGTGTTTGGACAGCTGTTACTCTAACCAATTGTGAATCTCCCAAAAAAAACGCCCACTGAAAATTCAGCGGGCGTTTTAAAGTGGTTGCGCGAGTAGGATTTGAACCTACGACCTTTGGGTTATGAGCCCAACGAGCTACCAGGCTGCTCCATCGCGCGTCAAGAGGATTAGTATAACCTATTAAGCGGCTGTTTCAGTAGAAGATACCTCAGAAACTTCTGCGCGATCAACTAATTCAACGTATGCCATAGGTGCATTGTCGCCAACGCGGAAACCCATTTTCAAGATGCGGGTATAGCCGCCTGGACGTGTCTTGAAACGTGGGCCTAATTCGTTGAACAATTTCACGACGCTGTCACGATCGCGCAAGCGATCAAATGCCAAACGGCGGTTTGCAACTGTGGGTTCTTTTGCCAAAGTGATCATCGGCTCAATGACGCGACGCAGCTCTTTGGCTTTTGGCAATGTGGTTTTGATGGCTTCATGCTCAATGAGCGAATTCATCATGTTGCGCAACATCGCCAAACGGTGTGATGTTGTGCGGTTGAGTTTACGAAGTCCGTGTCCGTGACGCATTTTGATTCCTTAAGTATTTTGCCGGCCGCCGTATCAGGTACGGCCAGGGGACGTTTAGTCTGTGGTGATTTTAATTCAACGACGCTCTAAGCCTGCAGGTGGCCAGCTCTCGAGCTTCATGCCCAAGGTCAAACCACGAGAAGCCAAAACTTCTTTGATTTCGTTGAGTGACTTGCGACCCAAGTTAGGGGTCTTGAGCAACTCATTCTCAGTGCGCTGAATCAGATCACCGATGTAGTAAATGTTTTCTGCTTTCAAGCAGTTGGCGGAACGAACTGTCAATTCCAATTCATCGACTGGACGCAACAAGATTGGATCGAATTGTTGGCCACCGCGTGGTGCAGCAGCTTCCATGATGCCATTGATTGCATCGCCTTCCAACTGTGCAAACACAGCCAATTGCTCAACCAAAATCTTGGACGACGCACGCACGGCATCTTCAGCAGAAATAGCACCGTTGGTTTCGATTTCCATGACCAAGCGATCGAGGTCCGTACGTTGTTCAACACGTGCGTTTTCAACGCTGTAGCTCACGCGGCTTACTGGAGAGAAAGCAGCGTCCAACACGATACGACCAATCGATTTGCTTGGTTCTTCGCCATAACGACGCACAGTACCTGGCACATAGCCACGGCCTGTTTCAACTTTCAGTTGAATGTCGATCTTGCCGCCTTGCGACAAGTTAGCAATCACGTGTTCTGGGTTGATGATTTCAACATCGTGAGGCACTTGAATGTCTGCAGCTGTTACAGCGCCTTCGCCATCTTTACGCAAGCTCAAGGTCACTTCATCACGGTTGTGCATCTTGAAGACCACGCCTTTGAGGTTCAACAAAATGTTGACCACATCTTCTTGCACGCCGTCGATCGATGAGTATTCGTGCACAACGCCAGCGATGGTGACTTCAGTCACTGCATAGCCAACCATAGAAGACAACAAAACGCGACGCAGGGCATTGCCCAGCGTGTGACCATAGCCACGTTCAAACGGCTCCAAAGTAACTTTGGCGCGGTTGTGACCCAATTGCTCGACGTGAATATTTTTTGGTTTCAGCAAGTTTGTTTGCATTCAGATTTCCTCTCAATACCCCCGGTTCGTTACACCGGTA
>Ga0213920_1001563_pt1 | contig 12443 bp, 10 predicted proteins | sample McNCre1117MG_FD_161054 | JGI IMG/M metagenome (GOLD analysis project Ga0213920, IMG submission 161054) | Freshwater microbial communities from McNutts Creek, Athens, Georgia, United States - 11-17 MG | ecosystem: Environmental > Aquatic > Freshwater > Creek | place: USA: Georgia | collected...
GCTCGGTTATAATATTTGCTTCTACGGTGGCTGTAGCTCAGTTGGTAGAGTCCAGGATTGTGATTCCTGTTGTCGTGGGTTCGAGCCCCATCAGCCACCCCAAATAAAAGTCAACGCCGACAATAACTTAGGTTCTTGTCGGCGTTTTCATTTTAGGGTTTCTGCATGCCTAAACAATGCTTATATTTCCACCGTGGAAATACTCAACCCTAAAAAGACCACCACCCACACAACTGGAAACACCCACACCATGAGCACTTTGAATGTCAACGGACGGCCCCACACACTCACCGACGATTCCAACACCCCCCTTCTTTGGGCGATTCGTGACTCACTCGGTTTGACCGGAACCAAATTTGGTTGTGGTGCTGCCCAGTGCGGGGCGTGCACCGTTCACCTCGATGGGCAAGCCATTCGTTCCTGCGTCACCCCGATTTCGGTGGCAAAAGGCAAGCGCGTGGTCACGATTGAAGCCGTCACAGGCGGCGGCGATCGTGTGGGGTCTGCTGTTCATGCCGCTTGGGTGAAACACGACGTGGCTCAATGTGGCTATTGCCAGAGTGGCCAAATCATGAGCGCCACAGCATTCCTCAAGTCCTTGCCCAAAGGCAAACAACCCAGTCCCGCTGAGATCGACGCAGCCATGGCAGGCAATATCTGCCGCTGTGGCACCTACAACCGTATTCGTGTTGCTGTGGCCGACGCTGCACGCGCCATCGCCTGAAGGACACACACATGCTAAGCGCACCTCACTCGAATGAAGTTCCCCGCATCCTTCAACATCTGTTGGATCGCGAAGAGACACAAGCCGTCACAGCACTGCCGCGCCGCCGCTTTTTAAAACTGGCAGGCATCAGTGGTTTGGCGTTGGGCGCTTTTCCACATTTGGCGAACGCACAAGGCGCTGCATCTGATGCACTGAAACCGACAGAGCAACCCTCTGCCTTTGTACAGATCGCGACCAATGGTGAAGTCACGGTCACTATCAACCGACTGGACTTTGGCCAAGGTGTGCAAACCGCTTTGCCCATGATCCTCGCTGAAGAGCTGGATGCCGACTGGCGCCTGGTGCGCAGCCGTCATGGCAGCAACGATGCCGCTTATGTCGATCCCATCTACGGCATGCACCTCACAGGCGGCTCCAACACCATCAAGCACAGCTTCACTCAGCACCGTGAATTGGGTGCGCGTGCACGCGCTATGTTGCTGTCAGCCGCTGCCAAGCGCTGGGATGTAGATGTGACAAAGTTGCGTACCCAAGAGGGTGTCGTGTTCGGACCCAACGGACTCAAAGCCACTTATGGAGAACTCGCTGAAGCTGCGATGACTCAGCCTGTGCCCAAAAAAGTCAGCCTCAAAGATGCCAAAAATTTCCGAATCATTGGTCATGCCACGACGCGATTGGATGCCAAAGCCAAAAGCAGTGGTCGTCAAGACTTCGGCATTGATGTGCACCTGCCCGGGCAACTCACGGCTGTGGTGGCACGTCCGCCTGTATTTGGTGCCAAACTTATGTCATTCGACGACAAAGCCGCGCGTGCGATTACCGGTGTCAAAGCCGTGTTGCGTGTGCCGTTGGATCGTGGTGCCGAAGGTGTGGTGGTGCTCGCGACGGGGTACTGGCCTGCCAAACAAGGACGTGATGCACTCCAGCTTCAATGGGACACAGAGGCTGTTGAAAAGGTAGACAGCGACCAACAGTTGAGTCAATACCGCGAGTTGGCGAGCAAGCCAGGTGCATTGGCTTTTGATGCGGACATGACGCCCCTTGCCACTGCCCCTCACAAAATCGAAGCCGAGTTCGTGTTTCCTTATCTGGCACACGCGCCTATGGAGCCCCTGAACTGCACGGTGCAGTTGCACGATGACCGTGTCGACTTGTGGGTCGGCACGCAGTTTCCGGGCGTTGATGGCGCCGCTGCTGCGCAGGTTCTGGGTCTCAAACCAGAACAGGTCAAAGTGAATGTGCAGATGGCGGGTGGTGGCTTCGGGCGTCGTGGTGTACCCACGAGCGATTTTGTGGTGTTGGCATGTCAGGTTGCCAAAGTAGCCCGTGCAGCGGGTATTTCCGTTCCCGTGCGCACCTTGTGGAGTCGAGAAGACGATATCCAAGGGGGCTACTACCGTCCCATGCACTTGCATCGCGCGCGTATTGGCTTTGATGAACGCGGCCAAGTGCTCGCTTGGGACCACGCGCTTGTGGGACAGTCGATCGTGACAGGTACGATGTTTGAGAGCATGGTTCAAAATGGCGTTGATAAAACTGCCGTCGAAGGCATGCGCGATCCGTATCCCATGCCTATGCGCTTGTCTGTGCACCACCCACGCCTGAATGTGCCTGTGCTGTGGTGGCGCAGTGTGGGTTCAACCCACACTGCATTTGTGATGGAAACCCTGATCGATGAAATTGCACGCGCCACCCACCAAGACCCAGTGGCTTACAGGTTAAGCCTGTGGGGTAATCAACACCCACGTCACCGAGCCGCATTGCAATTGGCGGTCGCGCAAAGTGGTTACGGGACGAAGAAGTTGTCTGCTGGCCGCGCATGGGGCGTGGCGGTGCATGAGTCTTTTGAAACGGTGGTCGCTTATGTCGTTGAAGCGTCAATGCAAAACGGAAAACCAGTGCTTCATCGTGCGACGGCAGGGGTGCATTGCAACTTGGTGGTGAACCCTCGCAGTGTGGAAGCGCAATTGCAAGGGGCCGCCTTGATGGGCTTGTCGATGTGCTTGCCGGGTGCTGCTATCACACTGAAAAACGGGGTGGTGCAGCAAAGCAACTTTGGAGATTTTGTGGTGCCTCGCATCATTGACATGCCTGAGATTGCCGTGCACACTGTCCCTAGTGCTGAGCCACCCACGGGAATGGGTGAACCCGGACTTCCGCCCCTGGCGCCTGCATTTGCGAACGCGATTGCGCAGTTGACAGGTAAACCCATACGCGAGTTGCCGTTCCGTCTGACTTGATTTGGAGACCCCCTCCAAGGGGTGTCTCAAGTGGTCGTTCAAATGTTTCGCCAAGTTGGCTCAGAGAACTCGTTGATTAGAAAGTCTAAGAACACGCGTACTTTTGGCATTCTGTGGCGTCCAGGAGGGTAAACCGCAGAGAGTGGTACAGGCTTTGGGACATGAAACTTCGTGAGGATAGGTACCACCCATCCACGTCGAACGGCGTGCTCTACCTGCATGTTGGCCACGCGTGCAATGCCTCCGCCAGCCATGATGATGCGTAAGGCCGTTTCCGCGTTGTCTGCCGTGATCCGGCCATTGACCTCGACCTCTGTTTCATGGCCGTTGACAAAAAATGGCCATTTCGAAGGCTGCTGTTGCTTATTGCCCAAGACGATGCAGTCATGGGTGGCGAGGTCCGAAGGTACCTTGGGAATTCCTCGGCGTTCCAGGTACGTGGCGGATGAATAAATCATCCTTTCAAATTCTGAAAATTTGCGCGTGATGATGCCTTGATCGCCAATGATTCCCGAGCGAATGCCCACATCCGCGTTCTCTGCCAGCAAATCAACGACTTTGTCGGTCACGGCCAACTCCACCTGCACGTCGGGGTACATCGCCATGAATTTGGGCAAGTGCAATGCCAGCACGTTGTATGCAAATCCTGTCACGCAGTTCACGCGCAGCTTGCCCTTAGGATTGCTACCTGCTTGTGAGACCTCGGATTCAGCATCTTCAATGATTTGAAGAATGTCTCTGGCGCGCAGATAGAAGGTTTCTCCCTCGGCTGTCATGGAGAGGCGACGTGTTGTCCGATGAAGAAGTCGAACACCCAATCGGTCTTCTAGCCGCGTGATGAGCTTGGACATGGCGGAGGGGGTGAGTCCTAAATCGACAGCAGATGCAGAGAAGTTGCCTCTTTCCACAACTTTGACAAACGCGAGAAACTCGTGGCTCATATGTGAATATTTTTCATAAATATTGTTAAGGATAAGGCATTTATCTCATTTTTATCGAGTGATACGATGAATCCAATCGCAAGCGATGTTCATCCATCGCCGTGATGAAAAGCGGAAAAAACCGCTGTTTAACTAAAAAATGGAGACAAAAATGAAACGGCTCGTTCTCAAAACCCTGATTACCGCAATGGCTATGACTGCCTGGGGCGCAAGTTTTGCTCAAGATGTGAAAGAGCGAACCATCAAGATTGCCTTCAGCCAAAGTGACAGTCACCCTCAAGGTTTGGGTGCCCAAAAGTTTGCTGACTTGGTTGCCAGCAAAAGTGGTGGCAAGTTAAAGGTGAACTTGTTCAGCAGCGGCAAGCTAGGAGGGGATCTCCAGGTGATCTCGTCCCTGCAAGGTGGCACGGTTGAAATGCTGATCACCACACCAGGTTTGCTGGCTGGCATGGTGAAAGATTTCGAGGCGGTTGATTTGCCGTTCATGTTCCAAAGCCCAGAAGAAGCGTTGGCGGTGTTGGATGGGCCTTTTGGCAAAAAGCTGTACAGCAAGATTCCTGAAAAGGGCCTTATTGGCATGGCGTATTGGGACTTCGGTTTTCGCAACGTTACCAATAGCAAGCGTCCCATCACAAAGATGGAAGACCTGAGCGGTTTGAAGTTGCGCGTTGTTCCAGCTGCGATGTATGTGGATCTGTTCAAAGGCTTGGGTGCAAACGCGTCGCCATTGCCTTGGCCGGAGCTGTATGGCGCCTTAGAGCAAAAAGCTTTTGATGGTCAAGAAAATCCCGCTTCTGCCATTGCTGCTGCGAAGTTTTTCGAAGTTCAAAGTTATTTGTCTTTGACCAAGCACACCTACAACGCGCAAGCTGTCTTGGCCAGCAAGCGTTTTTGGGATCAGTTGTCACCGGCTGAGCAGAAAATTTTGCAAGATGCGATGAGCGAAGCCACACCTTATCAGCGCCAAATTTCTAGGGCATACGATGAGTCGTCCTTGGAGGTCCTGAGAAAAGAAGGCATGAAGGTCAATGACATCAGTCCAAATGAGCGCAATCGCATGCGTGTGGCTTTGAAGGATGTCATTGAAAAGCACAGTGCCCCTATTCGCGCAACGGTGGATGAGTTGAATGCTGAACTCACCAAGTACCGCGCTGCTGCCAAATAACGTTGACGCGTTGAACTGAAAGAGACAGAGATCGTCATGACTGCAAAAAAAATCTTCATCCTCAATGGCCCAAATCTGAACAGATTGGGTACGCGTGAGCCGCATATCTACGGAAAAGAAACACTCGTTGATCTCGAAAAACGGTGCCGCGTCAAAGCAAAAGCCTTAGGGCTTGAACTCGAATTCAGGCAAACCAACTTTGAGGGGGTCTTGGTCGAGAGTGTTCATGATGCGATTGACCAAGCCCATGGCATCATCATCAATCCCGCAGGCTTGACGTTCACATCCGTGCCGATCATGGATTCTTTAAAAATGTTTGATGGCCCTAAGGTTGAGTTGCACATTAGCAACGTGCATACCCGCGAGGCGGTTTATCACAACTCGTTGATGTCCAAGGTGGTGACCGCCGTCATGGCTGGGTTTGGCACGTCCGGCTACTTGCTGGCGCTGGATTGGATGGCCGAACGCCTGTCCACTCAAAAATAAGCGAAAGATCAAACCATGCATTTTGTTATGTATTGCCTTGATGTGGTCGGCAGTGCTGAAATTCGAGCCAAGCATGTAGAAGCACACAAGGCCTATTTGTCTGCGGCCCCATTCAAAATTTTGGTTTCTGGTCCTTTGCTTGAGGACGACAACGAAACCATCAACGGGAGTTGTTTTTTGATTGAGGCGCTAGACAAGGCGCAGCTGGTGAACTTCAATCAAAACGACCCCTTCACGAAAGCAGGTGTTTGGCAACACGTTGAAATTCGTCACTTCGCCAAATGGCGAGACAACAGATAAATCAGTCGCGGCGAACCAATTGACCTCTCAGTCAAGCACAGACACAAAGGACGTTGCTTCAGATCGTGTTCTTTGTGGCTTGTGGGCTGTCACATGGCCAAAGGCTAAATAGCAAACGCTTTCTTCGTTGGGGTGCAGTTTGAACAATTCACGGATGCTTGATGCATTCATCGACTGTCCGCTGGTGATGCCGCTGCCTATGGCGAGGGTTTGCGCCATCAACAGCATGTTTTGAATCGCGCATCCCAAAGAAATCAGTCGCTCATGCACAGGCACCTGGGGCTCAGAAGATGCATGACTGACAACTGCCAATACCAAGCACGGTGCACGAAATGCTTTTTCATACGCCGTCTCTAGTTCGGTTGGACTGGCGTTGGCGTCGCGTGCTTGCAGGGCTTGGGCAAAGGCGTGGCCTAGGGCTTCACGTTTTTCGGGCGGCACCACGATGAAGCGCCAAGGTTGGATGCGCCCATGGTCGGGTGCTTGGCCTGCTGCGCTGAAAATAAAATCTAAAGCCTGCGCATCGGGTCCTGGGGCTTCCAAGCGTTTAGGTGCGACATGGGTTCTGGCACGCATCTGCGCCAGCAGTGCCTCTGCCGCATCCATGCGCATGGTCAATATTGCTTATAGGGCAGAAATTTTCCCGAGAGCACCACGTTGACGCGGTCGCCTTTGGGGTCGGGTTGACGCACGATGTCCATGGAGAAATCAATCGCGCTCATGATGCCGTCGCCAAACTCTTCGTGAATCAGCTCTTTGATGGTGGTGCCGTACACGCTGACGATTTCATACCAGCGGTAAATCAAAGGGTCGGTGGGCACAGGTGTGGGCAACGAACCTTTGTAGGGCACCACTTGCAGCCACTTTTGTTCTTCGGCATCGAGGCCAAAAATTTTGCCCACGATCTTGGCTTGTTTGGCGTCCAAGGTCATTTGCCCCAAACAGGCGGCCGTGGTCCACTCTTTGGAGAGGCCTACTTTCTTGGCCACGTCTTCCCATTTGATGCCTTTGGACACTTTGGTGCTGATGATTTTTTCGGTCACGTCGAGACGGTTCATGCTCACTCCTAGGTTGGTTGAAACGATTCAGCTCGCAGCCACGAGGTGCTGTTGGTTTTGTTCGATCTGCAGCAAGCCCTGCAACACATCGCCCACCACGATGACGGATGGGCTGGCCATTTGGTCGCGTACCACGGTGTCGTGCAGCTCGCTCAACGTACACACCACATGGCGTTGCGTAGGCAAACTCACATGCTGAATCACCGCCACAGGCGTGTGGGGATCTAGCCCATGTAGCAACGAGGCTTGTAGTTGTGCTGCACCACTCATGCCCATGTAAATCACCAAGGTGAGCTTGGCTTGTGCGGCGGTGTGCGACAAGGCCGCCCAATCCACCGCATCGGTGGCGCCTTGTTTGGCGTGGCCTGTGATGAACAACACACCATGTGCATGGGCACGGTGTGTCAGTGGCACACCCAGCGAGGTGACACCCGCCAAACCTGCCGTGATGCCGTTGATGACGGTGACGTTCACGCCTTGTTGCTGCAGGTGTTCTACTTCTTCACCACCACGTCCAAAGATGAACGGGTCTCCGCCCTTGAGGCGCACCACGTTTTCACCCGCCAACGCTTCTTGCAGCATTAGCTTTTCAATGAAGGTTTGTGGTGTTGATTTGCAACCGCCCCGTTTGCCCACATAGATGATGCGTGCCGATGACGATGCATAGGCCACGATGGCATCGCTCACCAAATCGTCGACCAACAACACAGTGGCGGTGGCAATGGCTTTGACGGCTTTGAGGGTGAGGAACTCAGGATCGCCCGGGCCTGCGCCTACGAGTGTGACGTGTGCTTGTATTGAGGTCATGTCGTGCTCTTTGTCAGTTCAATCATGCGGCGCAGCTCGGGCACGCATGAGCCGCATTGCGTGCCGCACTTGAGCGTGCCTTGCAGTGAGGCCAAGCGTTGTGCGCTGTCGCCTTTGTAAATTTTTAAATGGTTGCGAATGGCCACATCTTTCACGCCCACACAGCTGCACACGGTGGTACCCGCATCGACCAAGGCCACAGGAGGTTTGCTGCCGGTCATCAACAGGCGACGACCATAGGCTTGCGTGGAGGCTTGGGTTTGCAACAAGGCTTTGAGCCAGGTTTCAGCCGAGGTATCGCCCGCAATGATGAAAGCGTTGAGCTGGGTGTCTTTGGCTTGGGTGGGCTCGTTGTGTTGCAAACGCATGCTGCGCAGTTGGCTGTGTTTGGCATCGACATAGCGCAGGCTGTCGCTGCTGTTCAGGCCCAAGAGTTGTTCAATGTCGTGCAGCAGCGCCATGTCAGGCGCTTCGCTACAGGCCCCACGCATCAGAACGCCTTGACGGGTGGGACCTTCTGTAGGTGTATCGCTGAAAGGCACGCAACTGGCAAATTCAAACTGCACCATGCGCGCGCGCAGCGCTTGCAAAACGGTTTGTGCTTTGTCCTCGGGCAACCACGCCACGGCCAGCAAGGTCCACGGTAATTCAGCCTTCAACACTTTGACTGCAGCATGCTTGAGCTCAGGCTGCTTGGACGTGGGGCAATACGCCGAGGTTGTGATGGCGTTGACACCCGCGAGCGGGTTGTTTTGGTGGTCGCGGCCGCTCAGATAAGCAGCGCCCCAATGCATGGCGATGAAGGCTTGGTTCGCACCGAGGTCGGCACTGGCTTGCGCTGGCAACACGATGGAGCCGCGTTTGCTGGTGACGTGAACCAAAGTGCCTTCGTCAAAGCCTAAGCGTGTCATGTCGCCTGTGTGCAGTTGCACCACAGGCTCTGGGACATGACCAAAGAGTTTGCCGACCAAACCTGTGCGCGTCATGCCATGCCACTGATCACGCAAACGACCTGTGTTGAGTGAAAACGGAAAACGCGATTCACGCATTTCTGCGGTGGGCACATAGGGCAAGGCTGCAAATTTGGCACGACCGTTGGCCGTGGCAAACACACCGTCCTCATACAAGCGTGCTTGGCCGTGGTGGGCACCTTCGCGCATGGGCCATTGCTCAGGTGTTTGGTCTAAATGCGCGTAGCTCAGGCCGGTAATGTCGAGGTCGCGGCCACGGGTAGATTCGCGGTGCTCATTCCAAATTTCTTCGGGGGAGGTGTAGGCCATGTGCAGGCCGCCTTTGTGCTGTGCCACGCCTGGCTCTTGCGCCAAGCGTGTGGCCAAGTCGACCACGATGTGCCAGTCGTGTCGGGCTTGACCCAGTGTTGGCACGGCGGCATGTAAGCGGGTGATGCGGCGTTCGCTGTTGGTGACCGTGCCTTCTTTTTCGCCCCAGGTGGTGGCGGGCAGCAGCAGGTCGGCGAAGGCGCAGGTTTCGGCGGTGGCAAAGGCTTCTTGCACCACCACAAACTCAGCCCGTTCTAAGGCGCGGCGCACAGTGGCTTGGTCGGGCATGGACTGCGCGGGGTTGGTGCAGGCAATCCACAGCGCTTTGATTTCGCCGTCTGCCGCAGCTTCAAACATTTCCACCGCGGTCTTGCCGGGTTTGGATGGCACGTCGTCAATGCCCCACAAAGCGGCCACTTCAGCGCGGTGTTCGGGCTTGCTCATGTCGCGGTGTGCGCTGATGAGGTTCGCCAAGCCGCCCACTTCGCGTCCGCCCATGGCGTTGGGTTGGCCCGTGAGTGAGAAGGGGCCTGCACCGGGTTTGCCAATTTGAGCAGTCGCCAAATGCAAGTTGATGAGCGATGCGTTCTTGGCCGTGCCGCTGCTGGACTGGTTCAAGCCTTGGCAGTACAGGCTGAGCGTGCGCCATGTGGGTTCAGGCGCGTTGTTGGCGCTGTGGGGTGGCACGCCCGCAAACCAGCGGGTGGCTTGCAGCAGTTGTTCGGGTGTGATGCCGCAGACCTCATGCACGCGTGCGGGCGTATAGTCAGCCACCAAGGTTTGCAGTGCTTCAAAACCCTCGGTGTGTGCGGCGATGTAAGTCGTGTCGACCCAGCCCTCGGCCAACATCACATGCAACATGCCGTGAAACAAGGTCACATCGGTGCCGGGTTGAAGCTGCAAATGCAGGTCGGCGCTGCTGGCCGTGTCAGTGCGGCGCGGGTCGGCCACGATGATTTTGAGGTTCGGGTTTTTTGCCCGCGCGTCTTCAATGCGTCTGAACAAAATCGGGTGTGCATAAGCCGCGTTGCTGCCCGCAATAAACAAGCAGTTGGCGTGCATCACGTCGTCATAACAAGCGGGTGGGGCATCGGCACCGAGGGTGAGCTTGTAGCCCGCGACGGCGCTGCTCATGCACAGGCGCGAGTTCGTGTCGATGTTGTTGGTGCCCAGCAAACCTTTGGCTAACTTATTGAACACGTAATAGTCTTCGGTCAGCAACTGGCCCGACACATAAAACCCCAAAGCATCAGGCCCGTGTGCGCGCACGATGCTGGCCAGTGTTTGGCTGGCCAGTTGCATTGCGTTGTCCCACGCCATGGGTTGCAAACTGCCGCCACGCACCAAACGGCGCATGGGTTGCAGCAAACGCGTTTGTTCTGCCATCACGGGGCTGGCCGTGAGGTGTAAGGTCGACCCTTTGCTGCACAAGCGGCCAAAGTTGGCAGGATGCACAGGGTCGCCACGCACGCCCGTGATGTGCCCTGCATTGGATTCAATGATGACGCCGCAGCCCACACCGCAGTAAGGGCAGGTTGAACGCGTTTCTTTCATGGCTTCTTTCGGGCGTTGGGTGGCGTGGTGTGAGGCGGGGGCGTGTGTTTCAGTGCGCGGCGTCGTCAATGGCGAGCGTGTTGAGCTCATTCACATCCAAGGCCACATTGCCGTTTTCTACACGCACCGCAAAGCGGGTGGTGCAGCCTTCGTCGGGGGCATGAGCGCAGCCGTCGACCAAACCAATGTGCCAGTTGTGCAGCGGGCACACCACAGTTTCGCCAAACACCAAGCCTTGGCTCAAAGGACCGCGCTTGTGGGGGCATTGGTCGAGCAAGGCAAACACCTTGTCTTCGGCGTTGCGAAATACCGCCACTTCCACACCCTGGGTGCGCTGCACGCGGCGTGCACCCAGCACAGGGATGTCGTCAACTTTGCAAATGACTTTCCATTCGGTCATGGTGTGTTCCTTAAACGGTGAGGGCTTCAAACTGGCGCGTGTCGACTTGTGCTTTGTCGAACTCAAACCAGGGGTCGGGTTCGCCGTCGAGCGCAAATTGCAAACGTGCCCACAAGGCTTTGCGGCCTGCTTCGTCGTCCAAGATTTTTTTCTTCACGTAGTCCATGCCCACGCGGTTGACGTAGTGCACGGTGCGCTCGAGGTACCAACCTTCTTCGCGGTAGAGCTGCATGAAGGCACCGGTGTACTCCATCACTTCTTCGGAGGTTTTGACCTTCACAAAGAACTCGGCCACTTCGGTTTTGATGCCCCCGTTGCCGGCGATGTACATCTCCCAGCCGCTGTCCACGCCGATGATGCCCACGTCTTTGATACCGGCTTCTGCACAGTTGCGCGGACAACCTGACACGGCGAACTTCACCTTGTGTGGGGCATACATGCGCCACATGGCTTTCTCAAGGTCTTTGCCCATTTGCGTGCTGTCTTGCGTGCCCATGCGGCACCACTCGCTGCCCACACAGGTTTTGACGGTGCGCAAAGCTTTGGCGTAGGCGTGGCCGCAAGGCATGCCAATGTCTTTCCACACATTGACGAGGTCTTCTTTCTTCACACCGAGCAAGTCAATGCGCTGACCGCCCGTGACCTTGACGGTGGGGATTTTGTACTTGTCCACCACGTCGGCAATGCGACGCAATTCGTCAGCGGTGGTCTCGCCCCCCCACATGCGTGGGATGACGCTGTAGGTGCCGTCCTTTTGGATGTTGGCGTGGCTGCGCTCGTTGATGAGGCGGCTTTGCGGGTCGTCCAGCGCTTCTTTGGGCCAGCTGCTCATGCGGTAATAGTTGATGGCAGGGCGGCAGGTGGCGCAGCCTGTGGCTTTGGTTTCTGCGCTTGGTTTTTTCCACGCTAAGAATTCAAACACCGCATCGTTGGTCAACAGCTTGTGGTCACGAATGGCATCGCGCACTTCTTGGTGGCTGTGGTCGGTGCAGCCGCAAATGGCTTTTTTCTTCGGCGTGGCTGAGTAGTCGCCGCCTGCGGTGAACATCAAAATTTGCTCGACCAAGCCCGTGCAGGAGCCGCACGACGCGCTGGCCTTGGTGTGCTTGCGCACCTCATCCAAGGTGAACAAACCTTTGTCTTTGATGGCTTTGCAGATCGCGCCTTTTTTCACACCGTTGCAACCGCATACTTCGGCATTGTCGGGCATGCTGGCGGCTTTGCTGTGGCCTTCATGGCCCACGTCACCGATGTTGGATTCGCCAAACATCAGCTTCTCGCGGATGTCGGCCACACTGCGACCATCGCGCAGCAGCTTGAAGTACCAGCTGCCATCCACGGTGTCGCCATACAAACAGGCGCCCACCAATTGGTCGTTGCGGATGACGAGTTTTTTGTACACGCCTTCGTGTGGGTCGCTCAGCACAATTTCTTCGGTGCTGCCATCGGCACTGCCCATGAAGTCGCCCGCGCTGAACAAATCAA
>Ga0213920_1001564_pt1 | contig 12433 bp, 10 predicted proteins | sample McNCre1117MG_FD_161054 | JGI IMG/M metagenome (GOLD analysis project Ga0213920, IMG submission 161054) | Freshwater microbial communities from McNutts Creek, Athens, Georgia, United States - 11-17 MG | ecosystem: Environmental > Aquatic > Freshwater > Creek | place: USA: Georgia | collected...
CGGTAAGTTTCCAGCTCCAGCAAGCGTTGCGAAATGCGGCCCGCACGGCTGTCGGGCGTGCCCGGCGGGGCCACGACCAGCATGCGTTCAAAGCCGTCTTCGCCCAAGCGGAAATGCGTCAACACGCACGAATGCGGCAAGCCTTCGGTGGTGTTGCCCATGCGCGAGCCGACCACCGCCCCTTCGCCCAGCCAGGCTTGCGCCTGCGCCACGAGCTGAGGCGATGCCATGTCGCCCTCCACCATGCCCAGATGGATCGCCGCCACCGTCTGGCCGGGAATGCCGCGCAGCCAGTCGCTGCCCACCACCGCTTGCGAAGCCAGCTCGGGCATGGCCTGCCCCCAGGCGGCGTGCGCAGGCAAGGCCTGCACGATCGAATAGCGGGTGAACTCGGTGTGGCGCTCCCACTTGACGGTGAAGCCGTCACAGCGCAGCCGCAGGAAATTGCCATTCAACTGCTCCGGCTTCAGATCGGCATGCCCGGGCAAGCGGCGCAGGTGCGTCCATTCCTGTTCGCGGGTGATGCCCGCATTGAGCACCGCCACATACACGATGAGGGCTGGCAAACGCACGCGGGCCGACGGACGGGCATGGACTTCGTTGTGCAGCTGGTGGCGCTGCGCATCGTCCACAGGCAAATAACGCGAGGTGATTTCGTTCATGGCCTCATTCTGGCCCGATCCAGCGCTGAGCGGTCAAAACAGCGAGAACGAAACAGTTTCAACCCACGCAGGCATAAACACACGGGCTTGTGTCAGGCCGGACCAGTTCCCCCAGACGCAAGCGCTGTCGCCTCCGGGAACAGCAAGCGACCTTGCAGCAAACCCTGTGCTGTGGCCAGCAACAAACCACCGATCACCACCGTGACGAACAGCAGCCAAGCCAGCGCCAACACCTGCACAGGCCCCGACTCAGGGGTCAAATGCAGGAACAAGGCCGCCGAAGCCGCCAAGGGAAAAGACAGACTCCAAAAAGGAATTCCAAAGGGTTGCGCCAAACTGCGTCTGAGCACCGTCAAGGACACCAACGTGAACAACAAGGCGACGCCTGCCAGCATGTGCACCAGCACAGCAGGTGCACCCAATGACACCCCCGACAAGGCCAACACCGAAGGCGGTGCAATGGTGATGAAAGTGCTGGGCAGCATGCGCTGTGGCCACATGCCCACCGTGCCAATGCGCACCCACACCAGTGCCAGCGCCACAGGCCACAGCACCGCCGCGATGCCGTACTGCGCAGCAGACCACACCGGATGACCCAGGCTCACACCCGCCAAGGCAGGCAAGACATTGCCCACCACCGGGATGAACAAGGCCGGGGTCATGACTGGCCAAAAATCATGGGCGGTCAAGCCCGGCTGAAACCACCGCTGAATCACCCCCACAGTCACCAACAGCAAGCCCGCCGAACCGAGCATCCACAACACGTCCGCCCACAAGCTGTAGCCGCCATGGGTCACCGAAACTGTCGCCATCAAAACCAGCGACGAAGGCAAGGCCGCCACAAACACATGGCGCAGAGGATGCCGCAGATCGTCCAGTACAGCAGCAGGGAAGCGAAGCATGCGCCACAGCGTGCCCAGCAGCAAGCCCAGCAACACCAAAGCCGCCATGCCCCATACCAGCACAGAAACGGGGGCAGCGACGCCCCAATGCGGCACCGCACGCCACCAGGCCAGCGACAGGCCACACAAGCCCATGACCATGGCAAACCACGAGAAATGCAAATGCTGCACGGAAGAAACGGGGCGACTTTCAATCATGGCGCCATTGTCCTTCATGGCCATTGAAAAACCGACGGCATAGGCTCGGCGAGCCTTCAGAAGGCGGATCACCCATGCGTGAAACCGCCCACCATAGCCGCGCTCAAACTTACAAGCATATGGACTGCAGATGGCGAGGTTGGCGCCGAAAACACTCGCCAAAAGATTTCAGGACCGACTTACCTAGACAAAAACCAAAGTTTTTGGAAATAAGCAATTCAAAAATATGCAAATTTCCAGAGAACAGAAATGTCTCCACCGCTTCACCCAGGCCCTGGCGCCAAGCTGGCCGAAATGCACGCGATGGTCGTCATACAACCAATGTATGGTTGTCATCCTTTGCGCTCATCTTTAAGCTCGCATACGGAGATAAAAGATGATTGCAGATTGCATACTGATCGTAGACGACCACCCCGTGTACCGGGATGCTTTGACCGAAAAACTGAGCGTGGATTTTGCGGCTTTGGATGTCCAGGTCATGGGGGTCGGCTGCTCCCAGGCGGCATTAGACGCATTGGCCACCAGTGATCGTCGCTGGCTGATCGTGCTCGACATTCAAATGCCGGGTTTAAGTGGCCTGACAGGCATCAAAGCCTTCAAAATGGTCCCCAATGTGGCCGCTGTCGTGAGCATTTCCGGATTGGATGAAAAGTTATGGGAACCCAAAACCGTTCAAGCCGGGGCCTCGATCTTCCTCTCCAAAAACAACACCAGCCAGTTCATTTTCAAAAAACTCCATCACTTGATGCAAGGCGGTGATGCTCCACTCGAAACGCCACAGCCTGCCGAGGTGGTGGAGGACCACCGACTGCTTCGATTGACAGGGCGTCAACGTGAAGTGCTCAAGTTGATCGCCCAAGGTCACCCCAACAAGATCATTGCCCACATGCTGGAAATCAGTGAGCAAACGGTCAAGATCCATATCAATCAGATCTTTAAAGAGTTACGGGTCTTCAATCGGACCCAAGCCGCCTTGATGGCACAAAAATCCAATTTGATGTAACCCGTCAACTGCTGCCACCCCAAGGGATCTGAGGCAGAGATTCAGGGACAGTCTGGATGGCAGGCTTGGCGCGAGGTCCACTGATCGCCGATTGGGTAATCAGCAAACATGTGGTGATCCCCACCAGAATCAGTACAAAGTGATGCGATCGCATGGAAGTTCCTTTCGATGCGAATCGTAAAAACCGAACACCGGAAAATCAATCCAACATTGGCTCTAGAACTTATGCAGAACCCCACTGGCGCCACCTTGCAAAATGCAGCCACGCTGAATTTCATTGCACGCGAAAAGTCGGCGTACATCACAAAATCGGCACGCTCGGTGACCGCAGCCAACGTCCTGGCCCCCATCCTCTGCTACATCGTCTTTCAGGACGAAGTCAAACCACTGCACATGCAAATATGGCTGGCCTATATGTTTGTGGCCACCGTGATCCGCACCTGGACCACTGAACGCTTGGCGCGCGAAAGTCAGAACATCACAAATCCGAATCGCAACCTCAACGTCATCACCGTAGGCGTGGGACTGATTGGCTTGGGCTGGGGCTTGGGCTGGTTGTTGCTGGTACCGTATCTCAAAATCGAAAACAAGTTGTTCTACATGTACATCACCACGGGCGGTATGTTCAACAGCATGTTTGCATACTGCGTGCATTGGCCCACGTTCTACAGCTTCACCGTGCCCATCATGGTGTTCGCGATCGTCGCCATCTTGTTGCCTTTCCAGATTTTTCACTGGGCAATTTCAGTGGGCTTGGCCACCCTGTTTGTTTATGTGATCCGCATTGCGCGCAATTTCTCGACGACTTTTGAAGACTCGATTCGACTGCGCTTACGCAATGAAAGCCTGTACCAAGACCTGGCGGCAGAACGTGATGCATCCGTTGCTGCGAACATGGCCAAATCGAATTTCATTGCTGCGGCCAGCCACGATCTGCGACAACCCATGCATGCGGTCAATGTGTATCTGGACGCCCTGCAGATGGAAAAGATCGAGTCCAAAGAAAGAACCATCGTTCAGAAAATAAAAAACAGCGTCACGGCATTGAATGACATGTTCGAGTCACTGCTGAACATCAGTCGCTTGGACAGTTTGACGTTCAAGCCTAGCAACAGCGCTTTTGCGTTGACCGGGTTGACTCGGTCACTTGAAGAAATGACACGCCCACTGGCGGAAAAGAAATCACTGACCCTGCAGTTTCAAGGTCCTTCGTGCACGGTGCAAGGCGACATGAAAGTGATGCATCAAATCCTGATGAACCTGATCAGCAACGCCATCGATTACACCGACTACGGAAAAATCACAGTCACATTTTCCGAGGCGAATGGATGCCTGCTCGTGTCAGTGGAAGACACCGGGTGCGGCATCACGCTCGAAGAGCAAGCACATATCTTCAATGAGTTTTATCGCGTTGACACCACGCGTTCTCAGCACGACGGTTTGGGCTTGGGTTTGTCCATCGTGAAGCGTTTGTGCGAATTGATCGAAGCCAAAGTGGAAGTCACCTCGGAGGTGGGATTGGGTGCGCGTTTTACAGTGAGCACGTCCTACCCCTGTGCAGATCACGTCACCAAACTGCCATCGGCTCCCAGCTTGAGTGCAACAGGAGGCCCTCGTCTGTCCTTGCAAGGCAAAGTGGTGGCCGTGATTGAAGATGATCCCGTCGTTTGCCAAGCTTATCGTCAGACCCTGGCGCGTGCTGGCGCTTCAGTCGTTGTACTGTCCGAAGAGCTGGAATTGATGCAGGAACAATTGAGTGAAATTGACCGCATCGACCTCATCATCAGCGATTACCGACTTCGGAAAACGCGTGGTGATGCGGTGATCCAGCAGCTGCGCGAATCTTTCAATGTGGATATTCCAGCGATCATCATCACCGCGGACACTTCGCCAGAACACATTGAATACTTTCAAGGCTTGAAAATTCCCGTGCTGCATAAACCGGTCAGCTTCCGCCATGTGATGCTGGTCGCTGAACGCTTGCTTCAAAGCGATGAAGCCTTGCGATGGCCGCAGTAAATCCCTCCCTGTCTGTCACTGCCTCAACGCGCACATCAAGAAAAAAGGCCTGCTCTCACCAGGAGAACAGGCCTTTGATCAGCAAAAAGCAACGAAGTAGCTTTTAGAACGGGATATCATCATCCATGTCATCAAAACTGCTGGGCGCTGGCCTGGCCGCAGGGGCTGGACGGGCCGCAGGCGCAGCAGCAGGGCGTGCAGCAGGAGCCTGCTGGCGCGGGGCGTAGCCACCGCCATCGTCCGATGGGCCGCCCATGCCTTGGCGGCCACCCAGCATCTGCATGGTTTCGCCGCGGATCTCCGTCGCGTATTTCTCGATGCCGTCCTTGTCGGTGTACTTGCGGGTGCGCAGGCTGCCTTCGACGTAGACCTGAGAGCCTTTTTTCAGGTACTGGCCAGCGATCTCGGCCAATTTGCCAAAGAAGCTGATGCGGTGCCACTCTGTGGCTTCCTTCATCTCGCCGGTTGCTTTGTCTTTGTAGCGGTCGGTGGTGGCCACGTTGATGTTGCTCACGGCGTCGCCAGAAGGCAAATAGCGGGTTTCGGGATCGCGGCCCAAATTGCCGACGATGATGACTTTGTTGACGGATGCCATGAAAAACTCCTCGAATAGGTGTGGATTATGCGGCCATTAAGTGGTCTGGCGAACAGGCGCTGAGCGCCCCGGCGCCTGCATGGGCAGGGCCACCAAGAGCCACACCAGCATGGCGCCCGCGCAGCTCAAGAACAGAGACTGGCTGCCCCAGGTCTTGACCAGGTAACCGCCCAGCCAGCCGCCCACAAAAAAGCCCAGCGATTGCAAGGTGTTGTAAACCCCCATGGCCGTGCCGCGCACCGCACTGGGCGCCAGGCGCGATGCCAGACTGGGCTGCGTGGCTTCCAGCACGTTGAAGCCACAAAAGAACACAAACAACAAACCCGCGAGCGTGCCCAGGCGGGGCGTGCCCGAGGCCTGCAACAAAAAGCCCAGCTGCACCGCCGCAATCAAGGCAATCGCGGCCAGAAACACTTTCTTGAGGTGCCCGCGCCGCTCCATGGCAAAGGTGCCGCCCATCACGACAAATGAGCCCAGCACCGCAGGCAGGTACACCTGCCAGTGATGGTCCTTGCTCAAACCGGCCTGCACCAGCAAGGCAGGCACCGCCACCCACATGGCCAATTGCACCGCATGCAAAACAAACACGCCCAGGTTCAGGCGCAGCAAACCCGCGTGGCTCAAAACATCTTTCAGCCGCCCACGCGCAGGCCCGGCCACCATGGGTGGCGCCGCAGGTGCACCCCAAATCACCACCCCCACGCCCAGCAAGGCCAGTGTGCCGGTCACCGCAAACAAACCCGACAAGCCGATCGCCGCAGCCATGAGCGGCGCCAGCACCAAAGACAAGGCGAACATCAAACCAATGCTGGCGCCCACCAAAGCCATGGCCTTGGTCCGCACCTCGTCACGGGTCAGGTCGGCCAGCAAGGCCGTCACGGCGGCCGACACGGCGCCTGCGCCCTGGATGCTGCGGCCAATCAGCAGACCAGTCAGGTCATTGGCCGCCGCCGCCCAGAAACTGCCCAGCGCAAAAATCAACAAGCCCAGGGCAATCACGCGCTTGCGGCCAAAGCGGTCCGACGCCATGCCAAACGGCAGCTGCAGCAGACCCTGCGTCAGGCCATAAATGCCCATGGCCAGGCCCAGCAAGGCCGGATCGTCCCCGCCGGGGTATTTGCGGGCTTCGAGCGCAAACACCGGCAGCACCAGAAACAAGCCCAGCATGCGCAAGGCAAAGATCGAAGCCAGCGATGCGCTGGCGCGACGCTCCAGGGGCGTCATGGCCGTAGTGGCCACCGGGGCCACATCAGAAGCAGGATTGGAAAGGGTCACGCGAACAAGCTCAGCGGGTCGAAAAACAGCATTGTCCCTGATTGCGGCGTCCCAGCTGCCCACACGGAATGGCTCAAGCACCAATGGGCAACAAAAAACAAATCAGACAAGGCCTAAAATGCACATTTTTAAAACTCCAAGAATCCTAACGATGTCACGAATTGGGTCATACGCCGTTACTGCCTGGGCATTGCTCCTGGGGCTGCTGGGCTGCGGAGGTGGGGGCTGGAGCGGTGGCGATCCGATCACAGGCATCAGCGCGACGAATTTCAAATACGGTCAATTGGCCAACTTGACCCTGACGGGCAATGCCCTGGACAACGTCATCAAACTGTCCAGTGACAAATGCCTCTCGGTCACATTGGGCGCTATAGAGTCCTCATCCATGCGACATGCTACTTGCATCGTGGCGGCCACAGGCCCGATTGAATTCACGGTCAAAAGCAATGCGGATTACACGGTTTACAGCACATCGCTGAACGCGCCCGAGCCGGTCACCGGCATCAACGCAAGCAATTTGAAATACGGCCAAACCGCTGTGCTCACACTCTCGGGCGATCCTCAAATCGGCTCGATCAAAGTGTCGTCCGACAAATGCACCGGCATGACACTGGATGCAGTGAGTTCTGCAGCCACCCGCACGGCCCGCTGCACCGTGACAGGCACGGGCGACATGAAACTCACGGTGACCAACACATCCGGGGGAACCACGTTTTACACACAGACCGTGTCCGTACCCGAACCTCAGGTGACCTTGGTCACTACTTTAGGCACGGTGGTGATGGAGCTCAATCCGACGGCGGCACCGATCACGGTCAAGAACTTTTTGGCTTACGTGAACCAGAGTCCTTCGTTTTACAACGGAACCATATTTCACCGAGTACTCGCTGGATCGGTCGCACAAGGGGGTGGCTACACCAGCGGTTTCGTTGCAAAAACAGGGCAGAGCAGCCCAATTGCACTGGAAGTCGGGAAAGGACTGAGCAACCTCCAGGGCACCATTGCGATGGCCAGAACAGACGTATTGAACTCTGCAACATCTCAATTCTTCTTCAATGCCAGAGACAACATCAGCTACGACACCCTTGGCGGTGGTTATGCTGTTTTCGGCAAAATCATTGCTGGCCTGGATTTGATCATTCAAATCAGCAACCTTCCCGCAACGTCCGACCGACCCAATACAGAAGTCGTGATCACCTCCGCCACCCAAACCCAGTAAAACCCAGGCCCACCGGGCCAGCCCTGGCCGCACCGAAACCCACCATCCATTGATAATGGTGGGTTTTGTTTTTGTGGCTCCACCGTGAACTCTGATCGCCAAGACACTTACCTGGCTGCGGCCTTGCGGCAAACGCACATCAGCGTGCGGGGGGCGCGCACGCACAACCTCAAAAACATCGACCTGGACATCCCGCGCAACCAGCTGGTGGTGATCACCGGGCTGTCTGGCTCAGGCAAGTCGAGTCTGGCTTTTGACACGCTGTATGCCGAAGGCCAGCGCCGTTATGTAGAGAGCCTGTCGGCCTATGCGCGGCAGTTTTTGCAGCTGATGGACAAGCCCGATGTGGACCTGATCGAGGGCCTGTCGCCTGCGATTTCCATCGAGCAAAAAGCCACCAGCCACAACCCGCGCTCCACCGTGGGCACGGTGACCGAGATCCACGACTACCTGCGCCTGCTGTTTGCCCGCGCGGGCACGCCGTATTGCCCTGATCACGACCTGCCCCTGCAGGCGCAGACTGTGAGCCAGATGGTGGACGCCGTGCTGGCCCTGCCCGAAGACACCAAGCTGATGGTCCTCGCGCCCATTGCCCGCGAGAAAAAAGGCGAGTTTGAAAAAGTCTTCGAGCAGATGCAGGCGCTGGGCTATGTGCGCTTTCGCATCAACGGCCAGACCTTCGAGGTGGAAGACCTGCCCACGCTCAAGAAGACCGAGAAACACAACATCGATGTGGTGGTGGATCGGCTCAAGGTGCGCTCTGAGGCCGACGCCAAAGCCCGCGATGCCCTGCGCCAGCGCCTGGCCGAGAGCTTTGAAGCCGCGCTGCAGCTGGCCGAGCACCGCGCTGTGGCGCTGGAGATGGACACCGGCGCCGAACACCTGTTCAACGCAAAATTCTCCTGCCCGGTGTGCCAGTACTCGATCAGCGAGTTGGAGCCCCGCCTGTTCTCGTTCAACTCGCCCATGGGCGCTTGCCCCACCTGCGACGGCATCGGCACCATGGAGTTTTTTGACCCCGAGCGGGTTGTGGCCTTCCCCTCGCTCAGCCTGGCCAGCGGTGCCATCAAGGGCTGGGACCGCCGCAACGGGTTTTATTTCAGCATGCTCGAAAGCCTGGCCAAGCACTACCAGTTCGACATCGAAGCGCCTTTTGAAAACCTGCCGCCCACGGTCCAACAGGTCATCCTGCACGGCTCGGGTGAAGAAAACATCAAGTTCAGCTACGTGATGGAGTCGGGCGCCTCGCAGGGCAAGAAGGTCAGCAAGAAGCACCCGTTTGAAGGGATCATCCCCAACATGACGCGGCGCTACCGCGAGACCGATTCGTCCGTGGTGCGCGAAGACCTGGCCCGTTACCGCAACACCCAACCCTGCACCAGCTGCCACGGCACGCGCCTCAAGCGCGAGGCGCGCCATGTGCGCATTGGCGAAGGCGCGCAGGCCCGCGCGATTTACGAGATCAGCCACATCACCCTGGGCGAGTCGCAACAGTATTTCCAAGGCCTGCAGCTGCGCGGTGCCAAGGCCGACATCGCCGACAAAGTGGTGCGCGAGATCGCCTCGCGCCTGAAGTTCCTGAACGACGTGGGGCTGAACTACTTGAGCCTGGACCGCAGCGCCGACACGCTGAGCGGCGGCGAAGCGCAGCGCATTCGCCTGGCCAGCCAGATCGGCTCAGGCCTGACGGGTGTGATGTATGTGCTGGACGAACCCAGCATCGGCCTGCACCAGCGCGACAACGACCGCCTGATCGGCACCCTGCAACACCTGCGCGACATTGGCAACAGCGTCCTGGTGGTCGAACACGACGAAGACATGATCCGCGTGGCCGACCATGTGATTGACATGGGGCCGGGCGCGGGTGTGCACGGCGGGCGCGTGATGGCCCAAGGCAGCTGCGCCGACATTCTGGCCACGCCCGATTCGGTCACGGGCCAGTACATGTCTGGCCGCAAGAAGATCGCCATCCCCAAACGCCACAAGGCGGGCAAAGACTGCATCGAGATCGTTGGCGCCTCAGGCAACAACCTCCAAAACGTGAACGTCAAATTTCCGGTCGGGTTGCTGACCTGCGTGACCGGTGTCTCGGGCTCGGGCAAATCGACTCTGGTGAACGACACGCTGTACACCGCTGCGGCGCACCAGATCCACCGCGCACACGACGAGCCTGCCAAGCACGAAGAGATCAAAGGGCTGGAGCACTTCGACAAAGTCATCAACGTCGACCAGTCCCCCATTGGCCGCACGCCACGCAGCAACCCAGCCACATACACCGGCCTCTTCACCCACATCCGCGAGCTGATGGCCGAAGTGCCTGCCGCACGCGAGCGCGGCTATGGCCCGGGGCGCTTTTCCTTCAACGTGGCCGGAGGCCGCTGCGAGGCCTGCCAGGGCGATGGCGTGGTCAAGGTCGAGATGCACTTTTTGCCCGACGTGTATGTGCCCTGCGACGTGTGCCACGGCATGCGCTACAACCGCGAGACCCTGGAGGTGAACTACAAGGGCCAGAACATCGCGCAGATCCTGAACATGACGGTCGAAGCCGCCCACGCCTTCTTCAGCGCCGTGCCCGCCATTGCCCGCAAACTGCAAACCTTGCTGGATGTGGGTCTGACCTACATCCGTCTGGGTCAGAGCGCCACCACTTTGTCGGGAGGCGAAGCGCAACGCGTCAAGCTGGCGCTCGAACTGTCCAAGCGCGACACGGGCCGCACCCTCTACATCCTGGACGAACCCACCACAGGCCTGCACTTTGCCGACATCGACCTGCTGCTGAAAGTGTTGCACCAGCTGCGTGACGCGGGCAACACCATCGTCATCATCGAGCACAACCTCGACGTGATTAAAACGGCCGACTGGCTGATCGACATGGGGCCGGAAGGCGGCTCGGGTGGCGGCACGGTGGTGGGCGAGGGCACACCCGAGCAGTTGGCCCAAAACAAGGCCAGCTTCACCGGTCAATACCTGGCACGCCTGCTGTGACACCCGTCAACCGATATTCACAAGCGCTTCACCGCACGTTCATCTGACGCTTGCACAATGAGGTCTTTCAGGAAAACACCATGACCACCGCTCGCACCCACTACGACCCCTTGAGCCGCGCCTTCCACTGGCTCACGGCCATTGCCGTGATCACCGCCTTTGTCCTTGGCCCTGAACACTTTGGCCGCGAAATGCACCGGGGCCTGGACCCGGCCATGCGGCTGGACATCGTGGTGCACGAATCGCTGGGTGTGCTGGTGATGGTGCTGACCTTGTTGCGCCTGCTGTGGGTGGCGGTGCGCCCTGCCAAACCCCAGTTCGACATGCCCGGCTGGATGCACCTGAGCGCCAAAGCCACACACGGCTTGCTCTGGCTCTTGTTGCTGGCTGTGCCAGTGAGCGCATTTCTGGCCCTGGGCAGCGAAGGCCACCCGCTGACCTTGTTGGGCGGCGTTCGCGTGAACGAGATGCCTGCCATCGCCCAATCCTCATTGGCCCATCTGGCCGACTGGGGCGAAGTGCATGGCACCTTGGGTGACATGATCCTGTGGCTGTCGGGGCTGCACGCCGTGGCGGCCATTTACCACCACATCGCGCTCAAAGACGGTGTGCTGCTGTCCATGCTGCGCCCTCGTCGCTGAACGCATCCCCAGATGGAAACCGAACTCAAGCTGGCCCTTGCCGCCGAAGACCTGCCACGCTTGCTGAGCCATCCACTGCTTTGTGCGAGCAGCAGCACGCAACGCCTGCTCAACACCTATTTCGACACCCCCGAGCTGGCGCTGCAAGCGCGTCGCATGGCGGTGCGCGAACGGCTGGCGGGCGCGCAATGGCTGTTGACCGTCAAGACCGCTGGCCAGAGCACAGGCGGCTTGTCGCGCAGGCAGGAGTGGGAAGGCCCCTCCACACCAGGCGCCTTGGGGTTTGACTCGCTGGTGGACGACGCCAACTTGGCCGCTGAACTGATGACCCTGCGCCCGCAGTTGAATGCCCTGTTTTGCACCGACTTCGAACGCCAGCGCTGGGTGATCGCGCACGAGGGTGCACAGATCGAAGTCGCCCTCGACCAAGGGTGCATCCATGTACCCGGCACGGCCTTGCAAGAGCCGCTGCTGGAGCTGGAACTTGAATTGCTGAGCGGCCCCGAGTCAGCCCTGCTGACCTTGGCCGATGTCTTGCGTCAGACACCGCAAGGGCCGGTGGCACTCACACCCAGCGATGCCAGCAAGGCGCAGCGGGGGATGGCGCTGTGGCGTCAGCCACACTGACCTGTCGGTCAAGGTGTATGCAGACTCATGCAGCTTGAATGACCGTGAGCAAAGTCTGACCGTTGGCCACCAGTTTTTCGCCCTCCGAATCCACGGCAAACAAATCACAGCCCGTAAAAACCTGTGCTTTGCCTGGCTTGACCACCCGTGCTCTGGCAATGAATTTTTGACCCACTGCAGGCCGCAGGCAGTTGACCGAAAAATTCGCTGCCAACAAATGCGGGCCTGCCATGGTGGCCGCCGCGAAACCGCAAGCTGTGTCGATCAATGTACCGATCAGGCCCGCATGCAAGAAGCCCGAATACTG